>Ga0209748_1000705_pt1 | contig 17407 bp, 21 predicted proteins | sample BarGraIncu00421A_FD_185490 | JGI IMG/M metagenome (GOLD analysis project Ga0209748, IMG submission 185490) | Arctic peat soil microbial communities from Barrow, Alaska - Barrow Graham LP Incubations 004-21A (SPAdes) (version 2) | ecosystem: Environmental > Terrestrial > Soil > Wetlands > Peat... | reverse complement strand
GATACGATTATGGATCTTTCGACCGGTGCTAACATTCATGAAACACGTGAGTGGATCATTCGAAATTCTCCAGTTCCAGTAGGTACGGTTCCTTTGTATCAGGCTTTGGAAAAGGTAAATGGCAAAGTTGAAGATCTTACCTGGGAAATTTATAAAGATACTTTGATTGAACAATGTGAGCAAGGAGTGGACTATTTTACCATTCACGCAGGGCTTTTATTGCACCATATCCCTATGACTCAGAAACGTGTGACCGGAATTGTATCACGCGGTGGAGCCATCATGGCAAAATGGTGTTTGTATCATCACAAAGAGAATTTTCTTTACACACAGTTCGACGAAATTTGTGAAATTCTGGCTAAATATGATGTTGGAGTATCACTCGGAGACGGTTTACGACCCGGTTGTATTGCTGATGCAAATGACAGGGCACAGTTTGGCGAATTAAAAGCATTGGGTGATCTGAACCGTATTGCACATAAACATTTTGTTCAGGTAATTATTGAAGGTCCCGGACATGTGCCTTTCCATAAAATTAAGGAGAACATGGATTTGCAGTTGGAGTATTGCGATGAAGCTCCTTTTTACACGCTGGGACCATTGGTTACGGATATTGCGCCAGGTTACGACCATATAACTTCTGCTATTGGTGGAACAATGATTGCTGTGCTTGGAACGGCCATGCTTTGTTACGTAACACAAAAAGAACATTTGGGGTTACCTGATAAAAACGATGTGCGTGAAGGAGTCGTGACTTTTAAACTGGCAGCTCATGCTGCCGACCTGGCCAAAGAATTCCCCGGTGCTCAGATTCGTGATAATGCAATGGGCAAAGCCAGGTTCGAGTTTAGGTGGAAAGATCAGTTTGCCCTTTCGCTGGATCCTGAAAAAGCAATGTGTTTCCACGATTCTACCTTGTCGGACGAAGGGTATAAATCCACTCATTTTTGTTCCATGTGTGGCGAACATTTTTGCTCCATGAAAGCAAGTCATGAGATTAGGGAGATGGCCGAAAATATGGAGAAAAAAGCGTTGCTTTTCCGTGAAAGCGGAAGTGAAGTGTATTTGTAGCCAACCGGTTTTACTGTAACAAAATGAATTTACATAAATGATTGTAATTACAGATCCTCAATTTATTTCAAGCGAAGCAGACATTCTAAATGCTTTATTTTGTGAAGGTTTGGATATTTTGCATCTTCGGAAGCCTGATTCAACTTTGGTGAAATTGATTGAACTTGTTTCAAAGATTGACGAGCAGTTTCATTCCCGCATTATAATTCACAGTCATTATGAGTTGCTGAATTCATTTCAACTAAAAGGGTTGCATTTTACCGAAAAGTCAAAACATCTACTTGGTGATTATGAAAGCGTTGAATATAAAAAGAGTCTGGCTGTACATGAGTTGACGGAATTGAAAAATACATGGAATTCAATCGATTATGTTTTTCTGAGTCCTTTGTTTCCTTCAATATCCAAAGAAGGTTATTCAAAATGCTGGGATTTTGAAGAGGTCAAATCAGCGCTTTCAATACAATACAGGTTTCAGGTAGTAGCCCTGGGAGGTATTACGCTGGATAATGTAAAGAAAGTAAAAGATCTGGGCTTTCATGATTTTGCAGTATTGGGAAGTATTTGGGAACCGGTAAAGTCAGGTTGTTCTATACCTCAGATAGTTAATATTTTTAAGAGTCTCAAAAATGGATACTGACCGACCCTATTGTTTAAGCATTGCAGGATACGATCCTACGGCAGGTGCAGGTGTTCTTGCAGATATTAAAACCTTCGAAATGTCCGGGGTTTATGGCATGGCGATTATCACTTCGAATACACTTCAGACAGATGATCAGTTTGTCGATGTTCATTGGGTTGAAGTTGAAATTATAAAAAGCCAGATGGAACTGTTGATGGGTAAATATAACTTCAAAACCCTGAAAATAGGATTAATACAAAATTTCGATACGTTGTATCAGGTCATTTCGTTGGCTAAAAAACTAAATCCGTCAATTCATGTTGTATGGGATCCGATTCTTAAAAGTTCTTCGGGTTTTAATTTTCATTCCAGGGAATCAATTGAACTTAGTTTCCTAGAAGAAAATTGTTCACTGATAACTCCCAACTGGAATGAATTTGAAACATTGTGGGGGACTGACCCGAAAGTCCTTACGGAACGTAAACCCAAGGCTTCTGTATTATTAAAAGGAGGTCACCGGAAAGAAAGGATGGGTTGCGATCTGCTTTATTCTGACGGTGAGTTTTTTGATATTGTGGGAAGCCCTTTTCAGAAAAAGTCAAAACATGGGACAGGCTGTGCGCTTTCTGCAGCGATTGTTGCCTGTCTTGCAAAAGACAATTCGCTGATTGATAGCTGCAATCAGGCTAAAGTTTATGTTGAACAGTTTATTTTAAGCAATGATTCAAATTTAGGTTATCATCATGACAACAAATAAAAAGATTGCAAAACTTCATTTTATAACCACCGATCATCCCGATATTTCGCATGCCGATCAGGCAATACGCGCATACAAAGCCGGGTGCAAATGGGTGCAATTGCGGATGAAAGATATATCACCGGATGAAATTGAGAAGGAAGTCAGGAAGATTCTCCCGGTAGCCAAGGCTTATAATGCCGTTTTGCTGATTAATGATCATACAGAAATTGTGCTTAAAACCGGTGCGCACGGTGTACATCTTGGAAAAAATGATTTGAGTCCTACTAAAGCTCGTAAAATTCTAGGACGTGAATATATTATTGGAGGCACAGCTAATACTTTTGAAGATGTTGTCTCTCTGATTGAAAATGGTGTGGATTATGTCGGCTTAGGTCCGTACCGTTTTACAACCACCAAGAAAAAACTCAGTCCAATACTTGGGAAAGAAGGATATGTTCAAATTCTTACTGAACTCAGTAGACTTCAACTGAAGATGCCGATTATTGCCATTGGGGGTATTCTTGACAGTGACATAGAAAGTCTTATGCAAACCGGAATATGTGGGATTGCTGCAGCTGGAGCTATTATGGTCGGAAATGCCATTGAAACAAACATACAAATTTATCAACAATTAATACATTCCCGAAAATGAAACCTTTAATTATAGCAGGTAAGGAGTTTAATTCACGCTTATTTACCGGTACAGGAAAATTCAGTTCCAATAAAATCATGGAAGAAGCGATTTTGGCTTCCGGCTCTGAATTGGTAACCGTTGCGCTAAAGCGTGTAAATATGGCAGACGATTGTGATGATATCCTTGTGCATCTTCAGCATACCAGTATTAATCTTTTACCCAATACTTCAGGTGTACGCAACGCTAAAGAAGCTATTTTTGCTGCACAACTTGCCCGTGAAGCCTTTGGAACAAATTGGGTGAAGCTGGAAATACACCCTGATCCTAAATATCTGCTTGCTGATGGAGAGGAAACACTTGCCGCCACGCGCGTATTAGCCAAGGAAGGCTTTGTTGTTTTGCCATATATTCAGGCCGACCCTGTTCTCTGCAAAAAGCTAGAAGAAGCAGGTGCTGCGGCAGTGATGCCTTTGGGTTCACCTATCGGATCAAACCAAGGATTGCAAACCAGGGAATTTCTACGGATTATAATTGAACAAAGTAACGTTCCAGTAATTGTTGATGCTGGCTTAGGCGCACCTTCACATGCTGCCGAAGCTATGGAAATGGGTGCCGGAGCTGTGTTGATAAATACTGCTATCGCTATTGCAAATGATCCGGTTCGAATGGCTATTGCCTTTAAAATGGCTGTTGAGGCAGGCCGTATGGCTTTTGAAGCTAAATTAGCCCAGAAGTCAACAAGTGCACATGCAAGCAGTCCCCTAACTTCATTCCTGTTTTAATACAAATAAATTATGTTTTCAGACGAATTAGAAAATAGTTCCTGGGAGGAAACAACCAAAACTATCTCTGCAAAGACTTCGGAGGATGTAGAACGTGCCATTCATAAATCAAGTGATTTATTATCTGTAGATGATTTTATGGCATTGATCTCACCGGCTGCCGAACCTTATTTGGAACAAATGGCCCTGCTTGGTCGTGAATATACGCAAATGCGTTTTGGAAAAACCATTTCGATGTATGTTCCGTTATATCTGACCAATTCTTGCATGAACTCATGTGTTTATTGTGGATTCCAGCATAGTAATCCCATTAAACGTATTATTCTTACAGAAGATGAAATAATGAATGAACTCAAGGCTATAAAAGAAATTGGTCCATTCCAAAATTTACTTCTGGTAACGGGTGAGAATCCTCGTGAGGCAGGTGTAGATTACCTCGAAAAAGCTATTCGTTTGGCAAAACCGATGTTCAATAATTTGTCCATCGAAGTAATGCCACTTGCATCGGAAGAGTATTACCAATTGACACAAGCTGGCCTTTTTGGGGTGGTTTGTTTTCAGGAAACATACAACAAAGCCCGTTACAATGTCTATCATCCGCGTGGCATGAAATCAAAATTTGATTGGCGTGTAAATGGTTTTGACCGGATGGGGCTGGCGGGAGTGCATAAAGTAGGCATGGGGGTATTAATTGGGTTGGAAGATTGGCGTACGGATGTGACCATGATGGCTCATCATCTTCGTTATATGCAAAAGAATTATTGGAAAACAAAATACAGTGTCAATTTTCCTCGTATGCGTCCGTCCGAAAATGATCATTTTCAGCCAAATGTTATTATGACTGATAAAGAATATGTACAATTAATGTTGGCTTTTCGTATGTTTGACCATGACGTGGATATTTCTGTTTCTACAAGAGAAAATAAGGAATTTCGTAATAATATTATTCAATTAGGCGTTACTTCCATGAGTGCGGGTTCTAAAACTGATCCGGGAGGTTATGCCACTTATCCTCAGGCACTCGAACAGTTTGCTGTTAGTGATCAGAGAACTCCCCAGGCAGTGGAAGAAGATATCCGTATAAATGGTTACGAAGTTGTTTGGAAAGATTGGGACTGTTGCCTGCAACAATAATCCAATTCATCAATAATCTTAATACAAAAATTTTATGACACTCTCTGAAATAGAAAAAGAAAGATATAACCGCCATATAATTACAACTGGTTTTGGCGAACAAGGGCAATTGAAACTGAAAGCTGGACGGGTATTGGTTATTGGTGCAGGTGGATTGGGCTGTCCTGTTATTCAGTATTTAGTAGCAGCTGGAGTCGGGAAAATTGGCATTGTGGATGGCGATACGGTTTCACTTTCAAACCTGCAAAGGCAGATACTCTACACTGAAGATGAAATAGGACAATCAAAAGCGGTTATTGCTTCAGCTAAAATGTATAAATTAAACGCGTTGGTAAATATCCGGGTTTTTGATATGTTCTTAACCGATGAATTAGCCGATCAGTTATTCCCGGATTATGATGTGGTTGTTGGTTGCACAGATAGTTTTACATCCAGATGTTTGATTGACCGAAAGAGCATACAATACAATATCCCTTTTGTGCATGGTGCCATACGTGAATTTGAAGGCCAGTTTTGTGTCTTTAATCATAACGGAAGTCTTTCCTGTTTGAATTTATTTGGCAATCAGGCAGTAGAGCCAATAAGGCCTGGAGGTGTTGTTGGTGCTATTCCGGGTATAATCGGAAGTCTTATGTCAATGGAAGTTCTGAAAATTCTTACAGGTTTAGGAACTGTACATTCAAATGAACTACTATTGTACAATGCCTTGAACAATACTTTCAATCAAATTGCTATTATGTAATTGCTAATAATCAGCAATTTGATTGCTTAAATTTTACAAGTTATTTTTCCCCTAGCAAAGTTTGTTCTGCTTCCCGTACTTTCTCAAAAGTAAATTCAGCTAAAACAGAATCTTTATACACACAAATTTCATCGTTAAATAAGTTTCCGATACTCCCTTGATGCGTGTGGTTTACGGTTTTGTTAGGTTTAAAGTTACCGGCTTCAATTTGCATACCTACTTGTTTATATGCATTGCGGAAAGGTATGCCGGATAGCGTCAAGCGGTTCACTTCTTCCACGCTGAAAAGATAATCGTAACGCAAATCGTTCTGAATTTCTGTATTTACTTCCACCTGTGCCATCATCATGGCAGTCATTTCAAGGCAATCTGTCAGTTCAGCAAAAGCAGGAATAAATACTTCCTTGATAATTTGCAAATCGCGGAAGTAACCTGACTGTAAATTATTGGTTATCAACATGAGTTGCTACGGAAGCGACTACAGTTTGTTGCATTTGGCACGAGTAAGCTCAAATACATCCGAATTTTTCTTGTGTGGACGGGTTGTGAACCTTATCCATTTTATTCCTACTCACAATACGTTATATTTATTATAAATTAATTGTTACGATTTAGTCCCAAATTTTCAGACTCCATTTAGACTGCCTTTGACTTTGCTTAGTCTGGCAATTATTTTGTGTTCAAAACTACATAGAAACTTGTTAATATCTAAATATTTGTTGGTTTATTTATAATAAACATGACAAATAGGTTACAACTTTAGAAAATGAAAAATCCGCTATCATTGCCAGCATGGCAATGATAGACTTAATTTTGCTTTCTGCCGAAAACATCAACAAATTATACATTGTTAAATGGATGGTTTTAAAGGATCAATCCTAAAAGTTGGGGGGATAATTTTCAAGCATAAATATTTGTAAGTCTAAAGAGGAAGAATGGAATACTTCTTACCCCTCTGAAACAAGATCTGAAGGCTTTGATCTTGGCATTGAAAGATTCAGCAGAAGCGTTTGTGTGTCTGTTATCGAAGAAGTTCAGAATATTCTGATAATTATTCTGTATACTTCTGGAAACAACTCCAAATGATTTAAACCCTGACTTTTCTACTTCATCGTACCATTTGGCAAGTCTTGTAAAGCCAATACCTTTATCCTTAACCGTGTGGTAAATCTCCCCTAACTTCATGGCTAATCTGTAAGCCTCTTCCAGTGAGGGATAATATCTGAAAAGTAGTTCTGCTCTTCTGTGCTGTGACGGAGTCCATTTGCTTTCGCGTTTGAACAATAAGTATCTACTACGAGCCAGGAGTTGCTTAAGGGTATCTCCATTTTCTAAAATATCAGGAATATACTTTTTCTTGGTTGTCCGAGAGAGTTCTATTTCTTTATTCTCTAAATCAATTGCTTCCCAACGATAAGCTATCCGCATTTCCTGAACAGCATCATAGGCTAATTGTTGCACATGAAAACGATCTGTTACCTGGGTGGCTTTAGGAAAACATTTTCTGGCAATCTTGGCCATGGTTGGAGACATGTCAAGAGTTATTTCTTTTACTTTAAATCTTTTAGTTTCTTTGATAGTGCTCAAAACTGGAATGATCTTATCTGCATCAACACCCTTTAATATTGCAACAATGGCACCTTTTTTTCCTTTAGCCTCCTTGTTTGTGAGAATGGTGTAAAGCTCACCCTGAGATAAACTGGTCTCATCTATGCTGAGATATGGACCTATGTTCTGTGGAAAGAGTAACCAATCTGCTGAATGGTCCTTTTGATCCCATTCGTAGAAGTTGCTTAGGAATGCCATGTATTGCTGCTCTAACCTTTTCCCGTCAACACAGAAATACTTTCCTAAACTAGTTGCACTTATAGGTTCAGAATCGAGATATACCTTTTAAAAAAGTCGCGAATCCCTGTGTCATTCGCGTTCCTTTAGCTACTAGTTCCCAATGACGGAAAACAATTTCGCCAGTTGTTTTATCTATCCAACGCCTACGCCTAACTATCAGAAAAACAGCTTTACCACGTAGGGGAAAATCCTGGACTTTACTATCTTCATAGAATCCTTTTGATTCTAGTTTACGACCTAGATATTCTTCAGGAATTACATTCCTTTCTTCTAAAACAATTAATATCTCTTTCTCTTTTTGATCTACTTGAGTTATCGCGAAATAGTCTAAAACTCCATCTGGGAGTAACAATTCAAATCCACTAGCTTGCATGCGTTTTATTTGCAAAACTAATATTTTATTTTATTTCCCCCAACTTTTAGGATTGATCCGTTTTAAAGTGGCTAAATATAATATTATTGGTATAGGCGTTTAGAGCGCACTCTAAAACACCTTTTGTTATTGACTATTTTGAATTATGAATCATTCTTTTGAGAGTTATATTGAATATTGTCCTCATATAAGCCCATCTATTATACCTAAAATGGAATTCATCAAGATAAGCTTGTAAGTGTTCTTTACTACAATGATGATGGATTCCACGCAGCCATCCTTCTATGTTCATTATATGAATATGGAGTTCTTTGAAATTTGATCCCTTCTTAGATGGCTTTTGAATTAAAAAAGGATAATCCTTTTTTAACGGTAAATAGCCTCTCCATTCATCTGTTACAATATTTGCCTTTTTACTGATATAGTCCTCAAAAAAAGGACGAAATTCTTTAGAAGATGCATTTTCAATTACACGTGCATATGCTCGCCCAACACCATTATCTAAAATTTCCAAAGCAATTATAACTAATCTTTTATTGCCATCGTTGCTTCTCCCAACTTTATTTTCTTCATATTGTCCAATGTAAAATTCATCTAAGTAATGGTCAAAATATAATGTCGTATTTTGTGCCGAAGTTATTCAACACAAACAACAAGCGTTCTTTGAGATTCTGAAAACAGAGATAAGCATCAAGAGGTATCCAATTATACTTGATTCTACGCCATAATATCTCGATTAAGTTCAATTCAGGAGAATATGGAGGTAAGAAGAATATTAGAAGATCTTTTTCTTTCCATTCTTCCATTTTAGCCATAACTTTTTTGATTTATGAATGGGTGAATTGTCAAGTATTACCACTGTTATTTTGTTTATTTGTTCAACAAAACTATTCATAAAATCAATAATTTTATCTGTATTGAACGTTGATTCAAGTACTTGTAAAAACAAATGATTCTTTCGAGACATTAAACCAACAACATTTAGGAACTTGCCTTTAGCTGCTGGCAGCAATAACGGTTTGTTCTTTATAGTTGCCATGCGTACGGCACATTTGGTATAAGCCCAAAATGACTTTTATCACCGTAATAAAGGTCAATAAAACCACTATCTTCCAGATGTTTAAGGTCATTTATTTGTCCTTGTTTAAGTTCAAACTCGTCCTTGTTACGCTTACGTTTCAAAGAAAGTCGAGCTCTTTTCCATTTATAGCCGAGCATCTTTCAAAAAGTTCCGCAAAGTTCTTTTGCAGACTATTATATTATGTTCTTCTTTAAGGAAAGTAAGTATGTTTTTTATGTTCCGATTATGAAACTCTACTTGTCGTTTAATCAATTCCTCAAAGCCTTTTAATCTGGTTTTAACTCCTCGTCAAGAGGTAATTGGACGTGAATTCGCACCATCTAAATTCCAACTATTGAACCAACGTTCAACTGTTTTACGATCAATGTTAAAAATCATCGATAAATCAATTATCGTCCTTCTTTGATGCGATAAAAGAAGGCATTGACTATGTTTTCTAATGGTATTGTTGGTACTAGTTTTGACAAGCAATTCTAATAACTCAATATCCTCTGTTTTTAGTTTTATATATCTCACATTGAGACAGATATACTATCTCTATTCCATATTATCAAATAAATGGGGCATTATATTATTCCTATTACTTATTTCAAAGAATTATCAGATTATATGGTTGCATATGCTTACTTTTCAAAGAAAAAGGTTGTCGATACCATGCTTTCTTTGGGCTTGCACTTTATTAGCTGACTAAGAGATGATGCTGTTTTGATGTACATCTACCAAGGTGAACCAACAGGAAAAAAAGGCAGACCAAAAATGTATGACTGTAAAGTAAATGCATACAGTTTCAACATGAACTATTTCACTAAAAAATTTTCAGATAAAGAAATGAAAATATATTCTGCCAATGTTTACTGTAAAGCATTCAAACGCGACATAAAGCTTGCTGTTGCCATTTTTTACAAAGATAGTAAAGAACTATTATGGTTTCTGCTGATTTCTTGAATTGCTTGGAATATTATCACTAATATCTTTGTCCAAATAATAACGGACACATTTGCAAGATCTCTCGGGATAAAGCTCTTATCTTTCTTTAGATTCTACCTGATTTACTGTGAGCAGATACGGTTGAATTTTGAGCTGTACGCAATCTATTGCTCGCTCAGCCTCCGCTTGTCAGCCTTATATCAGATTTTTGTTTGTTAGAACGCTAAATTTGCTTATGACTTCTTTCAGATTCCACCTCACGGTGGACACCCTTGTCATTCGCTAACACTTTCCTTCAATAAGGCGTATACAGGGACTCGCACCCTGCTAGAAATTGAGCTATGACCGACATACAATTAAAGACAGGAAGCCAAATGGCCCCTGTCTTATCAGAGAAAACAAAACAGATATAGCGAACGGTTATTGTTTTGGTATAATATCAATAATTACAGTACGATTATATGAACGTTCTTCGGGATATTTGTTTTCGAAAGGAGATAATTTCTGATCTCCACCAAATCCTAATACCTTAAATGTTACATCTGTACGCCCTGTTTTTTTCAATTCCTTTTCTAAAATGTTTTTTACATCATTCGACCGGGCTAAAGAAAGGTTTTGATTGTAATTCGAATCTCCAATAATATCAGCATGCCCATGAATATTGACAACTGCATCATTTGGAATCCTTGGAATGACAATTTCTGTCAGATATTTCTGATATTTGTTAGCAGCAACAGAATTATTAAATTCATAAAGAATGCTAAATCGCATGCCTTCATTTTCTTTGGGTGCAACCCACAATACCATGTGAACGTTAGTTTCTTTGATGACAGATTTACCATCGGCTGTTTGACCAATCATTTTTACCTTGTAATCGCCTTCAGGGGTTGTTCCTAAAATAGTTTTACCGGGAATGCTGACCACTTCTTCTGAATAAGGTCCGAATTTCTGTACGGTTCCCGCATCATCCGTTATTTCAAGATACCATGAAGTAAAAGCTTTGTTAGAACCTTCATTGTTGAAAGTAACATAACTGTCAACGGGTGCTTGCTGAACAACATTGATTTCAACAGGTTTTAGAGGGGCATCCGTACCTGTCTGGAATTCCATTAATAAAACAGGTGAATTGCTTTCGATTGAGACTCTGCGATCGCCTTCACGAAGCAAGACAAGTTCTTTTGTACCGCCATTTTGTAAAGCAGGGAATTCAGGTTTAACACGTCCTTCGATAACTATTCTAGAAGGAATGATATCAAAAACGGTTACCAAATAGGTTTTAACCGATTCAGCCATTTCCCGTCCGTCTTTCGGACCCTGTTGAGATGAACCGACTAACCTTACCGTTGTGCCAGGGTTTTTACTCATTCGATCGCCAAGGATATTCAATATATTATAATACACTTTCATCTGCCGTTCAGAACGGCCTGATAAATTTTGTGGTGCATTCATTTCAAGATCATCTTCTTTAAAATCTTTTACCTGATCTTTTCTAAGTGCTATATAACGTGAAGGTATTTGGTCTGAACCTAAATCGAAATATACATAGTTTCTAAGTGGAAATATCTCTCTTATATTGCGGTCAGCCACAACGTTTTTTGGAGAGTTAACCGTAAATGTTACCTCAGGTACAACAACTACAGTTGGAACAAATGCAGCCGTATTAACAGGGGCGAAAATTTTATGCCCTGTTCCTAATTTAAGGGCTGCTCCTATTCTGACCGTGGTTATATTCCATGTATCAATACTTCTTGGATCCTGTCCAAAGTAAGGTTGGAAAGAAACAAAAGGGGATAAAACAAGTTTTGTTTTTCTGTTTTCTGCCGTAAGATGAATATCATATCCTGCACCAATTTGCATTGATATAAGGTTATTATAGATATCACTAAAATCACCTTTCACAGCAGCTGCTGGGATTTGATCGGGATATGCAGGGTTCTTACCAAGTTGATATGTGAATGCTTTGGATGTATTAAAAGCAAAACGCGGACCTGCATACACGTAGAAATCAGATTTAAACGGTGCCAGACGAACACTTGGTTCGACAGTAAGATAGCTCAGATCGGTAATTAAATCTTCAGGGCAATTACATGGTGTATTTACGCCATTGAAAGCACCTCTTCGACTATCATAGCCTACCTGAAGCATTACTCCCCATCTTGAATTTGAAGGGCGGTATTCGATCAGCGGAGCAAGAAAAAGGCCAACACCATTCCCATCATGAAAAGTAGTAGGTACGGTAAGTTCGGCATTCAACTGCTGGGTTGAACCACGATAGAAATTTATATTTCCACCTGCAGCTACACCAAAGTACCACGAAGGTTTTGTATATTGAATTGAATCCTGGGCATGAGCAGTGGTAACCATACCCATCATCATCATAAAAATGCAAAGTATAAATGATTTTATGCTCAGGGCATAAGGGAACCGCGCTGTGCGCGATTCCTTTTTGAAATTATTTTTAGTTTTCATATAATTGATGTATTACGGTTTGTTAATAATGTTTGTGCTGGTCATAACTACTGAAGCATTTCTAGCTAGCATTCTGCCCGTTGCAGTTGCATAAGGATCCATCGTTATTGATGATAAAGCCAGTATATTTCCATTAAATGTAGTATACGATCCTATTGTTGCAGAACTTCCGACTTGCCAAAAGACATTTTTAGCCTGAGCACCATGAGCAAGTTTCACATCACCTCCTGTTGTGGTTGTAAAACCGGATGCAATCTGGAATATCCAAAATGCGTTTGGATCACCTTGAGCATCGAGGGTTAAAGCACTGCCATCTATCGAAAGCGTAGAAGTAGATTTATATATACCTGGTGCTAATGTCAGGCCTCCTTGATTCCCTGATACTGTTGTCGGGGCGGGGGCGGTTGCTGCTTCTGCAAATAGATAGGCCGTAGTCAAATCAGTTTTGGCTTGTAGTAGCATGGCAGCTGTTGCAGCGTTATCATCAGCTGCATACAAAGCGCCGTTTACTATTGTTGCAGGAGGAAATCCTGTAATTGAAGAACGGCTACCCGGATAAATACCAACATCTAAATTATTAATCACACTTGCACCGGCATCATTGCTAACACCAACACCGGCGAGAATTCCGAAACGACCTGCCGTGCCTAGATCGACGAATGGTGTCCCCGAAGATAAAGTAAAGTTTGCCGTGATATTCTTATTCGCATTCATGGTAACCGTTAATGGATTTGTTGTACCGGTTGCATCTCCACTCCAGGAAGTAAATGTATACCCTGAATTAGGGGTTGCAGTAAGTTCTACATTAGAGCCACTAGTATAAGTTAACTGATTCGGATTTATTGCAACAGTACCATTTACAGCAGTAACATTTAGAGTAAAACTGTTTGCTATTAATGTAAAGTTTGCTGTGATATTCTTATTCCCATTCATAGAAACCGTTAATGGATTTGTTGTACCTGTTGCATCACCACTCCATGATGAAAACGTATAACCGGCAAGTGGAGTCGCTGTAAGAATTACATTCGTACCACTGGTGTAAGTTGACGTGTTTGGATTTTTTGCAACTGTTCCGTTTACTGCAGTAACGTTCAAAGTATAAACATTAATTGTTGTAAATGTCCATGTTGTGTCTTTTGCTATTGCACTGCCATCTAAATTCATTGCTGCCATAGTAATTTTAGCAGTATAAACAGTGGCTGGGCTAAGTGCGCTTGAAGGGGTAAAGGATGCAACAGCTCCTGTCATTGTTACACCACCTAAAACTGTATTTACACCGTTTTTCAAGGTAAATGTTGAAACTGTAATAGTTGCAGGATGCATTGGAACACTGAAAGTAGCGGTAATGATTTTATTTAATGTGACACCGATTGCATTATTCAATGGATCGGTTGCAATTACAACAGGCAAAATAGTTGTACCTGTACTAAAAGTCCATACATAATCAGCCTGCAAGGCATTTCCCATTAAATCTTTTGCAGCAGTTGTGATCCTGGCTGCAAATGTGGTATTGTCAGCAAATTTATTGGTAGATGTAAAGGTTGCCGTCGAATCGGTATAGGTGACGGTTCCGACAATGGGTGTCGTACTATTTATTGTAAAAGATGATTCATTGATAGTTTTCGGATCCATCTTTTTATTGAAGGTTGCAGTAACCAGAGTTGTCCGTGCTGCCTGATCGCTTGATGTAATCGAAATTACTTTGCTCCGGCCAACCAGAGTTGCACCACTTAATGGAGTAACTGAGACCACTGCCGGACATGGACCGCCATTTATAGGAACATAATCATCATTCTTGCATCCTGCAAACAATGCAATTGATAAAATTGCCAGGACTGAGAGTAGCTTATTAATTTTCATATAATTGAGTTTTATTGTGAATGAATTTTCACGAAGCAAAATTGACAACATTTAACCCTATAAGTGTTACACAATTTCAGATTATTGTTACATCATTCACACATATTTAAATTAGAATCCAAAAATTCACAATTAAAGCCAGTTAATAAGTTCCAATTTTAAAACTTACAGCCGCAAGTGTTTTTCGGAGCGAGTCGATGATTTTCTTTTTCTCAACTCCATTAAAATCTTCAGAATAGATTTTCCCCATTCATCGTTATAGCGTTAAATATAAGTACCATAGGCAGGTAGCAACAACAGGTCATTCAAACGCACGTCATGGGGCAGGTTGGAGAAAATTTGTTTTTCAAATTGTGGCCAGCTCCCTCCTGAAATCACTGCAACTTTTACAATTCCGAGTAAATCATGCAGTAGAGCTGACATTTCAGTATCCAAGGGCGATCTACTTATGGCAAGTGTACCATCCGAAACAAAAAAATCAATTTCTTCATTTAGATCTATCTGTTTTTTTAGTTTATAAGCTTTTCTATTTCATAATTATATTCACCACGACGGTCTGCCAAATTATACTTGCCCTTGTGATACAAAGCTTTCTGTGCTTCTTTTACATTTGATTCTTCTCCACTCCAGATTTCGAGTGCCGGTTGTTGTATTGCCCGTGCAAACGAAAATGCCACTTTCCAGGAAAGCTTTGATTTATATTTTACATTTATGGCATTTAAGCGTGAGGATGCTAGTACGGCTGATTGTCCACCCGACAGGAATGCAATTCACGGAACAGCTGCCGGAACAACACGTAAAAAACATTTAACAGTTGCATCTGCCACTTCATCAACCGATTCTTGTTTAGGGCAGGTAAATCCAGGTACTATCATATTCGGTTTTAAAATCAACCCTCCCAAAACAACTCCCTGTTTATAAAGTTGTCCGAAAACAATATGCACACTTTCTCCGTTACTTCAAAACACCGTTTTAATGAATGGTCGCCATCCATAAGCACTTCAGGTTCAATTACCGGTACCAGACCGGCTTCCTGACATAACGCAGCAAGCAAGCTGATGCATGGGCGTTGGCTTCAATACAGGTCTTTGTAGGGATATTTTCGCCTATACTTATCACTGCACACCCCTTGGCAAAACGCAGTCCCATTTCAATGTATTCCCTAAGCCTGTCGTGTAATCCATCAAAGCCTTCGGTAACTTTCTCACCGGAATGCCCAGCCATGTCTTTTGCTCCGGCATCTACTTTAATTCAGGGAATGATTCCTTTATCAGTAAGAGCTTTCATAAACGAAGTTCCGTTTTTTAAATGCTGACGGGTCGTTTTCATCAAAAAGTATAGCTCCACTTATGCTTTCATTCAGACCGGTTGTTGTCACTATCATTTCACGATAAGCAATCGCAACTCTACTGATAAAGGAATTCCCAATTTTTAAAATCGTTTGTTACAGATTGTTATACTTTCATCCATTGCCAACAGACCTTTATGGTAGGCATCCATCGCTTAGCGGTGAGTATTAGTTTTTGTATATCCATTAAAAGTTTTTACTGACAATATTTTCCTATTAGTTATCCAGTTTTGAGCCTGAATCTTCTAAATCATTGTTTGGCACATCAGCATTAAATTTTTTTTCATTCCTTTTTCTATCATTTTCATTTGAAAATTTAATTTTTGAAATGTCTTTTGGATTTTTTTCATTTTTTTCTATTTGAAAACTATAAAAATCTCCACCCAGAGAATATTCTGAGTATTTGTGAAGAGTTTGTATTGTTTCACTAAACACTTGCTTTACAAAACTGTCACTATTTACATTTATATTTTTCATAATACGTTAATTTTAAGAGAATTAAATTATTTAGTTTTAATCTGTGTATCTTCTTATTTAAATTATTAGCGTTATTCCAAAAGATAGCTGTAAATCAGCTTTTTTATTGAATCACCCTAAATTGAAATATTGTTCATTTTATCAGCTTATTTAATTTGTTATCTTAATGACTAACATTTCGGAGGAGAATTTTATGTTGAAATGGATGTTTCCCATATGTAAAAACTTGATTGTCTCCTTCAAAATAGGATTTATATAAATGATATATAATTGATTATAATTTTATTTTTTACACATTTAATTATTAATCGTCATGGTTATCTCCACCTAAACTATAGTAGTTATTTTCTTCATCCTCACTTCCTATTTCTTCCTGATTATCATCTAATTCAGAACCCGGAACATCTAAGTCCTCGCCTGTAACATCATCTTCAAAATCTTTTTCATTGTTTGAACCGCTTTCAGCGTATTGCTTCGTGTTGGAAATTTGCTCCGGATCAATTTCTTTTTCCTCTTTGCTTTGAGCATAAAGATCTTCATCTACCGGATAAACAGGATATTCCGGAAAAACTATTTCTTTCTGGACAATTTTTTTTTTGAGAAGTGGTTGTTTGTCTTGGTTTACTTTCTCCATAATTAATGACAATTTACTAAATTAAGATTTATCAGTAGATAGTTTGTATTGCATATAAATATTACTACGTATCAAAGGTGTAATAATATTTATAATAAAATGTTACATAATTTTATAAATTAGTTACATAATTCTCATGTTTTTCACTTAAATAATATTGTTCCCAAAAGTAACTTTATCGCTATTTATTTTGTCCTAAAATAAGGAAGCGATTCAATTTGTTACTTATGAAGTCAGTATTTACTTTTCGGCTTTATAATCTCGTATTTCGTTAAAAAAAGGTATGTTTTTATCTTCTACACATTTTGCTGCATACAGATAAAGTGCAGAACTCTATGTTTACCAGTCTTGTCCCATGGATTTTCCATCTTGGGCTTTTATCCATTCATTAAAACCAAATTCCAGGTTATCTGTTCTCTAAATTTTTATAAAATGAGTCAGGACTTCAAGTTTTTCACGAACAAGTATGTACTTTTTAACAGCAACCAATGCTCGATATATATGCCGCTAACGAACGGCCAGATACCAGCATTCTGATAATCACCTTGTTTATTATATTCAGCATATCGTTCATTCCATTCAGTATCTTCCGGTTTTATGAAAGGAAAGAAATTTGGTGGTAAATCAATTCCCAATTCACCTTTTTCACTTATAAATGTACACTCTTCC
>Ga0209748_1000702_pt1 | contig 17434 bp, 2 predicted proteins | sample BarGraIncu00421A_FD_185490 | JGI IMG/M metagenome (GOLD analysis project Ga0209748, IMG submission 185490) | Arctic peat soil microbial communities from Barrow, Alaska - Barrow Graham LP Incubations 004-21A (SPAdes) (version 2) | ecosystem: Environmental > Terrestrial > Soil > Wetlands > Peat... | reverse complement strand
TGTTGGTAAATTGGTGACTGTGGCGCCTGTGGCTCCTGTGGTACTATATGTGATATTCGTGATAGGTGCGTTGATACATACCGTCTGGGCAGTTGTGCCTACTGCTGAGGTCAGTGTCATCGTGTTGTCCGGATTAACTGTCACATTAAATAATGTCGGACTTGCGGCACTACAACCACCCACACCCTGATAATTAACACTTATTGATTGAGGACCAGGTGTATTCCAAGTCACTGTTGCAGTAGCATCCGTACCCAACCCACCTGATGTAATAGAACCGCCTACTACTGTCCATAGATAATTGGACTTGCCAGATTCTGTAGTATAAACATTTCCGGCCAAATTTTCACAAACAAGATTAGGACCAACTAATCCAGGAGCAGGTAAGGGATTTATTGTCACAGTAACAGGTGTTCTTGTTAAGCTGACACAACCTGCGTTGGATTCTGCATAATAAGTAGTACCATTAACCAATGCTGTTACACCTGGTAAAAGTACACCACCTGTGGCTGCGCTATACCAATCGACTGTAGAACCTCCCGGAGGAGTTGCTACAAGATTTGCAATCGTTGCTGATCCACAAAAACTCTGAGTTCCCGAAGCGGCAGGAGGATTTGGCAAAATCGTAAAATTAATTATTGCATCATCTGACGATGTGCAGGTTCCGTTGCTTATAGTCCATCTAAGAGTATAGGAAATTCCATTCAAACCAATAAATTGACTTGTTGGACTAGATGGAGTAATTAGTGTTCCACCAGCTCCGCCTTGGATGCTCCAGTTACCAGTACCCACAACAGGTACATTACCAGCCAGGATAGCTGTAGTTATACCACACAAAGTCTGATCTATTCCGGCAGCAGATGGTGTAGGAACAGCTGAAACTGTAATTGAACTTGCATCAACCACACCTGTCAAAGTTCCATTGCTATACGTAAAGTCTGTAAGTTTATAAACTCCCGGACCCGGCGTAGGTAACGTATATGGTACCATTGCCGGAGTAATTGTAACCGGAACCTGGGCGGCACCGTTTATTGTATAACTCAAAGTATAATTAAATGGTATAGCGATCGGTGCTGTGAACGTAACTGGTATCCCGGCTGCACCACAGACCGGACCCGTAGGAGAAAGTTTTGCTCTTGGTTTTAGATCTGTAATGGAACCCAATGTATAATCATCTGAACCTGTTATTGAGGAGGTCACAAAACCAGTTGATGTGGCTGTCCCATTAAAATTATTTCCTGAAGAAGTGGTGGGTATTTCAACCCATGCGCTCGTTCCTGTATTATAATTTGCTAACCTGATGTTAGATAACCCTCCAGTAATTAGAGGTGTCACATCACTTGTTGGTGTCCAGTTAATATTTAGAACAGTCTGACTTCCAGCATTTGCTTTAATTGTATAATATTCCTGGCCACTTACACCCAGTAACGGTGAAGTAACACTCGCTGATGTGCTATTAGGACTTTTATATTGGGCCGACCATAATAATGGTCCGGTCTGAGTTGATGTTAACTTAAGGTTATTTCCAAGAATATTTCCTGGTCCAGCGATATAGATACCTATAGGAAAGAGGAAATTATCATACTGATTGATATTCTTAACAAGCGGACCGTCAACAAATGAATTTACACTTCCCCCTGCAGGCACTACACAGTTTATTGCTGCATTTGTTATTGTAAGCGTTCTGCCACCTCCGGTGTTTATTAATCCATTCGTCAGTAATAAATTACCTGAGACTTCAAAGGCTCCTGCATTGTTTACTCGAAGACCTGCACCGTTATTAATCTCAAAATTGTTAAATGCACTGGTTCCTGTAAAATCACCTAATGCTCCACCTATAGTCTGAAGTCCGGTACCCGCAAAAGTAACAGTTGCTCCGGCACCTGTTCCACTTTGAAAGATAGTACCTGAACCATAGCGTTCCATAGTTCCCTGGATAATTAGCTTTTTGTTATATACAGTATTATCAATAGTAAGAGTACCTGGAAGAGTTGGCCCGTTTATTTTAAGTTGATTGCAAATAGTAAGATTCTTATCTGGCAATACGCGGGTTCCTATGCCTGAAAAAACAATTTTTGAAATATTGTCATACAGGTCGGCAATTATTGTATAAGTTCCAGTACCTCCATATTCCACTGTTGCATTATTTGCACAACTTAAAAATGAAGTATAGACGCCTGCCGGGAATGATCCACTCTCGAGATATAAGGTTCCACTTCCGTCCACGGTACCCAGATTATGGCCATAAAATGAAGATGTAACTTTAAGTGTATTATTTATGGTTGTCCTGTAAGCAAAACAGAAATTCGCATCTAATGTAACTACATGATTAACTTTAACAATAAAACCGTTTGGACCCCCAGATAAAACATAAGGATCTCCACCAGTCTGCGTCCATATGCTCGGGTTTGTCCAGTTACCATCCGCATTACTGGTAAATTCCGGGACATTGGTAAAGAAAGAAGAAGTTGTACCGGCAGTATATTCTCCACTAAGGTTGTTGGAACCAGTATAATTGTTAGTTATTGTGTTCAATGCGGGAACTACCCCGGGTGATAAATTCCAGGTTGTTCCAGGGACCATCAACCTTGCAGCCATGTAATTAAGTTCATCACCTATAACATCCTCCTGATAGTAATTAAGTACCAAACTGCCGGAAAAACCTGTTATGCCCGAACTTTGTACTTCCCAATAATAATCAAGTGCATTCGCAGGATTGAGAATCGCCGGATGCCTGCTATTAATGTTGTTTATGCGTACATATCCTACTGTATTACTTGCTGTTATACTCAGTAGAGCAGGAGTATATTTACCAGAGGTTCCAATTGGATAAAGGAAAGAAGGTTGAGCACCTGAGTTAAAGAATTTTCTTAACCCAACATTGCTGAATACGCCATCGGAAGTAATCATTTTTGCAGCGCTAAATGGTGCTCCCTGAATTAAACTATTAACTCCAAGAGAGACCAGATTCTTTTTAATATCCAGTATCCCCTGGGTCATTGTTAAATCTTCCTGAAGAGTGATATCATTTTCAACCTGAGCTCCTGCCGGATTATTCAATGTTAACCTTGCATAAGCACCAAGACCTGTGATTTTCTGATTACTTGTTCCATCCAATATAATTCCATTACCGGCAGCATTAATATCGTTATAACTGCCATTATTTGTAAAATCTCCTTTTACAGAAACAGGATTAGCTCCAAGAATGAAATTGCCTGTACTGAGTGTCAGGTTGCGGTTTACAGTTGATGGATTACTTAAAGCAAGTGAAGTGCCCGGATTAACCACCAGATCGTAAAAATTAGTAACTCCTGTTATAGTCTGTACACCATTAAATGGTGGGGTATTTGTTGCGCTGAATGTTGTTGTATTTGTACCGAAAACATAACCTCCTGCACCCGGGGTATTTATCAAGTTTCCGTTAAAAGTTACATTAATATTGTTTGCATCCAGGACACTATTCAAGTTAATAGTCATATTCCCGTTAAGTACCAACGGGCTGACCAGGAGACGAACAGTTGCAGGCTGGCCTGCGGCACCGGTTATAGTAAGATTATTTAACGGAATATTTGCATCAAGAAAATAGTTTTGAGTAGTAATTGCACCCTGTGAGAAGAGGATAGTTCCTCCAGTCACCGAACTTGTTTCTGGTCTAAGATACATATCACCAAAAGGAGTTGAAGGGGTTGTTATTGCTCCATTGCCCCTGACTATTCTCACAGTACCGCCCGACATTGTAAAATCACTGCCCCCGTTTAATACCTCAAGTTTGGCATTGGTGGCATTTGAAGCCTGTCCATTAATAGTCACTGTACCTCCGGTTTGAGAATATTTCAGAACACCACCTGCATTTAATGGGTTGCGGCGTATCTGACCATTTATCGTCAAGTTACCTCCCTGTACATCAATGGCAGAGACTCCACTGGAAGAGTACTCAATATCATTATTATTAACATCGGTTCCAACCGTACGGCCGATATATACATTACCATTAATTAAGGTAAGTTTGCCACTCAATAAAAGATCTCCAGCATTATTTGCTGCGTTTCCTATCAGGATATTTCTATTGCCTGTATTGCTGGGAAGATCAATATACAAACCTGCAGTAGATGAAATATTAAAAGGAGTTATTGTCGAAATAGTAAAATCAGTATTGGGATTTGTTCTCATGTACCTGAATGTACCATTTTGTAGAGTGAGCCAATTATCAGTTAGCGTATTCAGGGTACCTACAATATTCAATGTTAAGGTCGTGGTTTGAGAGTTACCTTTGTTTACAGTAACTTTATTCAGAATCGTAGAAGGGCTGGTTCCTGATATCAATGCATTATTGGATCCTTGAAATATCAGGTCACAGTAATATGCACCATTACGTAATCTGACAAAGGACCCTCCATTTGAATTATTTACAAGATTACCTCCGATAGCAATTGTATTTGGTTGTGGTGCACCTGCCGGGACACCAAAAACAACCGGCTGAACATCAATATAACCGTTTGCACCAACTGTAACATTTCCATCAATAACAAGATGCTGTGGGACTATTTCAGGTATAAATATTAAGGTACCCGTATTAACATTAAGATTGCCTGTAACATGTATCGTTTTTTCTACAGTAGGATTATATACCCCCGAATTATATGGTGCAATATTTGTATTCCAGCTCACTGCTATCCAGGCAAGCGGATTATCGCCACCACACGTCAGGTCACCTTTTATGGTTGTTAAAGCATTATTGGGTAAAACAAGATTATCCCCACCCCTGGCAGTAAGTATCAGGTTTCCGTATGCTGTAACATTTGCAGGTAATATATATAATGCACCCGCAACCCCATCAATATCATAATACTCGGTCGTTCCAAAATTGTTGTTAAATTCAGTAAAATCGCTATTTGGAGGAAATGAAAATATTTTAGGTACAAGAGAAGGTGTTACTGTTGTAGTCAGACGGAACAATCCATTACCTGACGGATTGTTCACTACCATACTGAAAGTACTCCCTGACCATGTGTAAATATCAAGGACAGAACCTGACTGAATCTGTAAACTGGCACATCTTTGATTAGCCGTTAAATTGACAGTATGGTTGTTTTCAATAATCACAATACTGTTTGGACCGGGGAAATTTACTCCCTCAACCACACCTGCAGGAACAGCTGGTCCTCCTGAAGTATTTGACCAGGTTGTATTTAAATTCCAGGCAGAATTGGCTATACTATAAAATATCAGAGGTACTCCAAATGCAGCGTCACCAGCCGTATAATCAGCATCAAGAAAATCCTTGCTGTTTGTAGGTGCTGTCCAGTCTGATATTGTATGTGTTGCAGTATTAATATCTGTTGTCGCACCATTATGCCAGGTAAAAGTAGTTCTGTCGTAGAGTGAAGGAATATAATTTCCTTCTGTACCAACAACATCTATTTGATCATAAACAAATGTATGTGTAACCGAATTGGCTGCAACACCTGTAAAACCAGATGAATTAATACGCCAAAAATATGTCAGATTTTGTCCGTTAACGGTGACAGCAGGATGCTCATAACCAACAGGGACTACAGTAATTGAACCGTAAGTTGTTGGTGCAGAGGAAAATCCTATTGTTGCAGGTGTATATTTAACAGCTCTGACCGGGATTTGTGTAGGTGCACCAATTGGGAATACAAATGCCGTCGTTGATGTGTATACCTTTGTAAGACCTCCATCACCGGAATTCCCTGAAGTCCTTATATATCTGAGTGGACCTGCATTTATTATTAGTGCAGATGAGTTAAGTTTTAAATTATTGGTATTTATATCAAAAAGCTTATCCTGGGAAAACGTAAGTGTACCATTTACTGTCATATTTGCTAACAGAGATACCGGAGCGGCAGCTGCATTAGTATTATTCAGTTCAACGTTGCGGAAAATACCATTGCCGTCAATAGTCTGCGTTAGAGTTCCGTTTAAAGAAATTTTACCAATGCCTGATCCGGTATGAATCCCGGAGTTAAAGACATTACCCGCTATATTGACTGTCTTACCATTGTCATTTAAAGTCCCTAAAACCAGCCTGAAATTGCTTGCTACATTTAATGTGGATTGTGTACCAGCGAGATCTAATGCTATTCCGGCTGCCTTGTCAATTGTCAGCTTATTTAATGTTAGAGGTGCTGCAAGATCAACTGTAAACGTCTGAAGACCTGCACCATTAAATATAGTAGTGTTTGTTCCAGGAGTATATGTGGTTCCCAACGCCGAAGAAATCGAATAATTACCCCCTATAGTAACATCCAGGTTATTTGCATCAAGAACTCCTGAGGTGAGAGTCAGATCATTCTTGACTACCAACGGATTGGTATTCAATTGTACAATGGAAGCACCACTTGCCCTATTAATAATAAGGTTATTAAAAGGAGCGGTACTGTTAATTAAATAATTTGCATCAGTCCCTGTTCCGGTTGTTGGATCAATTTCAACAGTACCTCCGGTTACATTTATTCCGGAAGCAGCACATAAAACCTGAAAAGCATAAGTAGGAGCAACGGTACCACATACATCAAATATCCTGATAGTTCCACCTGTCATAGAGAAACCATTGGCATTACCGCTGTTTGTAATACTTAAAGAACCTGCTGTTCCATCAATACCATTTGTTAATCTGGTTGTGTTTAGAGGCGCATTTACAAGTCCAATTGGTGTAAAAACTGAAGTTGTACGCTGAAAACGTCCACGAAGTAATATTGTACCGCCTGTTTGGGTATAAGAAATTAAACTATTTGCCAGTGAAGAAGAATGGAATTGTTTTGCATCCACAGTACCTCCATTTAGAATAAACTGACCCGGAGCATAACTCCAGTACATTAAACCTGATGATTCACGGGTAGACAGATAACCATCGTTTACCTGAAGTTTACCTAAGATAGAAAGACCACTATTTCCTCCGGAAGTATTAATCCCATAAGCTGCATTTGATCCTCCTGCAATACCGTAAGCTGCATTTACTTCAGTGAAATCGTCCGCAGTTGATAATACGATTACACCGCCACCATCAAGTACCAATGCACCTTTGGTCGGGATGAAAAAGTCACTTGAGGGAGGTCCTGCCGTTGCCCCTTCTGAAAGTGATGGTATCACCAATAAACCCTGTAAAATGAGACTCCCGTTTTTAATCCACAATGCTTTTTTCAGATTTGGATCAGCATTTGTTGCAGGAGCAGCGTTGTCTCCATCTGAGGTGTTTGCACCAAATAACCTGAACCTATTGTACGCCGAGGAATAAACAGTAAGTTTAAATGTCTGATCCGATCCTTTATCAAGTATAAGGTTATAAAAGTCAGTTTGACCGTTACAGGTTAACGTTTTATCATTTGATCCCTGGAAATAAACTGTGGCAAAACCATTCAAAGGGAATTGATTATAAACAGGATTTGAAAGATTAGAAAATTTAACTGTCCCATTATTTGTAAAATCACCAAAAATCTGTATTCTGTGTGAATGTAGTTCATAATAATCCCGGAATGGAGGAGTCGTGCTTCCCAGTATACCTAAAGGATTAGTTATAACAGTCGTGGCCCCTGTACCAACTGCAATTAAACCTGTATTATCAACTGTTACATTACCATTAATAATCAGAGCCAATCTTCTGGCAGTAGCATCATTAATCTGGAATGTTCCCTGTTTTACATCAAGGTTACCATTCAGGGTTACATTATTTACCTGAGTCACGCTCCCTGCAGTTCGTATAATAAGGTGATAATATGTCCCCTGAGTTGCCGACATTGAGCCGTTGTTATTGTACTCAGTTGTGCCAGCATCTGTTGTAACAAATGTATTCAAAGTAGCGGCAGGAAAGTTTGAAGAGGAAAGTTTGAGTACACCTCCACCCTTCAGTGCGGCTAGGCCCGAAGCGTCTGTGAATGCAAAAGTTGACTGATCAATGATACCTCCGCTATTGATAATCACATCGAGGTTTTGAGCGACAACGTTGGCAGTAAGAGTCACTGTACGGCCTGAAAGTATAACCACTTTGTCATTATTTCCCGGTACCGTAGATCCCGGACCCGTTGTTCCTCCCGGATCGGAAGTCCAGGTACTTGCCTGATTCCAGTTACCGGTCTGATACGAATAATAAGCAGAAGGTGGAAGAGTGCCTACTATAGTAACCGTTGAATTACAAGTGGAAAAGTTGCCCTGAGCATCTGTTACAGTCAGTGTAACTGTATTGGGACCGATATTTGAAGTATTGAATGTATTCGGAACTACTGTCATTGATGCAATTCCGCAATTATCTGTCGATCCATTATCAACCTGAGCGGCAGTAATGGTTGCATTACCCAAAGCATCGAGATTCACCGATATATTCTTGCATAATGCAACTGGTAATTCATTATCAGTAACGGTAACTGTTTGAGTAGCAGTTGCAGAATTGCCTGCTCCGTCAGTTACAGTCCAGGTAACTGTAGTCGGACCAATTGGAAAAGTAACAGGAGCATTGTTTGTTACACTCGCAACAGAACAGTTATCAGCAGTTGTGGGAACGCCCAACACAACCCCGGTTGCACCACAAAGACCTGCAGTATTGCCAACTGCGACCGGTGCCGGAGGAATGATTGTTGGAACCTGATTGTCAGACACAGTTACATTAAACGTACAAGATCCCACCTCAACAACACCATTCATAAGTTTGTAAGTTACCGGATGAACACCAACCGTAAATGATTCCCCTGGAATATGATCACTTGTGATAGAAAATGTGGGACAAGGAACAGACATGGTTGGTGGTATCCATGAAACAGTGTTGGCACAAGTTCCGGGGATATTATTTACAGCTGCAGGAGGTGCCGGACAATTAACTAAGGTTGCAGAACAGGTTTCCGAATAAGCTACTGCAAAGTTGTTAGAAAAACTGGTAAGTCCACTCCTCCTGAGCAAAGATGAATTTCCGGCAACATGATTTCCATTAAGGATCCAGTTACCTGCCGTAAGTCTTGAAACTGTCCTGGTTGTTCCATCAATAGGGTAGGTTATGAAGTTTGAAGGAATCAGGCTCAGATTGTAAGTACCTGTAAAAGCAAATGTGCCATCTTTAATAAGGTTCCAGTAACCTTGAGGGAACAATAGATTTAAAACGTACAGGTCTTCATATAACGGTAAACCTCCTGTACTTGGAACTCCTACTATAAAATTCGAACTTAACAGACCAGCAGTAGTTATATTTGTGAAGTTCAGTGTCAGGTTTCTTCCATATGAATTATCACCTATAGGAAAAATCAGGTCAGTTCCATTCTGGGAAGGTGCTGCCCATCTTGAAAATGCACCGGATATCCATCCTGATGAATAGGTCAAAGATCCGGGATTGATGGCGCTCGTACCCAGAGTAATAGTTTTACCGGGCAACAGAACTACGCCATTTGTCATTGTAAGGTTATGAGTTACGGCTAGGTCAACGTTTGAAGTGACCGGGCCGGTTGTGTTTAATTCAAGATCATAAAATGTTTCTGTAGGGCTAAAAGAATTGATAATCGGTTGTGCTCCAGTACCATTAAATGTTACTTTACCTTGCTGTTCATTAAAGGTACCATCGCTAATCCATGATCCTTTTAGTAAAACGGGAAAATTGGTGACACTGACATCCAGAGTAGTCCCTGTTCCGATTGACAAATCTCCATCAATACTGACCGCTCCAAGTAAGGTTTTGATTCCGCCTCCTGATGTTCCAAAATGATAATAGGCAACTGCCCGGACAGACTGGGCAGCCACACCCATATAATTCACTCTACCAGTTCCAGCTGAAAGTGCGCCAGTATTTGAATAGTTTCCACCAATATTCAATATGCCGGTAGTAAATGATAAACCTCCCGTTCCGGTTAAATTTCCTGTCAAATTAATCGTCCAGGTTGATGCAGTTATGCTGCCAGCTAACAAACCAAGGTTACCTGTAATTGTTAAATTGCCTCCTAAAGGTAAAGCAAATGCACTGTTATAGTTGAAATTACCAAAGGTTTGACCCAATCCTCCGGGAGTTATTGATGAAAATCCGGTGATATTGCAATTCGAGGTTATAGCCCAGCTGGCAGTTGGGATGATACCTCCGTCACGGTTGTGGTTATATATTGCATTGCCATTAAAAGCAATTACGCCGGTTGGGGTTATTGTTCCCGAATTTGTTATAGTTCCCGTTGTGCTTACTATCATATCAATAGCTGCTGCACCATTGGCAACTGTAAATGTTATACCAGAATTGACCGAAAGTGTTCCATTTACAGTAAGATCGTCAGCTGTAACATCTGCAGAAACTGATACATTATCTCCTGCTCTGATGATAATGCCAATGGAATTTACATCATTCGGGGTTACCAGAGCTGCTGTACCGGGCCAAGTTATGCCATCGGTTGAGGTTTCCCATGTAGAAATTAAATTCCAGGCGGTGCTGGCTTTGCTACGGAAATATAACGCTACATTTCTTCCTGTAAATGAGTTGCCGTTCAATGGTCCTGAAACTTGTGTTAATGGTGATGAAATTGTTAAAGAATTTCCACCTGCACTGCTGTTTGCAATTGTTGTCCAGGAAACACCATTCCAGTAGCTCAATTTCATTGATGCTTCCGTACCATTTATATCAGCAGGAGTATATTGATACGTGCTTACATTATAAGTATAGTTTGTTAATGCCGGGGCTGTAAAAGTCCAGTATCTTGAGAGAAAATCAGATGCTGATCCACCAACATTTATGGAGCCGTGAGTAGCATTGGTAACATTTATGCCAATAGTACCTGCGACGGTATTTGCTGAAAAATCTAAGGTAACAGGTGAATATTCTGTCGTACCGGTAACATCTCCAATAGGAAATGTAAAGGCAGGTGTATCACCGGTTGCAAAATACTTAAAAAATCGTCCTGTTCCGGTAGCTACCATATTGGAAGAGCTTGGTGGATTTCCGGCTAAAGAAGCACCATTGGGTAATGTAATATTATTTGCCCCTAACGAAAGCACTCCAATGTTTAAGGTTAAAATACCATTTACCGTTGTGCTGTTTGTCAGCGTAACTATTCCATTTGCAGCGGCATTTGCTATTGTTAAATTAGTTAAAGTTGCGGGAAGATTTGAACCCGTAACCTGTGAGGCAGTACCATTATAAACAAAAGTAGTACCGGCTCCTGTTGCATTCAATGTAGAAGTTGTAGTTGTAAGGTTTCCGTTAATGCCGTTTATGTGTCCAATACCCAGTATACCTCCAGCCTGCAGAGTAAATGTTCCTGCCCCGGCTATTGTCTGATCCGCACAATTTAATGTTGCACCTGTGTTCACAGTCAGCGATCTGCCTGCCGGAATAGTAATATTTGTATTAAAACCGGAAAGATTAACAGTTTTGCCGGCAGGTATATTCTGGACAATATAATTAAGATTAGTATTAGTATAAGTTCCTGGACCACTCCATGTTACTGAAGTAGTTGCCAGAGCACCTGCGAATCCAAAATTCACATTGCCAAAAGTACCTGAAGTATTCAGAAATGTTCCATTTGCCAATACTTTCAGATCTCCCCCAAGATTGAGGGTACAATTCCCGTTACCTCCGTTATTAAGATCGAATATCGCCGTGCCTGCTACGTCTCCAATTGTGAAATTACCATTAACCTGAAGCGTTTTGTTCCCGTTAGCACCTGTGAGAGTAAGAATATTCCCGTTAGTCCTCAGAATATTCATATTCCCTTTTACAGTAATAGTCATGTTCGCATTAGTTAACCTTCTCACGCCAGACTGGCCGGGACAGTTCCAATCAAAATTTCCAAAATTAGGATCAGCACTAATATTAATAAAATCATTACCAGTAATACCAATTACTCTACAAGTCGAATTAATATCCCAAATCACATTTGTAGGAATCAATCCTCCATCTGTGTAGTGAATATATATTGACCCTGTATTAAAAGTTAAAGTCGAGGTAGTTGTAATTGTCCCATTATTCACTATCGTTCCATTTGTTGCAAAAGCCGGATTAATTGTTATAGTATTTCCGTTTCGAATTACCAGATAATCTCCCGCAACTGGCGCCGCAGCAGTATTTACAATTCCTTGTTTTCTAAATGCTGCCCCAGCCACTCCGGTAAATGCACCATTCTGTAAAGTAAAGGAAGTAGTTGTGGGAATTGCTGTTACAATCCCAATGAAATTATTTGCGTTGTCAAAAAGAGCATCATTTACTGCTATTGAACCAGCTGATGAATTTGTTCCGCCGGTAGTACCTGCAACGATAGTAATATTACCTGTACCTGCAATCAGGTCTGTCCATGTGTTCAATGCACTTAAGTTCCCGCTGGCTATTGACACCTTTTGTCCAAAAGAATTTGTGCCCAGCAAGCAAAGTATTAATATAACCGCACTCCATATGCGTAATCCATTTTTAACGGGCAATGTAGCCCTATTCCTGGTTTTATCCCCTGCTGATTTTAGATAGGATTTTTTTCCGAAAAGATAAATGAAAATCAAAATTACTTCGGATGCTAGATTTTTACGGTTCATACAGGTTAGGTTCAAATATTTTTATCCAAATGTATTCTACTGTTTATCAGGCAAATAAGACTTATCAGGTTATAGTTTTCCCTTTAAAGCCACAGGTTTAGTAACTAAATTTCTTACGAAAGCGAATGTAATCATTTTTTATTCACTTGTATCATACTAATTATAAAGTGTTTTCAACATATTAACAAGACTTATAACAAAACCTATTTGTTGTCAATAATTTCTCACAGATGACAATATATATTTGCAGGTTAGTTGCATGTGGACACTACAATTGATATGATATTAAATACTTTTTTGACTAAACTACATATTAATGGCTTGAACCATCGAAATAGTTTGACAAATACTGATTTTTTATATGATTATTTCGCTTGAATTACCTAAAAGTACTATCCACTGTTAAAAAATATCTCTAATATTTATTTTTTACATATTTTTTTGCAGAAAAGAAAATGTAATCTATATTTGCACTCTCTTTAAAAAGGGGGGATTAGCTCAGCTGGTTCAGAGCATCTGCCTTACAAGCAGAGGGTCGGGGGTTCGAATCCCTCATCCCCCACAACAAACAATCCATGCAAGATTATATAAACTTTTGATAAATTAAACCCGGGAATAAGGAATCGTAAAAACAAATAGTGTCCCCTTTTCGGGTTCTGATTCAACCCTTATGGTACCTCCCAGTAGTTCAACATACCCTTTACATATCGAAAGCCCCAACCCGGTACCGCTATATTTCCTGGATACTGCTCTGTCGACCTGATAAAACCTGTTGAAAATCAAAGAATGATATTCCTCAGAAATGCCTATTCCGGTGTCTTTCACAAAGAATTCAAGAAATCTATCTTTCAGAGTATATCCAAAATCTATCTTGCCATTCTTTGTGAACTTTATAGCATTATTAATTAAGTTTGAGAGGATTTGAACAAGCTTGGTACTGTCTGTTACTATTGTGGAACCGTCATCAGTCAGTGCCGTTTTAAGACCAATAGAAATATTATTCTGTTTCCCGCTTATACTGAACTGCTCATTCAGGCTTTTCAAAATCAAATTAAGATTAACTTCCCGCAGATTGACTTTAGCCTGACCACTCTCTACATTGGCAATATCAACAATATCATTTATTATCGAAAGAAGTTGACTTCCGCTCTGAAAAATGATATCAATATACTGCTGGCGGTCTGCATCAGACAGATCAGGTTCATTGAGAAGCGTTGAAAACCCTATAATCGCGTTCATCGGAGTACGTATCTCATGTGAAACGTTATGCAAAAATGCAGTTTTTAATTTGTCACTCTCTTCTGCCTTTTCCTTGGCTGCAATAAGATCTTTTTCTGCTCTCCGTCTATCAGTAATATCACGGAAACTCCAGACACGTCCGACACTTATTCCTTTAATCTTCTGTGGTTGTGAATAACGTTCAAAAAACTTACCGTCACTGAATTCGAGCAAGTCAGAGCTTGTTGCTTCAGGTTCTGAATAAAGGTTCTTTATATTTTCCAAAAAAGTATCAGGATTGATCAATTGGTTCTTGACATATTCTAATGCGTCATTATCTTTTCCTTCAGCCATTATTTGCTCTGGAATTCTCCACATCTCTTTGAACTTCTGATTGAACTGGACAATTTTTCCGGATGAATCTACCACGAGAAGTCCATCCTCTGTTGATTCGAGAGTAGCTTTTAGCAGTGAAACAGAATTTTCGAGTTCAGATGCTACTTTCTTTCGTGAAGTAATATCTTCAATCATAATGAGAAAGAACTGAACTTCATCCTTATTGTTTCGGATAATGGTTACAGTTGTCGATCCCCAGATAATAGATCCGTTTTTACGGATGTACCTTTTTTCCGTATGGTAAATAGGGATCTCCCCGGCAATCAGCTTCAGGAGCGATATCTCATCACTGCTTATATAGTCGGGATGAGTAAAATTTTTGAATGTAAATAACCTGAGTTCTTCTTCCTGGTAACCTATAAGGCTACAGAATGTTAAATTTGCTCTTATTATACCAAAATCTTTGCCGGTTATGAGCATTGAAAAAGGACTTTCCTCAAAGATTTTTCTGAATCTGTCTTCGCTCTCTTTTAGAGTATTTTCAACACTTTTACGTTCGGTAATATCCCGGCCGATAGACTGATAATATTTTGACCCTTCAATGTTTACGATCCTGGAACTTATTTCAATCGGGAAGGTTGAATTATCTTTACGCCTATGAACAGTTTCAAATGTTGCAGATTCATTTTCATAAACATTATTTAGGGTTTCGGCAAGTTGTGATAATGATTCAGGAGCCCTGATTTTTTCCAGTTTCATACCTATGAATTCATCACGAGTGTACTGATAGAACTCTATGGCACGATCATTAGCCTCAACGATATTTAAATCTTTGTCTATCAATAATATAATATCGTTTGCGAATTTTAATATATAGTCGAAATGCTTGACCAGAGTAAGACGGTTAAGTTCAGTCTCATATTTCTCACGATAAAACCTGACACGTTGATTCCTGATAAGAAATCCCAAAAAGGAACCTGAAGTAAATATGATTAGAATAAGTATGATCACTACCATTTTCATCTGATCGACAAGTGCAGATAATATCTCATCACGATCCATCTTAGCAATCATGTACCATGACGTTCCAGGAATTTTATTCATCGCCGCAACAACACTGACATTTCTGTAGTCTACTCCATCGATAGTACCGGTAATACCATCGATGGCCATTGCTGCAGGTAGTCTGTCAGATGAAACTGGCTTTCTCAGTTGGAGTTCACTTTTCTTCAGGTGCCTGAGTTCATTCAGATATACTATTTCATCACCATCCCTCCTTATTAAAAGTGATTCAGCGCTTTTACTGGGAGTCGGCCATGATTGTATAAGTGGATAAAGCACTTTCTGTGGATCAACCCTGAGAGCAAGCAATCCCACAACCAGGGTATCATTCCGACTGCGATCAATCAGAGGAACTACCAGGTCGAGATGAACAAAACTAACCAGATTGGCCCTGTGCAGATCTGTCAGTAAAATTTTCCGTTGTTTAATAATTCCAGGTAATAATGGCTTCAGGTGATCACCTACCAAAGTATCCTGATTCGGATAAGACAGGCTGACATTCCCGTTATTATCAAGAAGAAGAGCATTTCTGTAATCAAAGTTTTCCGTAAGCGATTTCAGACTCTGGAGAATATCATTCCGTAATGATAAATTAGTGGGTTTCTGCAGATACTCTGAGAATCTTCTGACTAACAAAATGTTTTCTCCTAAAAATCTCCCATCACTGATCCGTTCAAGACGCCACTGGGAAATCTGCCTGATCTTAAGGTAGGATATTGCAGAAAGCTCAAGTTGTTTTTCTGTTAAAAGATTTTTCTTCTCATAATAATAATATATAAAACCAACTATAATTGCACTAATTGTGATGATACAGAAAAGTAAAACTAAGGGCCAGTGAATAGGTGGTTTTTGTCTTTGCGTTATCATTATTCTTCTCTTTTTATAAAAACAGAAGCAAGAATTGATACCAGAAGAATTGAGATAATTATTCCCAGAGATGTAACTATTGGTATCTCAAAATGGAAATATGAGCCAAGCATTTTCAATCCAACAAAAGTAAGAACAAAAGCCAGACCGACTTTCAGATAACGAAAGTATCCCATGATTCCGGCAATGGCAAAATATAGTGATCGTAAACCCAATATTGCAAAGATATTAGAGGTATAAACAATGAACGTGCTCTTACTTATTGCAAGTATAGCAGGGATGCTATCAACGGCAAATATAAGATCAGAAGATTCAATGATCAGGAGAACCAGGAATAAAGGTGTAGCATATAATCTCCTGTTCTGCCTGATAATTAATTTGTCGCCATGCAGTGATTTTGTAACAGGAAGAAATCTCCTGAAGAATTTTACTACAGTATTCTTTTCAGGATCAACTTCTGTCTCTTTCTGAAATAACATCCTGATGCCGGTAAAGACAAGAAAACCTCCAAAAATGATAACTACCCAATGAAAACGGTTAATCAATGCAATACCTGTAAAGATAAATATACCTCTCATTATCAAGGCTCCAAGAATACCCAAGAATAAAATTTTATGTTGATATTGATTATTTACGGCAAAATAAGAGAATATAAGAATGAAGACGAAAATATTATCAACACTCAGGGAATATTCAATAACATATCCTGTAAGAAATTCAAGGGCTCTTGTTTTCCCAAATTCAAAAAAAACGAACAAGTTAAACAGCAAAGCTAATGAAATCCAGACGCAACTCCATATAATTGCTTCTTTTACAGGTACTTTATGTGTATGTTTATGAAAAACACCCAGATCAAGTGCAAGCATTATAAAGATGAACAGATGAAATCCAATCCAGAAATAAATGCTTGTTCCCATTAATTTTATATCAGGATGCAAACTTATAAAAATAATTCCTTAAATCTTTATTAACTTTGGCTCAATGCAATTCATCACTTGAATTAATCCGTTATGAAAGAACTCTATATTTGTCTGATTGCCATGTCTCTGGCTACAATGGGTTCCGTTTCCGTTTACTCCCAGAGAAACAACAACTCCGAAAACCTGATAACTTCTTCTAGTCTGGAGAGTTACGTTTCTTTCCTGGCATCTCCACTTCTCAAAGGCAGAAAAGACGGAGAAGCGGGACTTGATATCGCTGCACAGTATATCGCATCACAGAGTAAACTAATAGGCCTTATACCTGCTAACGGAACATCATATTTTCAGCCTTATCCTGTTATAAAGAAATCAATGGATCCGGATAAAACAAGTATTCAGATTATTTCTGAAAGCAAAGACACGGTTACTTTAAAAGATCCGTTTTTCCAACTTGTCCCAACAGGACCTTCAGATTTGATAATTGACGGAGAAGTTGTTTTTGCAGGATATGGTATCAAAGCAGACAAATATAA
>Ga0209748_1000699_pt1 | contig 17499 bp, 12 predicted proteins | sample BarGraIncu00421A_FD_185490 | JGI IMG/M metagenome (GOLD analysis project Ga0209748, IMG submission 185490) | Arctic peat soil microbial communities from Barrow, Alaska - Barrow Graham LP Incubations 004-21A (SPAdes) (version 2) | ecosystem: Environmental > Terrestrial > Soil > Wetlands > Peat... | reverse complement strand
GTAAACAGACAGGATTTGTTGGAGGCTTCTTTGCCGGTTACCAGTTTTCACCCATTATTGGTCTTAGAGGACATATTAACGGAGGAACAATGAAAAGTCGCGTAAATCAAAATCCATTGTATCATTTCAAATCAAAAACTCATTTCGCCGGGTTGTATATTGAACCAACTCTGGATATTACCAATATGATAAACTATAATCCGGATAGAAAATTCTTCCTTTACGGATTTACAGGTCTTGGTATGGTAAAGATGTATTCAGAGCTTTTTAATTATACTACAGGTACGGAATCCATAATTTCTAAAAACGGAAGTAAAGAATTTAAAGATTGGACAACTATTGCTGTTTTACCTTATGGATTAGGTGCTAAATATAAGTTTGATGAAAACTGGGGAGTTAATCTGGAAGCAGGAACTTTTCTAGCTTTTAACAAGGCAGATGGTGATAAACTGGATGGAAAAGTTCAGGGTCAGCACCGCGATTGGATCGGAAACTTCACAATTGGTCTCAATTATGATTTTATGAGTGGTGCCAATCTGAAGAAGATGGCTGCAAATTATAACCTCATCAAATATGAAGTGGTTCCTAATCCACTTGCAATGCGTGGAGATTCTGTCCAGGTTACAATCAATATTGTTGTTCCAGAGAATTATATGGCTAAAAAGTCAGCTATTCTGGTAACTCCGGTATTAAGATATAGTAACGGAGGTTCATACCCACTGAATTCAATTACACTCAAGGGAGAAGATGTTAATGGTCCCGGTGTTGCAATACCCTACAAAACAGGTGGAAAATATACTTTTCATCAGACCATTCCATACATTGAGGGAATGTCAGCTTCTGATCTAATGGCTAATCCTATCATTTACAAACCTGCTTCAGGATCTGTTGACCTGGCAGCAACACCACAACAGATACACGAAAGCAATAAATTCATTGATATTCCTTCTCATAAAATAGCTGATGGAGTTACCATTACTTCAACACTGATCATCCATGATGAAGATTTATTGACTGCATCTGATAAATTTGTTAAGGAAAGATTTGCTTCTAAAGATGCATTAATCTATTTCAGGATAAATAAATTTAATCTTGACTGGAAATTTGAAAATAACAGAAATAACTCAGCCGCATTATCTGAATTGAATGATTTTATCAACAAGGGATGGCCAATCAAAAATATCGATGTTGATGGATATGCTTCTCCTGATGGTGAAGAATCTTTCAACCAGGGTCTATCTGCAAATCGTGCTGTAACAGGAAAGCAATATGTAATTGACCTGTTCAAAAAATGGGCTAATGACAAAAATGCTACCGAATTCCAGAGGACTTTAGGTGGCGTTATGATCAACACCGCTTCTCATGGCGAAGACTGGGATGGATTTATGCAAGCTGTTCAAGCTTCAGACATGAAAGAAAAAGCAGCTATTATCAATATTGTTAACTCACAATCTGATTTTGATAAGCGAAATCATGAAATACGCAATATGTCAAGAGCATTTAATTATATGGCCAAAGACATTCTGCCTCAGTTACGTCGTGTAAATATTAAAGTAACCAGTTATGAACCTATCAAAATTGATGATCAGTTCCTCAGTGCAGCAACTTCTAGTCCTGAAACACTTTCAGTTGAAGAATTGCTTTACAGTGCAACTTTGACTAAGGACAGTAAAGTTCAGCTTGCTATTTACAAATCAGCAATGAGTCAGTTCAAAGATGACTGGAGAGCCTTTAATAATGCAGCTGTAATTGAATTAATGAACGGTAATAATAATCAAGCCGGAAATTATTTAAATACTGCCAATGCATTGGCTCCTAATAATGTCATTGTTTTAAACAATCTTGGAGTAGTTGAAGCCAGAAATGGTCACGTCAATGCCTCACTTGAATTATTTCATAAAGCAAAAGGACTTGGTGCAAATGAAACTTATAATGAAGGTATTCATTTGATAACAAGAGGAAATTATGATGATGCAGTCACTGTACTGAGTGTAAAGAAATGTAATCATAACCTCGGACTTGCTCAGTTACTGGCAGGTAATTCACAAGCTGCAATAGCTACATTGAAATGTGCACCTGCTAATGACAAGACTTATTATCTGTTAGCCATTGCTGCAGCCCGTACAAATGATAATTCATTGCTTTGGGAAAATCTGACTAAAGCAGTTAACATGAATAGTTCATTAAAAGCTAAAGCAGCCGGAGATCGTGAATTCATTCGTTACTTTAATGTTCCCGAATTCCAGGCTATCATTAAGTAAACTTTTCAAAGTATTAACATAAAAAAGCTGTTCTAAATTGGACAGCTTTTTTATTTTTCATCCAATGTCATTATTTATTTTTCTGTTAAAACTGACCCTTTTAAGCTAATTAAAAATGTGTGAATGATGTAAGTTTTTCATAAAGTTATGTAACATAAAAATAATAAATACCCTTTAAATTTGTAAAATATAAACTAATTAAATTATGAAAAAGCTAATTCTATTATTTCTGTTATGTTCAGGTGGTTTGATGATTCAAACTACATCTGCACAAATTTCAGTCGATGCCAATATTCGACTACCATCTATCAGAGCCAATATTTCCACTCAGCCCATTTGGGGTCCAGTGGGATATGACCATGTTGATAATTATTATATGCCTGATATCGAGGCATATTATAATGTGCCAACGCGCCAGTATACCTATCAGCAAAATGGTCGTTGGGTCAGCAGATCTTATTTGCCTGCACGCAGTAGAAACGTTGATCTTTACAAAACCCGAAAAGTTGTTATCAATGGATCAAGACCTTATTTGCGTCATAACGAATACAGGTCAAAATATGCAACCTACAATGATCCATCAAATCGTGGTTCTATCCGCGATAGTCGTGATTCAAGATATTATATAAATAAAAATCATCCTGAATACAATAACTGGAGAAATAGAAATCGTAACAGGAAATAATCAACAAAATCAGCAACGATAAATTGCAGATTTATTTAAAATAAAATAGAATAATAGGAAACTATAAATTCTTTTTTAAAAAGCCGCGGATTACTTCATTGATTTTGTAATTCGTGGCTTTTGCAATTTATAGCAGGAATTATTAAATTTATCTTAATTATTATAAAATCAAATTATTATGTCATTTAAAAAAGTTTGGCTTGATGAAAGCGAAGATGAATGTACCTCATGTGGTGCATGCGAAGATATATGTCCTGAAGTATTCTCAGTTCCAGAAAAAATGGTTGTGAAGTCTGGTGTCGATTTTGGAGACTTTGAGGCTGAAATTAAAGATGCAGCTGAAAGTTGCCCTGTTGAGGTTATAAAATTTAAATAATTCCCAATTCTAATCTGATAACAGAAAGGTTGCCGGTATGTGAAATCTTCTCTGCCAGTATAATTCAGAATGTTCATCTCCTTCAAAAATACTGGTCATCCAGGATTTCTTTGAATATCCGGTTTCCTTTAGAATCCGATCAACTTCTGTTTGATAGGATGAGTAAAGGCTATCGAGTGTCTCAGTACCACGATCAAAATAGATCTTATGCGTTTTGGGTGAAGGTAGATTTACTTTTAGGTAATCTGTTATAGCATTGAACATTAGTGGATCAGCTTGTATTAAACTAAATGGCCAATGAGTAGATAAACAAGCAGCACCCCCAAAGATCTCAGGATATTCGCAAAGAGCATAAATCGATATAAGTCCCCCCATACTTGAGCCTGAAATAAAAGTGTTATCCTTATCTTTCAAAGTGTTAAAAGTTGAGTCGATAAATGGTTTCAATTCCAAAGTGATAAACTTTAAGTATTCATCAGAAATACAATTATTCAGAACTTCATTTAAGGCCATGTCCGGATCCTGTATGTTATAGTTGAGAAATGGCTTTAATGGGGTATATTCCTGGAATCGTTTTTCTGTATTCCAAATACCAACGACAATACAGGGTCTGATTGTTTTTTCCCTGATCAGATAAGATAGCGTTTCATCTACTTTCCATGAAATTCTGTTAAATGAACTTTCGGATTCGAAGATATTCTGTCCATCATGCATATATAAGACAGCATAAGAATTTTGAGAATCAAATTGAGCGGGTAGCCATACATCTATGTTCCTGGCTTGCACATATTGTGACTGGAAATTATTGAAATGCCTGATAGTCCCACTTTTATATTCAGGTTGTTGATCAAATTCATTCATCACAATAGATTAAGTTTTAAGGAATAAAAATAAGATTTTTTTTCTCAAAATGTTCAATTACTGTAATTATTTGCTTTATATTTTTTTATTTATCGATTTTCCTTATATGGCATGAATAGAATTTAATTTAAGATGAACATTGTAAAGTGTTGTTCCTTTTATTTATGTATTTTTGAAATATGAGTAGAATCAATATGGTGAACCAATGGCGGATCATAATTACTGATACTATTTGTTGGGGTAACTAAAACGAATTATAAATCTTTACCTATCCTGAATGACACTATCAAGTGAAAATATATTGTTGATCGGTTCACTGATGTTAATCCTAAGTGTATTGACTACCAAGACTTCATCCCGATTTGGTATTCCAACTTTATTATTGTTTTTAGTAGTTGGTATGCTGGCAGGTTCTAATGGTCCGGGGGGTATTAATTTTTCTGATCCTAAACTTGTTCAGTTCATTGGTTCATTATCTCTTTGTTTTATATTGTTTTCTGGTGGACTTGATTCCAGAATGCAGGATATTAAACCAATTCTTTGGCCAGGAATTTTATTATCTACTGTTGGTGTCATCATTTCCGCTGTATTAGTTGGAGTTTTTGTGATGATGGTTGCTGGTTTTACATTATTGGAGGGTCTTCTTCTTGGGGCCATTGTATCATCTACTGATGCAGCAGCAGTATTTTCAATAATCCGATCTATGGGGGTTGGATTAAAAGGTCGGCTTCGTCCCCTTCTGGAATTTGAGAGTGGAAGCAATGACCCCATGGCATATTTTCTGACAATTGCTTTTATCTATCTGATTGTTCATCCGGGAGCTTCCTTTGTTGATTTGATACCGATGTTTCTGAAAAATATGTTGTTAGGTGCTGTAATCGGCTATGTTATGGGCCGGTTGATCCATTTTATATTTTTACGGATTCGACTGGATATTGATGGTTTATATTCTGTGTTGCTTATTGCCATGGTATTGTTTACCTTTTCTGTAACTGATTTTGTAGGAGGAAACAGTTTTCTTGCTGTATATGTATCTGCATTCGTTTTAGGTAACAAAGATTTTCTTCATAAACGCAGTTTGACGAAACACTTTGATGGAACCGCATGGTTGATGCAAATAGTACTTTTTATGACACTGGGACTTCTGGTCAATCCAAGTCAAATATGGCCTCTGGCAGGTGTTGGACTATTGATTTCTTTGTTTCTTATCTTTGTCGCACGACCATTAAGTGTCCATTTCTGTCTACGATTCTTCAATATTAATCATCGTACCCGGGCATTTGTCTCCTGGGTTGGTTTGCGTGGTGCAGTGCCCATCGTTTTTGCAACTTATCCTCTGACTGCTCATATCGAAAAGGCTCCTTTGATCTTCAATCTGGTTTTTTTTATTACCATTACCTCGGTAATGATTCAAGGTACTTCGTTGCCAATGGTTGCAAGATGGTTACATTTATTGGTGCCAGATAAAACAAGGAAAAAAACATTACTGGATAAGGAACTGGCGAGTAAAATAAAATCACTTGTAGTTGAATTTGAGGCATTACCTGGTTTCTATTGCATTGGGAAATCTATTGTTGATATTGGTGTCCCCCGTAATACAATGGTTGTGATGATTAATCGTAACGACGAATTGATTACTCCTGAAAAAATTACGATGATAGAACCTTATGATAAGTTAATAATTATGGCAGAAAACAAGGACCTACTCGAAGAGATTTACCGTAATTTGAGCATTGGGAAAAGACATGAGAAACCAATTCCTTCACCATTTTAAAAATAACTTCAATTATTGCGGAATAATTTTTAAAACAAATTTTTTAAAACAAGTAAATCAGGAATATGCAAATAGGTATTTATAATAAATATTAATAGTAGGAAGTAAAAAGATTCTACCCAAGAAAAATATACTTCAAAATTAAAATGAGTAACTTCGCCAAAATAATTATTAATAATAATCTCAATATACATCACAAAATCTATCTGATATGGCAAAGATAAAAGGTAGCATTAAGATTGATAAAGAGCGGTGCAAAGGATGCGAAGTCTGTGTCACTGCTTGTCCTCAATCTGTGATCGCTTTATCTGTTAATGTGAACGGAAAAGGATATCATTATGCTGAATCGGTCAATGATGACTGCACTGGTTGTACAAACTGTGCTATTGTTTGTCCCGATGGCGTAATATCTGTTTACAAAGTAAAACTCAATAATTAATCAAAAAATACTTTCCTTAAAAAATGAAAGAACTCCGATTAATGAAAGGCAATGATGCGTTGGCAGAAGGTGCCATACGCGCAGGTGCCGATGGTTATTTCGGGTATCCTATTACTCCGCAAAGTGAGATAATGGAATATCTGATGGCTGAAAAGCCTCATGAGAGGACTGGTATGGTTGTCTTACAGGCCGAGAGCGAAGTAGCTTCAATTAATATGGTCTATGGCGGTGCCGGATGCGGCAAGAAAGTCATGACTTCTTCTTCCAGTCCGGGCATCAGCCTGATGCAGGAAGGACTATCTTATATTGCCGGTGCTGAATTACCTTGTGTTGTTGTCAACGTAGTCAGGGGAGGACCCGGACTCGGAACAATTCAACCCTCTCAGGCTGATTATTTTCAGACTGTAAAGGGTGGTGGACATGGTGATTATAAACTGATTACACTAGCTCCGGCCTCTGTTCAGGAGATGTATGATTTTGTTGCCATTGGTTTTGAACTAGCATTCAGATATCGTAATCCCTGCATGATTCTGAGTGATGGTGTGATTGGTCAGATGATGGAAAAGGTTCAGATTGGGAATCAACAAAAACGTTGGACAGAGGAGTACATCCGTGCCAATTATCCCTGGTCCACTTTAGGCAAAACTCCTGAAAGAGAGCATAATATTATCACTTCTCTTGAACTTGATCCGTCACGTCAGGAGAAAGTGAACCATCGTATACAAGCCAAATACAGGATCGTCGAAGATAAAGAAGTCCGCTATGAGATGGTCAACTGCGAAGATGCCGATTATATCTTTGTAGCCTATGGTTCCAGTGCCCGTATCTGTCAGAAAGCTATCGAACTTGGGGAAGCCAAAGGTTTGAAAATAGGTCTTTTGCGCCCAATCACCTTATATCCTTTCCCTGTAAAAATCCTTCACGATCTGGCTGGAAAGGTAAAAGGAATGCTGGTGGTCGAAATGAGTGCCGGTCAGATGATAGAAGATGTTAAACTGGCTGTGGAGTGTCGTGTACACGTCGAACATTTTGGCCGTTTGGGCGGTATTATCCCGTCTCCATTAGAAGTTTTACGTGCTCTTGAAAAACAAATTATTGGAGGTTAAGCGTCATGTTAGAAAGTATTACACGCGAAGAAATAATAAAGGAAGAGAATCTGGTTTATTGTAAAAGCGAGATTCTTACCGAAAAGGAATTTCACTACTGCCCCGGATGTGGTCATGGAACCGTACATCGTATCATTGCAGAGGTGATTCAGGAAATGGGAATTCAGGAAATAACAATTGGAATAGCACCGGTTGGATGTGCTGTTCTTGCTTATGATTATTTCAATGTAGATTTCCAGGGAGCCGCTCATGGAAGAGCGCCTGCTCTTGCTACTGCTGTCAAACGTTTACTTCCCGACCGGTATGTATTTACTTACCAGGGCGATGGTGACCTTGCAGCTATTGGTACAGCCGAAACAATTCATGCATGTAACCGTGGAGAAAATATTACCATCATTTTCATTAACAATGGTATCTATGGAATGACTGGTGGGCAAATGGCACCAACCACACTGGAAGGTGTTAAAACATCAACTTCTCCCTATGGTAGGAACATTGCTGATAATGGTTATCCATTAAAAATGACAGAACTGGTTGCAATGTTACCCGGTACAAGGTATGTTACCCGTCAGGCTGTTCATACTCCTGTTGCAGTACGCAGAACCAAGAAGGCTATCCGTCAGGCTTTTGAAAACCAGAAACTAAATCAGGGCCTTTCATTTGTTGAAGTTCTGTCGAATTGTAATTCAGGTTGGAAAATGACTCCTGTAAAGTCGAACGAATGGATGGTTGAACACATGTTCCCATATTATCCACTTGGTGATATTAAGGTTGATGGTAATCTGATACCTAAGACACAGGAACCATTGGTTAAATAATTTTTTATAGAATTTAAACTGTGAAATTATGACTGAAGAAATCATTATAGCCGGTTTCGGCGGACAAGGTGTACTCTCTATGGGGAAAATCCTGGCTTATTCAGGTGTCATGCAGAATCAGGAAGTGAGCTGGATGCCATCTTATGGTCCCGAAATGCGTGGAGGTACTGCAAATGTCACTGTGATTATCAGCGACGAACGCATCAGTTCTCCCGTTCTCAATGCTTTTGATACAGCCATCATCCTTAACCAGCAATCAATGGATAAGTTTGAAAAGACTGTAAAACCCGGTGGGTTATTGATTTATGATCCTAATGGCATTACACATCATCCAACACGAAAAGACATCAGTATTTATTCGATAGATGCCACAGATGATGCTTCCAGCCGTGGTCTTCTGAAAGTTTTCAATATGATTGTTTTGGGAGGTTATCTGAAAATCAAACCCATTATTGATCCTTTGAATATTCATAAAGGACTCGAAAAGTCATTGCCAAAGCGTCATCATGGGATGATACCTGAAAACGAAAAAGCAATCGAAAGAGGTAAGGAAATCCTGAAACCTATTCATGTATTGTAATTAAAGTTTTTGCAAATATTTTATCAGGCTGTCTTGTTATATTCGAGGCAGCCTTTTTTTATTTTAAATAAAGAAGGAGTTTTAGATGTGTTTTGGAGACTTTGGAAAATATTTTCAAAAGATGTTCTTGCTTTATGCTAAATTTATTACTTTCGCACTGCTATCATCAATTACTTTAGTCTATGAAAAAGATCTTTGTACTGTTATTTCTTCTTTTAAGTTTTGGAAGCAAGGCACAGACCCGTCTTAATCCCCATTGGGAAAATCCCGATACCAATCAGATCAACCGACTGCCGATGCGATCGGCTTATTTTCCTTATGAGACTTTAGAACTGGCTAAAGCAGGTAAAATGGCAAATTCTTCAAGATTTATTTCCCTCAATGGTGACTGGAAATTCAATTGGGTTGAAAAATATAAAGATCGTCCTGCTGACTTTTTTAAGACCGACTTTGATGATAGTAAGTGGGTGAATTTCAAGGTGCCGGCAGATTGGGCCCTCAATGGTTATGGCGTACCCATCTATGTCAACCAGCCTTATGAATTTTCAATGAACAATCCCAATCCTCCCGGAATACCCGGAGATATAAACCATACCGGATCATATCGACGCACTTTTTCTGTTCCTGAAAGCTGGAATGGACAGCAGGTTTACCTTCATCTCGATGGGATCAAGTCGGCAGGCTATGTATGGGTAAATGGGAAATTTGCAGGGTATACAGAAGATAGCAAGCTCGAAGCTGAGTTTGATGTAACCTCTTTTGTAAAGTCTGGAAATAATCAGATTGCTATTCAGATTATCCGCTGGAGCGATGGCAGCTATCTTGAATGTCAGGACTTCCAAAGACTGGCAGGAATAGAGCGTGATCTCTATATTTATAGTCGACCCAAAGTTCACCTTTATGATCTTTTTGTGAAAACTCCTCTGGATCAAAACTATATCAATGGTTTATTTTCCATGCAGGCTGAAGTTTTTAACTATACAGCCGAGAACAAAGAAAAAACATCTGTAATTGCCCAGATAACAGATATGAATGGTACACTGTTATATAGCGACTCCCTGCGTGCCCGTGAACTAAAAATGGCTAATGGAAAGAGTATTGTGCAACTCAAAGGCATGATTCCTCACGTAAAACAATGGTCAGCTGAAATCCCCAATCTCTACCGACTCAATGTGATTCTAAAAAATGAAAATGGAGCAGTGCTAGAAGCTGTTTCACGTAAGATTGGATTCAGAACTGTAGAAATGAAAGACCGTCAGGTCTTGGTCAATGGAAAACCAGTCTATTTCAAAGGGGTGAATGTACATGAACATGATCCGTCAACCGGACATGTGATCTCCGAAGAATTGATGCTAAAAGATATACATCTTCTGAAACAAGCCAACTTCAACGCTGTCCGCAATTCTCATTATCCTCATTGTCAGCGTTGGTATGAATTGTGCGACGAATATGGCATCTATATGGTCGACGAGGCAAACATCGAAAGCCATGGCATGTATTACGACCTGGGTCATTCTCTGGGTAATAATCCAAAGTGGGAGAAAGCCCATATGGAACGGATGTCACGTATGGTAATCCGGGATAAAAACAACCCTTCAGTCATCTTTTGGTCTTTGGGCAATGAGGCAGGGAATGGATGGAATTTCATGCAGGGATACAACTGGATCAGAGGTTACGATCCCTCAAGACCTATACAATATGAAAGAGCAATAAAAGACTGGAACACCGATATTTATGTGCCACAATATCCGGATCCTGAATACCTTATCCGATATTCAAAAAGCAACCCTGATCGCCCAATGATCATGTCGGAGTATGCACATATCATGGGGAATTCCTTAGGTAACTTTAAGGAATACTGGGATGCGATCGAAAACCATCCATTTCTGCAGGGCGGTTTCATCTGGGAATGGGTCGATCAGGCAATCTATTTCCAAAAAGATGGAAAGAAAGTTTTTGGGTACAGTGGCGACTGGGGAAAACCCCTTAACACCGATCATAACTTTTGTGTAAAGGGTGTTGTCATGGCAGACCGTATACCCAATCCATATTACTATGATGCAAAAATTGTTCAGCAATTTATCAAAACCAAAGATATTGATGCAAAAAAAGGTGTGATTGAAGTTTTTAATTCATGGTTCTTCCGCGATCTGAGCAACTTTACGATGAACTGGGAGCTGCTCGAAGATGGAAAAGTCGTTTCAAAAGGGAAAGTCGATGATCTGAATATCGCCCCCCGTACTTCCTCGAAGATTACATTGCCGATACCTGCTAAATTAGCCGAAGATAAAGAGCTTCTGTTGAGTATCACCTATTCTGTCAAGACAGACGAACCCGGCATTCCCAAAGATTATATCCTGGCATCAGAGCAGTTAAAACTGAATGACCATCAATATACTACTCCTAAAGAGAAATCAGCCGGCGAATTAAAATATACGGAAAACGAAAATGCTTTAAATGTAAAGGGTTCGGGTTTTGCCATCACATTTGATAAGAAACAGGGAGCATTAACATCATATGTTTTTAACGGAAAGACCATATTCGCGCAGGGACCAATGCCTGATTTCTGGCGGCCATTGGTCGACAATGATTATGGAGCAGGGTATAACAAGAAGCTGAAGATCTGGCGTGATCCGGGTTTTGCAGTAACTGGTTTTACTGTTTCAGGAGAAGATAAACAGTCTATGAAGGTTGTGATTGAAAAAAGCATGTTAAGCGCCACGGCAAAATATATTCAGACTTTTGTTATCGATGCAGCTGGTAAAATGCTGGTTTCAAATGAAATGAAGGTGGGGACAATTGTTCAGCCGGTATTGTTAAAGTTTGGCAACCATATGTTATTGCCCCTTGACTTTGTAACCATGCAATGGTATGGTCGTGGTCCGGGAGAATCCTATTGGGACCGGAAAGATGGAAACCCTGTTGGAATTTACACCAATACCATCCGGAATCTCTATCATCCTTATGTCCGTCCACAGGAAAGCGGAAATCACACCGATGTCCGTTGGGCTAAACTATTGCGAAAAGATGGTTCCGGAGTCATGATCGGCGCCAACGAAATAGTGTTGAATGTAAAAGCTTTGCCATACAGCCCCTCTCAATTGGATGCCGGTGATGTTCGTGAAGCCGTACAAACACATTCTGAATTACTCGAATTTGATAAAAACATACACCTTGATGTTGATTTAATCCAGTCTGGAGTGGGGGGTATTGATAGCTGGGGCGCTCAGCCATTGACACAATACAGATTGCCATTCCGCGATTATAAATATTCTTATTGGATTATCCCGCTTAAAAAATAAACCATTCCCGGATACAGGACGGATCACTTCTAAACCACTTGCAGATAATTAGTATATACTCCCCCCATTTTCCGCAGGATCTCCGCACCTTCTCCACACCTTTTCCGCACTATATAGCGGAGAACGTGCGGAGAAGGTGCGGAGATCCTGCGGAGATGGTGCGGAGAACCCCCTCTGTGTATACTAAGTTTTTACCGGAGGTTTGCTGTTGATCCGGGAGTGATGTATTGGTGAAGAAGGTATTAAAAAGAATAGGTGTATTTTAAAGTAAATGAACGACCGGGAAGATTAAAACCTCTTTTTTCATAATAGTTCTCATCGGTCAGGTTATTTACAAAGAGCGTCAGCTGATTGTTTTTGTAGCGATAACCGGTATTGAAATTCATCACAATAAAGTCGCCGTATTTGGTTTCAACCAATTGATCCCAATAATCCCAGTTCCGGTCAAAACGATCACTGACATATCGGGCATTCAGTCCTGCAAAGAAGCCTTTGGTTTGCTGAAAGTTCAGTTCAAAGCGCAATGTATTGGTTGCAACATTATACATGCGGCGTTTGATTTCGCCCACTCCATATTCCTGTGCAATTTCCTGTGCCTTGAAATAGTGGTTCCAGTGAATACCTGTGTTGATTGAATATTTTTCATTTCCTGAAAGGTTTGCTGTTACCGATGTTTCAATCCCCTGAATCAGACTTTTATCCGCATTGATGTATGAAGTGTAGGAATCAATTGTATCTCCCGTGGAAGTTTTTATTGTTCCAACAGGGAATGTCATTTTTTCAATGGCATTGTTCCTGTATACAGTATTGAAATAGGTCATTTCAAAACGAAACTTATCGGTTTTATTCGATAAAATAAAACCCGCTTCACTGGTAAAGCTTTCCATGTTCTTCAGATCGGGATTACCCATTATGATGCCAACATGCTTGATTTTATTCCAGACAGGTTGTTCGGTATATCCGGCAATACTGTAAATATCGGCAGGGGAGTAGCCCTTCGAAACAGAAGCTCTTACTGCAAAAAAGTTATTGATATGATATTTTAAGCCAAGGCTAGGACTAAATACCTGGTTATCTGCTTTGCGTTCCTTGTTATTAAAAAACTTGGTTTCCAGAATCTTATAATTCATCAAATCAAATCTGACGCCTGAAGAGATTACCAGTTTTTTGTCCATCAGCAACAAATTTCCCTGTGCAAATATTCCTGTATTAGATTGATTGAAATCAGGATTGTAGGTGGTTTTTTCTGTGCCGGTTTTATCAAATAACTGGCTATTGAAAACAGCAGATTGATTTTCTATTCCAAAAGTGAAACTGTGATTGCCAATATTAACAATATCTATAATGCTCAAACCGGTCCATGTGGTTCTGCGGACATATGATTTGAAAGGAGTAATCGCGACTGTATTGACCGACCAGTCGGGTGCATACTGATCTTCATAAGTCGTATAGTCGGTATTTGATTCCTTGCCTGTAAACCCCTTCATTGTCAGAGTGTTGTTTTCTGTAATATTGCCTTCCAGACTCAGATCTCCAGAATAACGGTTGATGTCTTTTATTGCAGGTCTTTTGATACCATCGCTCAGGTCGCCGGGTGTATTAACATGATTAGCCCAGACATAATCACCGCTCATATTGAGTTTCCAGTTCTTATCCAGTTTAATACCTATCCGTCCATTTACGTGTTTTTTATCGAATGTGGTATTTTGACGTACAACTCCATCTCCACGGGTATCATCCATATTTTGTGTGATCCCTGTTTTTAGGAAATTGTTTTCTATGTTTTTCTGTCCAAGCATATTGCGAAAGAAGTTTCCTTTCCCTAACCGAAAATTTTTGTCCTGATTTTGAGTTCCCGCGTTCAAATCAAAATTAATTGTTTTAGAAATATTGCCTCCGACTGCAGCATCCACTCCCCAACTACCAAAGCTTCCTGCAGATAATGTAGCATTTCCGGCAAACTTTCCCGTGGTATGTGTGGTTATAATATTTATGACACCTCCCATTGCCTGTGGACCGTAGATTGCAGAAGCAGGGCCATTCAGCACCTCAATACGTTCTATATTGTTCAGATCAATCATTGCAAGATTTGTTGAGGCAGCAGGTCTCCCATCAATGAGAATCAATGCCTTCATGTTTAAGCTCCCGTTTTGTGGTCTGAAACCACGAATACTGATGCCCGATAAAAGTCCCGGATATTCAACCACATCCACACCTGTGGTTTGTTTTAAAACGTCTGTAATATCGTTGACGTTCATTTTTTTTATGGTCTCTTTATTGATGACCTGAATTTTCTGAGTGAGGTTTGCTGTCTTTTGAGGACTTCGAGTCCCAATGACCACAACTTCCTGAAGGTTAAGTGACTTTGGATTGTCCTCGTTTTGCGAAAAAGCAATAGCAGGAATGAAAAGAGTAAGTAAGAATGCTTTACTAATGTGTTTTAAATTCATTGTTTTATAGTTTTCAAAGAGACTTAATTATTATTGTTTTTCTTTAACTCATGCAGCATGCTTTCAATAGAAGAAGTGCGTACTTCCTTAACATGGGTTCCGGTTATAACAAATTCCGGATCCTCGCCTGAAGTGATTTCAATTTGAATATCGGCTTTATTGTTTCCTCCGGGATTAAATCCGTTGCGTTCGAGTGCATTTTTAACCCAGTAACTGGTAATCCCTTTCCCAATTATTTGAATGCGTTCAGAGTAATCTTCATCGGATCTGAAACAACCTGTATGGCTATCGAACAGAATACCTTCGCGTGCAAAAAACGATTCGATATAACCCTGCAAAAGCAAATCTTCGGGAGCACCACAAACCATCTCTTTTCCCTGTGCAATCAACCAGAGTTTATCTGCAAAGCGAAGTGTCTGTTCAAGGTCATGCGTTGTAACCAGAATTCCCTTGTTTTTATGTACGGTCAATTGTCTCAATAGTCGCATGATTTCTATTCGTCCCGGTAAATCCAAAAAGGCAGTAGGTTCGTCGAGAATCATGATTGGCGTCTCCTGGGCAAGTGCCTTGGCAATCATTGCTTTTTGTTTTTCGCCATCGCTTAACTGCGAGAGTTTCCGATCTGAAAAGAGTTCAAGTCCGGTATCAGCTATGGCCAGGTCAATGATTTTCTGATCTTCATCTGTCAGACGACCGAAGAAACCTGTGTAAGGATATCTGCCCAAAGAAACAAGCTGACGTACTGTGAAGTCTTCAATTGTAAGCTTTTCAGTCAGCACCACACTTACCATCTGAGAGATATCTTTCTCTTTGAGGGTCATTATACTTTGATCATTAATGAATGCATTGCCTTCCTGTAAAGGGATAAAGCCAGCCAAAGTCTTTAAAAGCGTTGACTTTCCCGCACCATTTGGCCCCATCATACAGATGAGCTCACCCGGTTTCAGGGCAAGATTCAAATGACGATGCAATAATTTTTGACTGTTCTTTTCGCTGTATCCGATCCCAAGATCGTTTGTATACAGCAGGTTAGTGCTCATAAGTATTTTCGTTTATTACGTGTTAAGACTACCCATATCACAATGGGTGCACCCATCAAAGATGTAACAGCATTAATTGGTAGTGCTCCTTCAACCCCCGGCATTCTGGCAATAAGATTACAGAACAGGGCTACCGAAGCACCTATCAACATATTGGCAGGCAGGAGAATACGATGATCGGAACCACCTATAGCAAGTCTGGTAATGTGAGGAGTTGCAACTCCTATAAAAGCTATCGGACCACAGAATGCAGTAACAACAGCGGTCAGTAATCCGGCGCAGAAAAGAACAATAAATCGTGCTCTCTCAACGCGTAACCCCAGATTGCTTGCATATCGTTCTCCCATCAGGAGCATATTCAATGGTTTAGGTAATAACATTGCCATTACAAGGGCAACAATTGTGACACCTGCAAACCAGTTCATCCTGTCCCAGCTCACGGCACTAAATGTTCCCAGACCCCACAAGGTAAAAGCCTGCAAGTTTTCGGCAGTACTGTAAACCGTTAATACTCCAACAATTGCAGAACTGATATAACCCATCATGAGTCCAATGATCAGCAGCATGGCATTGTCTTTAATCCTTTGAGAAAGGGCCAGAATGGTTAATAATACAACCATAGCTCCGGCCATGGCAGACAGAATGAGGCTGACCACACCCAGCTGAGGCATGTAAACGATCCAAGCACCTGTAAACATCGTAATGACTGCAACACCAAGTCCGGCGCCGGAGGTGATACCTAATACATCAGGACCTGCCAGTGGATTTCTGAACAATGTCTGCATCAATAATCCGGCAGTAGCCAATCCCGCACCGGCAAAAATGGCTGTTAGTGTCTGGGGAAATCGGATCTGGAAGACAATGTTGTTTGACAGATCATCTACATTTCCACCTTTTAGAAGATTGAATAATGTCCTAAGCGGAATAGTGACAGGTCCCAATATCAGGTTCAAACCAAACAAAAGGATGGCAATTGAAAAAAGCAGGAATATGATTTGTCCTTTTCTCATTTGGTTTACAACTTATTTCAGGAGCGAAAAATATTTCTGTTGATGATTTTTCAACAGACCGGGATGCAAAATATTGATCAGATCAGACAGGATAATATCGGGTTCAAGCAATCCTTGTTCATAATAATCACGGTAATGTGTGTTACAGAAGATCACCTGTTTTTTTTGAAAAGCTTTAAAATGAGAATAGGGGGGGTACTCAGTTTTGATATTCTGATAGGAATAGTCTCCGTTATAAAATTCGAGAATCTGCCAGTAGTCGGCATTGATTGCTTTCTGATAGACAGATTCAAAGTCAAGAGGGAAAGAACCTGTTTCAGGTCTGTTGGCCCAGATATAATCTGATCCGGCATCTTTAAAGAAACGGGCGGGATAACTCTTGCCACCTGCCATATACCATAGATTTCCAAATAGTTTTCCGGAGAAAATAGTGGGACGGGGAGATAGATTTTTTGTCAGACCAGTCAGATGTTCATAATTTGAAGAAATGGAGTCAAATATTTTGCCTGCAAGACTATCTTTATCGAAGAAAGCACCATAGAAAAGAATCCATTCAGCCCTTCCGAGTGGATGATTTTCCAGATAATTGGAAATTTGTATTAAAGGAATACCGGTTTGTTTAAGATGACCGTATTTGTTGTCTTTAAAAGGAGAAACAAATAAGATTTCAGGATTGGCTTCCATAAGCTTTTCAACACTGACATTCATAGAAGAGCCAATCTCTGTTACTTTCCCATTCTTGAACCGTTCATTGAGTGCAGGCTGATGAATATAATTTTTCTCTGCGACTGCATTGA
>Ga0209748_1000696_pt1 | contig 17533 bp, 14 predicted proteins | sample BarGraIncu00421A_FD_185490 | JGI IMG/M metagenome (GOLD analysis project Ga0209748, IMG submission 185490) | Arctic peat soil microbial communities from Barrow, Alaska - Barrow Graham LP Incubations 004-21A (SPAdes) (version 2) | ecosystem: Environmental > Terrestrial > Soil > Wetlands > Peat... | reverse complement strand
TTCGGCCAGAATGTTTTGTAGGTCATAGTCAGGTAGTACTCTGTTAAGATAATCAAAAAATAGAGGAGCACCAGCTTCTGGGTTAAAATCAAAGCTTAACTGATAAGTAATGAAGTCTTGACTGTTAGGACTTCTCAATATTCGTTTATACGGTCCTATTTCAAAAGTGCCATTTTTCAGATTTATAAAAACCTCATCTTCATTGTGTTCAGGTTTAGGGAGGTTTGCAACTGAAAGAAATTGTTTAAATAGTTGATCCCGGAAAGAATAGAGCCTTGCATCATATTTATCTATACCCATTTTTTCAGCTGCTTCACCAAGAAACCGTTTAAACTCGGTTTCATTAAAAAGGCTCCAATAAGCGCCGTTAAATAAGTAGATAAAATTCAAATGTCTACAAATGTTCCAGTTGTTCTTTTGAGCATAGTTTAAGACCTGTTCAATACAACAAATTAGATAGTGCTTTTTCATTATAGGATCATTACCATTGCTGATCTCTAAATAGCCCCTGAAATCTATAGTTACAATCGTTTCAAGTAGGCGATCCAATATTTCATTGTGAGGAATAGACCCACTTTCACTTTCAGGATACTCTACTAAGGTGTCTGAATGATTCTCTGAACATAAAAAATCAAAGATTGGATCCTGGTCATTTAAAACAGATGGATCTTCGGGCGATAAGAGTGCGTTATTGAAAAGTTGCTGTTCCATTATACACGGCCTCCTTTCAATAACGCATTAACTTCACTCATCAAATATCTACGTTTTCCACCTACTTCTACTGGTACTAAATAGCCATTTTTACCCCATCTCCATAGAGTCGATAAGTTCACGTTAAGAATTTCACTTACTTGCTTTGGACTGGGATATGTCTCGGATTTAGCGCTCAAAACAACATCTTCGCATTTTCGGATGGTATCTTCAATAACTTCTTTGTGCCAGACTTTCAATTGCTCTAAATTGATAGCCACGGTGATATTGGTCCCTGATTTCAGGAGTTCCGCTATCGTGATTGTTTCCATGGTCATACGGTTTTTGGGGTATTACCAAGTTCAAACAATACTATTTCCTGGTCGAAAATAAATTGACATCCAGTTTTCATAAAACTAACTCGACCGCTTTTCATGCGTTTAGCCGTGGTAGGTTTCGGACAATAAAGAAATTTGGAGAGAGAAACAAAGCCAAAGATTTTATTGGTGTTCTCTTGAGTTGAATTGTTTTGGGGTGCTGATTGACCCTTAAAGTTTAGAAGGTTTATTTGACCTTCGATGTGACAAACGATCTTTGTCGTTTCATTGAATTTTACCATTTAGTTGATAATGTAAGTATAAACCCTCCCACGCAGGATTCCTGATTCTTGAACTTACATTCTCAACGATAACCCCATACGTCTGAAATATTATACGCTTGTTACGTGGGACAAATGTTATGCAAAAAGAAACCCTCTTTGCCATTAGTCTGTATGGTTTAATGGTTATCCGCTGTAATGTTATTAATAAAGTTTTCAATTGTTAGAAAACCTTATTTCATTTTATTGCATTAGATGTTACAAAGGTAACCATCCTTTGGATAAATACAAATAAAATATAATAAAATAATTATGTTTTTTAGAACTTCTTTGTTATAATGCTGTTTATTAATATCTTAAAATATTTTTTTTATTTGTTAATCCAACAAGTTAACAAGATCCTTTTTCATCTCGTCATCAATTTCCCGGTAACGTGCAAAAGCTTTACTTCCCTCTTTGTGACCGCTTAATGACGCTACGAGGTTTTGATCCTTAACTTTCTTGTAAAGGTTTCCAACAAAACAACGGCGGGCCAAATGGGAGGAGGCTATTTCATTTAGTGGTCGTTTCTCTTCATTTCGATTTGTTGGGTTAATCACTGTCACCATTCGAGTAAGTTCTGCAATCTTGAATGCTTCTTTTATTGCTTCATTATACTTTTGTTCAGAGATAAACGGAAACAACCGACCATCTTCAATTTCCGGGTATTTACTTAATATTTCTATGGCTGATGCATTTAGCGGAACTCTAACTGTTATAGGTCTCCCATCTTTGGTTTTTCTCGGTATGTACTCTACCGCTCCATTAATGATATTAGCTCGGGTCATTCCGTAAAAATCACCTATTCTACAACCAACCAAACATTGAAAAACGAATATATCTCTCTGGATTGCTAAATGAGGACGGTATGACAAATCGGTTAAATAGAGCTTGTTTCTTTCATCAATAGAGATGTAATAGGGTGTTCCATATACACACTCTTCAACGGCGAAGCCTTTAAATGGGTTGTTTATAGTTTTACCTGTATCAATAGACCATAAATAAAATGTTCTTATTTTGGTAAAAATATCATTAATAGTGTTCTGTCCTCTAGGTTGTGGCGTTCTCTTTTCAGGAATTGTTTCATATATTTGTGGCATTGTTTTACAAATAGAGAACTCGTCTTTTAAAAATATTTCAATTTCAGTTAACATACTTGGTGTAATCATGTCTAGGGCCAATCTAAACGGCTTTTTTGTTTTCTCGATATGGTATAACTCGAAACGTTGTAATGCTCTTAACACAACTCTATAATTGTTTTTCCGCACTTCAGAAAGTTTGTGTTTCTCCAAAAATTCATTAAAAGCTTCAAAGAAAGTTTGTGTTTTTTCGTCAGCTATAATTGATATCGAATTTTCAGGGTACAAACCCTTCTTTATTTGAGCTTCCAACCATTCGGAAGACACGTTTTCCTTGTTTAATTCTGCATCGTAAATAGATTGAATTGTGTTTTTTCGGTCTGTAATAGCTTTATTAAATTTTGCCCGGTCTTCTGCTTTGTAAATTACCTTCGCTTTTATAGTTTGATTTTTGATATCCCAGTTGTCAGGGTGAACTTCTATTTCTGATTGATGGAATATTTGAACATCTCTGCCATCACTTAGGCGAAAACGTACGTTCGCTTTTTCCGCTTTCTTTTTCGATGTTCGAATGAATGCTTTAATTGTTGCCATAGTCTCTATTTTTAAAATTTGGTTGTGCAAATTTAATACATTTGCACAACATCTATGCAATTAAATAAAAAAATATAAAATATCATGCAATACAATGACTAGTATTATAGTACTGTATATCATTGCTCTAAATACTGTTTAAGACCAATTTATTGGTGTTGTGCAATTTCTTGATATTGCATATTTCAAACACGGCTCGGGGTACCCCTGAGTGAATTTAAAATGAAAAACCCTTATAATCGAAAGATTGTAAGGGTTTTGCTTTTAAAAGAAAAGACTTTACTCTTTTATTCCAATCTAACGGAATTTAGAATACTTTTGCACAATAAACTTGCTGGAGCACGACAGGATAAACTTGGCAGAACACAAAAAAAAACTCAGAAAGAAATTGAATTAACTATGGCAACACCGGCGGAAAAGTTAGCACAGTCACTAGAGGTTTTGAGTAAATTTCAAAACGCAAAGGGTTTAGCCGTCATTAAGGCTAATGAGTTGTCGCGAATTCATAGAGAACTTCTAATTGCAAATGGCTTCATCCGGGAGGTTATAAAAGGTTGGTATATTTCAACACGGCCTGATGAACAAGTAGGCGATAGTACCTCATGGTATACTTCTTTTTGGTATTTTGTTGCAATCTACTCTAATGAACGATTTGGTGAAGAATGGTGCTTGTCTTCTGAGCAGTCATTAGCAATTCATAGTGGGAATATGTCTGTTCCAAAACAGTTGTTGGTTAAATCGCCAAAAGGCCAGAACAATAACATTACACTTTTACATGGCACTTCTTTTTTTGATTTGACAACTACATTACCTTTAAAAGACGAAATAATTAAAATAGATGGAATAAATTTATATACATTGCCAGCATCTTTAATAAATAGTTCTTCAAATTTCTTCTTTCAGTATCCTACCGATACGAGAGCGGCTTTGTCTATGGTAAAAGATTCATCGGAAATTCTTGGAAAGCTCCTTGATAATGGACATAGTAAAATTGCAGGGCGATTAGCCGGCGCATTTCGTAATATTGGGCGAGATCGTATAGCTGATGATATTCTACAAACCATGAAAAGTGCCGGATATGATATAAGAGAGTCCGATCCATTCAAAGATAAATTACCATCATTAATAGGGACTCGGGAGGTTTCCCCTTATGTGAATCGAATAAAATTCATGTGGCAACAAATGAGGCAAACGGTTATCGATAACTTCCCAAAATCACCAGGTTTACCAATAGATATTGAGACTTATCTAAAACAAGTTGAAGAGATTTATGTCACTGATGCGTATCATTCCTTATCTATTGAAGGGTACCGTGTTACACAGGAATTGATTGAAAAAGTTAAAACCGGGCAATGGAGTCCGGATGATGATGATAAGGATAGGGAACATAAGAATGCAATGGCGGCACGCGGTTACTGGCAGTCATTTCAGGCTGTAAAAAGCAGCATAAAAGAAATATTGAGTGGTAAAAATCCTGGTCAAATTGCCGATAATGATCATAATAAATGGTATCGTGAATTGTTTGCTCCCAGTGTAGCTGTAGGTATTTTAAAACCATCAGACTTAGCAGGATATCGGAATGATCAGGTTTACATTAAAGGTTCAATGCACACTCCTCTTAAACCAGACGCAGTACGCGACGCGATTCCCACATTGTTTGACTTAATGAAAGAAGAGCCTGAATCTTGTGTTCGTGTTGTTCTGGGACATTTCATTTTTGTATATATCCATCCTTATATGGATGGTAATGGAAGAATCGGACGCTTTCTCATGAATGCAATGTTAGCCTCAGGTGGATATTTATGGACAGTTATTCCGGTAGAGAGTCGGAATGAATATATGATAGCGCTTGAAAAAGCAAGTGTTGAACAAGATATCCTACCATTTACTGAATTTATAGCAAAACAGTATTTTATCCACAGGGCTTAGCTTATGGAGAAAGATCTTCATCAATTTCATTCAAGTAAGGAAATAGGGAAATAGGTACGGCCCTTTTAACTGTGCGACTTACAAATTCAATTAATAGGATCACTACCAATTCATTTATATCATAATTTTTCTAACGTTTAATGTATCAAATGTATTGTTTTTAATCCTTAATTTCATTGTCTCTAAAGCATTAAAAGTCCCATTATGATTGAGTCTTGTCAATTGCAATTCAATTCTCCCATCATTTTTAATATTCCTAATCTCAAGTTCTGGCCCTTTAATCTTAAATAGAACTTTTAAGTTTGAAGGTTTTATTTCTGAACCTAAAATATTGTAAAGACCATGTATATTAAAATCAATTATCGAATTTATAAATTTCTTTGAACCATTATCATAGCATAGAAGCTTACTGTTTATTATGTTGCCTGGTACATGTTTTAGTATTATCAAATAAAAATCATATTTGTCATAAGGAATCTTAAGTGTATTAAAATAGGTGTCTTTAATAGAAAAATAAGTTTCTTGGTAATCTCCTTCACAGTCAATCAGGTAATAATTTAACACTACTTGATAAATCCTTTTATTAATACAATCAGGTAAATTATGCAGTGCAGGATTTTTGAAATCAATTTTTGATAAATAAATAGGGAAATTCGTTTCAATAACTTGAATATCCCGAGTACTAAAACTTCTTAACTGCTGAGATTTAGTAACTGAAATGTGATTTGGAGATTTATTTTTGCAATTTATACATGCCAAAATAATGAAAACATATAGAAGCTTTTTCATCCCTTTGTATTTAAATTAATCTTTGGGGCTCGTTGTGAATTAAACAAAAATATTAATGTAAAATGGGTCAACTCAAATTTGCTTTTCAATGTAAATATATGAATAATTAGTTGATCCCATTTGACCGATACCAATATCTCTTTACAAAGACTGGCAAAGAGACTGGGGACAATAACATGCTTTCCGGAATTTATACTTTACAAAAGAAAAAGCATAACTTTGTCATCATGACAATTGATGATATTACGATCCGGTATGATGTATACGATTGTTACGGGTTGATAATCGATTGTTTCAAGTTGATCAAATAATGATACCACAATAAATTTTTAAAGAAAGAATAAGATGAATTTATCGAAATCGTTTTCAATACTGATTTCCACTACAATTATGACCTTGCTGTTCATCAATACATCTGTGGCCCAGGTGGTAAAGAATGCATCCTTTAATGTGATCACTTATAATATCAGAATGAACACATCCGCTGATGGTGAAAATGCCTGGCCGCTTAGAAAAGACAAGGTGGCGGGGTTACTGAAATTCCATCAGGCAGATATTTTCAATGTGCAGGAAGCGCTTCCAGAGCAGATGGATGACCTGGTAAACAGTTTCCCCGGTTTTGCTCACGTGGGTGTTGGTCGCGATGATGGAATAAGAAAAGGTGAACACATGGCTATTTTTTATAAGACAGACCGGTTTACCAAAGTAAAAGACGGGATGTTCTGGCTCAACGAGGCTACAGATAAACCCGGAAAGGGCTGGGATGCAGGATGCAACAGAACGGTTACCTGGATAAAATTGAATGACAAGATCAGCGGGAAAACCTTCTACGTCTTTGATACCCACTTTGACAACAGTGGAAAAATAGCACGCGATGAATCTTCAAAACTTCTCATGAACAGGATCAAAGAGATCAACGCTGAAAACCTGCCCCTGATATTGACCGGTGATTTTAACCTAACCAAAAAATCAGCCCCCATTCAGTTGATCCTGAAAGAGCTCAATGATGCACAGGATAAATCACTGACTTTGCCCTATGGCCCAGAAGGCACCAGTGGGGGATTCAGTGTAAAGGTGATGAACTCAAAAATTGACTTTGTATTTATTAACGCGAAAGTTGAAGTTTTAAGGCATGGTGTTCTGTCGGATTCCTTCGGTCTCTTCTACCCCTCGGATCATCTCCCGGTACTGGTTGAAGTAAAGATTGATTAAATTCCCCCGGAATGATACAAAACAGCACTTTAAAAATATCAGGCTGAATTATCCTAAACCATACATCATGAACTTCAATTACAAAACATTCCAATTAAACAACTTAACAAGCAGGCTAATACTGATCGCTATTTTACTCTTTCAGTTTAGTTTTAACGCTCAAAGTCAGACAAATAGTGCGTCAGCCAACAACACTCCTTTACGCCTTGGAATTATCGGACTCTCCCACGATCATGTTCATGGCGTGTTTCAGAACGATAAAAACAAAGACATTGAGATCGTTGGAATTGCAGAAGCCGATACAGCGCTTGTTTCCCGGTATGTCAAACAATATCATCTCGACAGAAAACTTATTTATCGTACAACAGAAGAAATGATTGCCAAAGCCAAACCCGAAGCGGTATCTGTGTTTTCACCGATCAGCGATCATATTACTGCTGTCAGGATTTGTGCCCCGCATAAAATTCATGTAATGGTTGAAAAGCCATTGGCGATCAATTATCAGGAGGCGTTGGAGATGAAGAAACTTTCTGATAAATGGGGCATTGAGATCATTACAAACTATGAAACAACATGGTATCCGATCACAAAAGATGCATATACCAAAATCGTTCAGGATAAATTGATCGAAGAACCGGTGAAGTTTGTTTTTCATGATGGACATAAAGGACCTATCGAAATCGGTTGTAGCAAGGATTTTACCAATTGGCTGACTGACCCAGCTAAAAATGGAGGTGGGGCTATCATAGATTTTGGCTGCTACGGGGCAGACTTAATGAGTTATATCATGAACGGTGAAAGACCGGTTTCTGTAACGGCCATCACCGAACAAATAAAGCCTGAGATCTATCCCAAAGTTGATGATCAGGCAACGATTGTAGTTAATTATCCCAAAGCACAGGGAATTATTCAGGCATCATGGAACTGGCCTTTTAACAGGAAAGACATGGAGGTCTACGGGAAAACAGGCTCCATCATCACAACCGATGGCGTCCACATGAAGGTTAGGACCAAAGAAAATTCACCGGAAGAACAACTGACCATTGGTGCAGATAAAGCCATTGCCAACAACCCTTTTTCGTTTTTTGCTTCAGTGGTGAAAGGCAAAATAAAGCTCGCCCCCAACGATCCTTCTTCCCTGAGTTTGAATATCGTGGCAATGGAAATTCTCTACAGCGCAGTATTATCAGCCAAAGAAGGAAAAACAATTTATTTGAAACAATAAGAAACTATTAGTTTTTTGGCCCGAAGTGTTTTAACATTAATGGTCGATCCACTCCGGGGAAAATGTAAATGATGAAGATCTCTCTATTGATATATATGCCCTACGGACAAAGATAAACAGTTTTTAAATGATTGATTTTCTGTTCATTTGATCAATAAGGCAAGGCCATTTTTTGATAATTCCTGGATCACTCCCGGATCACTTACAAGCCATTTAGAGACATCTGGTAGATACTCGTCCCCTGTAGGGTACAATTAGCGTACATATAGCGTACCTGTTCCGTACCCTATAGACGCTACAGGTACGGAACATGTAGGGTACGGGTACGGAACAGGTACGGTACACCACTCGAGTATCCCTCAATTGTTGGGACAGTGTTTGGGCTTCATCCGGGAATGATCCAGGAATTATTAAAAAATGGTCTTGCTTTTATCTTTGGAATTTTAAATCAGAAAGTAGGTTGTCTAAATTCCTTTATTTCTGTTTGTTAATGTTTATTTCAGAAGTAATTTCTCAAATTGGAACAGCGATGTCTATTTATTCTTCATCAAGGCAGCGGCCTCAATACACCAAAACAATTCATCCAATAAAAGCTTTGCCCGTTTATCGGTCTGGATTTTGTCGGTCGGATTGCCCATCTCGTCAAAGCTGTCCTGGACATTGGGAACCGGGAACATGGCAGGTACGGTCCAGGCCTTCATTTTCCAAAGAGAAAACTGCAAAGAGGTGATGACTTGTGTCCCTCCAAAAGGACCATTAGAAACGGTGGAGATGGCAACCGGTTTGCGATACCATTCGCGATAAAGCAGGTCGGTCACGTTTTTGAGGCTGGCAGGATAACCGCCGTTGTATTCCGGAGAAACGATGATGATGCCATCGGCGTTGCTGATACGGTCGGCAAAGTCGAGGACCTCTTCGGTGGGCGATGTCTGAAGGGATAGACGTTTGTTGAACAGAGGAAACCGATATTGTTTCAGATCGAGAATCTCAACTTCGGCGAGTTTATTTTCAAGGATATAGTTTTGGAAATAGAGTGCAACGCGGTGACTCTTTCGCCCTTCGCGTACACTGGCAGATAGGATGGCTATGTGAGTCACGGAATTAATTTTTGAATTAGTTTGAAGGAAAACGTTTAAAATGAGGATGTATTGTATTTATATAACATCTTATGTTGAAAAATGTTTTTACTTTTTTGTTTGCTTGTTCAAATAATGATTGTCCAATGTTCATAACCCTGATCTGAATCTCAGTTATATTCCATCAAAATAGAAATGAGACTATTGCAAAAAATATTTTGAATAATTTCTAAACATTTCCGGAAATATTTCATTACATTTATCACATACTCTTAAGCTGGTTTTATCTCATAACTTAATCTAACGTAATATGAAATATCTGAAGATCGTTTTGAATACAAGAATTGTTTTCATGTTCATTGCATTATGCTGGATGGTCTCTTTGCAGGGGTGTATGCAATATTACAAAGTGAAGAAGGTCAGTAATGTTACGTCTCAGGAGATGGAAAAGTTTATTGCCCAGAAGAAATTCATTATCGTTCATCAGGATAACTTGTTCATGCATCTTTCGAATGCACAGATGACAGAAGGTGGACTTACGGGTGAGTTGGTGGCTCTGACGGAAAACCAAATGAAGTTTAAATCTACAAAGCCAAGAGGGGTCACGAGATACAAAAACACGAAAAACCACAAGGAATCCTATGTGACGAATGAGGTGCATCTGTACCTGCAGAATTCGGTTGTTCAGAATTTCGGTTCGGCAAAACAGGTGTTGATTCCTTTGTCGGGTATCGTGAAAACTGAGGTTTATATGACGGCAGAGGGGAGGACTACTCTATCATGGATTGCTCCGGGATTGATAATTGTTTCGGTACCTATTGTTTACCTGATTCTTTTAGCATCCTTTTTAGGGGGTATGCAATAAAGTATCTGTGATTTACATCAGGTTTTGAATCTTAAATAAATCGAACTTAGCAATAATAAAAAATTATGATCATGAAAATTAACAGGCATTATTTGAAGCTGATTCTATCTGTGATTTTTCTAAATTCTTTGATGATCTCTGCTTCAGCACAACAACAAAAGTATACTTCGCGTGCCCAGTTGGGTACAGCGTATAAAGGAAGTTTTCAACTGATCAAGTCGCTTGTCAGCCAGGATGGCGATTGCAGTGCCATGGCTCCGGGTGAGTGGATGATCAGTGGTGTGTCGCCTCAGGGGAACGCACTGGATCTGACCCGGACGGACAAGAGTATGTATGCAGGTTATCTAAACGTCGGTATTCAGGGCGTGAAAGCTTATAAAGACACGGCTTATGCCTCTCCCAGGGCTTTTATCCAAACCACACTCTCGGATGGGGGAAAGTTCAAGGTAAAGTTTGGGACGCCACTTCAGGATAAATTGGGAATGACTGTTCTTCCTTTTGAAATGAAGGATCCTAATGATCCGCGCCAGGGTAAAGGAATAGTGATTTATCAGGTCACTACTGTACCCGGTGATTTCAATGGTTATATTATTGAGATGTATACTGCACAGACGTTTAACGATCTCTGGGAAAGCAAGGGGGCCGAAGCAATTGCTGTGGCGCTTTCGATTCGTTGTATCGCCTATAAGCGGACATGGGGTGGGGCCAGTACATACCGGCGTGTCGATGCCGGCAAGGTTGAGGCGTTTTATGATGGTGAGTTGGGGCTGGAGTATGCGCATGAAAGCGGCAATGGAGATCTTTTCTGGGTGAATCCTTCAACAGATCGCAATGACCAGGGGGCACAGGGACCAGGTTATTACTTGAAGAATGGTGATGGCCTGAAGAAACTTTTACCGGGTCGTAACGATTAAGAAACTGTTTAATTTTACTTAGCTGGTGCAGATTACAAATCTGCACCAGCTAATCGGTTGTTAATCATCATTTCTTTTTAGTCCATTCTGTTGCCACCGGTTCTTCCGGAAGATAAGCCGCCAGAATGTTTTCTAATGAATATTTATTTGCTTCTTTCGCTGTGAGCTGATGACTCCAGACTATACGTTTTCCGTTATTTGCACCTGCTCCTTTATTCTCAAACTCTGCAAAATAAGCTGTCTTATCACGGGTGGTCTTATCCCAGTTGGCCCATCCTTCCGGGACTATGTGGGAACCCAGATCACACTTAATATAAACAACGTTGGCATAATCGCGCCAGGGTCTTCCCATATAAACTTTGGTGACGCCTTCGGATGCTGTCAGTTTACATTCAAGAAATACATATCCAAATGTTTTTCCTTTGGGAGTACTCGCAGCAGTTACATAAGAATTGCTCTTGCTGTTTATGGTACACCCTTCGAAAAGGACTGTGGCTGCTCCAAAGATAAAATCAGTGGTGCCTTCGATATAACATCCGGAGAAATACTGGCGGCTGTTTTGTCCGGCAGCATATAGGGTGTCCTGATTCCCAAGGATCCTGCAGTTCTTGAAGACACAGCGGTCTCCCTCTACATCAAGCGCCACGGCCTGTCCAACCGGTCCGGCACTGTTTTCTATAGTTAGGTTTTCGGCATAAAAATCATCGGCCTCTACCAACAGAGTATAAGTGAAAAAGGTGCTGTTGCGCCCCTGGTTGATTTTATTGAAAAAGTCTCCATAAGTGATGATGGTCTTTTCTACACTTTCGCCAATAATAGACAACCGGTTATTGCATGAAGGGACCTTCACCTTTTCATGATAAACACCATTCTTCAGGAATATGATAATTCTTTCGTCAGGAAATGACTTACAGGACTCAATAGCCGCCTGGATAGTTGTAAAATCTCCGGTACCATCCTGGGCAACCGTGATTTTTGTTTTATCCTGTGCCATCAGAAACGAAGCGTTCAACATCAATAAAAGTATTAAGCTGTATTTTAATGATTTCATAAAGTGTTTTATTTAAATATTTTATCAAGAAACGATACCATATATTGAACAGTGGGTTCGAACCAGGGGTGGAATAACCAGAAGGGGTGTGGCGTTCCGGGAACGGTGTGTACCTCTGAGTAGATTCCATGTTTATTTAAAATAGTGATCACACTGTCGCGTCCGGCATGAAATCGGGGCAATGCACTGTTCACGAAAAGGATAGGTGGAGTATTTTTTCCGGCATAGGTCATGGCAGAAGCCTCTTTCCATTTTTCGGGAGCCTCTTTAAAGGTTGCACCAAACCAGTATGCCCCGGCTGAACGTTTGTCGGGGTTGGTGTCTTTTGCACTTTCATTGGGGTCAGTGAAATCAAGGATTCCGTCAATGTCAATGACAGCCTGTACCTTTGAAGAAATAGTGTTATAGCCCTCGTCACCTTCAAACTTATTCACTTCTCCGGTTGTCCCTATTAATGCAGCCAATTGCCCACCTGCTGAAGTTCCGGATATGGCTATCCGGTCAGGATCGATATTGTACTTTTTGGCATTGGCACGCAAATACCTTATCGCGGCTTTTATATCATAAACAGCAGCGGGATAAAGCGCTTCGGGTGAAAGACGGTATTCAACACATGCCGTCACATAACCCCTTGTTGCAATCTGTTGTGCCATCGGTATCTCCAATGTTTTATTCCCTGAACGCCAACCTCCACCATGAACCAGGATAAGAGCAGGATATTTCCCTGTTTTCTTTGGCCTGAATAAATCGAGATGCAGTTCCCGCTTGCCAAATGGGGTATTGAGCAAAGTAGCATAAACTATATCGTTTTTAGCAGTCACACCTTCAGGCAGATGGGAAATCACACTTTTTGCTTCCGGGAACTTTGCTTTGATCCCTACCCATGCCGAATACAGCGTGAAAGAAGTATCCCGCGGGATTCCCTGAATGGTGACGAGTTGTGCATTCACACAATGACCTATCAGGCAAAGAAATAAAATTCCAAAACTTTTTAGCTTCATAAAATGATGCAAATTAATGTCGATACAAATATCTGAAATAAAGTGGATAAAAGTTGAGGCGCTCGTACTATGTTAATTTAAACCTAAAAATAGGATCAGCAAAAATAGTGGCATGAAAGTTTTTAACTTTGCATGTATTACTTTATCCTGACAACCGGATGTTTAGATGATTCGTAAACCAATAAACACTCTCAAGTCGGTTTTTAATTTATAAAAACACAACTGTATGCCAAAAATAATCAATGCGCCAACCCTGATAAAAGCTGCAGGGAACAAGGTAAAACTGATCAATGAGTTTTTTGGAAGGGTGAACAGCAGCACCGATGAGGTGAGTATTGCACACATGACCAGTCCTGAAGGGTGGGAAGAACCGGGACAATGTCCTGAATTCAACGAATATACAGTTGTGTTGAGTGGAACATTGCATGTGAGAACCAAAGAAAAAGAATATGATATCACTGAAGGCCAAGGCATCCTGGTCGAAAAGGGTGAATGGGTTCAATACAGTTCTCCCTATGAAAACGGTGCGATCTATTTGGCTGTTTGCCTTCCCGCCTTCTCTCCCGATACGGTCAACCGGGATGAATAAATCAATTTAAAAACAAATCTGCATTTACACCCCTCTAAATAATTTCATCAATGTTAAAGCCAAAAAACAAATTCAGGCTGATACTAACATGTATCTGTTTGCTGATCTTGCCAGAACTCATGGGGTTTTCACAAACTGTAAAGCCCTCAGCAGGTGGTAATGTTACCCTGACTGATGACGGTCCAACTATCACCATGAAGAATGGGCTCGTAGAAATAACCATCACTAAATTTAATGGGGAGATCAGGAAGTTTCTCTACAATGGGATAAATATCCTCGAGGGTGGATATTCAGGTGGAAAGTTTTACTGGAGCTGGAACATGCCAAACTACCAGAACCCTGCCAACTGCAAATACACCCTGACAGTGGATCCTTCAAAGAACAACAATACCTATGCTGAGGTAAAACTGCACATGGATTGGAGCAAAAAGACAACAGAGGCTGCTATGGATGTCGATGTTTATTATTCGTTAACCAAAGATGCTTCGGGGGTTTATGCTGCTGCGAAACTCACACACCCTGCTTCCTATCCATACTATCCAAGTGGTGAATGGAGAATGTCATCTTATCCGGGAGCAACTTTTGACTGGATGAGTATTGATAGTGCCCGCAACCGGATCATGCCCTCTTTGGAAGACAATAAAGCTATTGCCTTAGTACCGGGCGCTCCGAAAGAGGTGATGAGAATGACAACCGGGGTTTATGCCAACCACTATGAATGTAAGTATGATTTTACTGCTGATTTTGGGGACCTTGATACCTGGGGCTGGAGCAGTACCACCAAGAATATAGGGTTATGGATGACCATGCCAAGTAAAGAATATTATCCGGGTGGACCAATGAAGCGTGAACTTCTGTGTCATGTATCTCCTGTCCTGCTGAACATGCTGGGAGGAACCCATTATGCCCAGGGGGGTGATGGGGCAGTAGCCCAGGGTGAGGAATGGAGCAAAGTCTATGGTCCTTTTCTGATTTACTGCAACAAGGTACCTAAAGGAACGAAGAATCCGCAAATTGCTTTATGGAAAGATGCTATTAAGAAATCAAAATCCGAACAGGCAAAATGGCCTTATAATTGGTTCACAGAACCTGAGTATGTTAAAGCTGACGGTAGGGGAAAAGTAACGGGAAAACTGAGGATCAATGATCCCCAACCCTATTCAAAACCTTACAACATGTGGGTTGGTATTGCTATTCCACCTAAATCTGTAAGGGGAACTACAAATTTTGAACAATGGTCTAAAAACTATCAGTTCTGGGTAAAGACCGATTCGAAAGGCATTTTTACGATTCCTAATGTCATGCCGGGAGTTTATAACATGTATGCCTTTGGATCAGGAGTTGCCGGACAAATGACTAAACAGGGTTTTGTAACTGTAACTGCAGGGAAAACCACTTCGTTGGGAGATGTAGTCTGGACACCCGAACGCATAGCCCCAACAGTATGGGAAATCGGTATCCCTGATAGAACTGCCAAAGAATTCAAGCATGGTGACGACTGGTGGGTTGGTGGAGTATATCCTGATCTGCACTGGGCTAAATTTATGGATTATCCTCAGGAATTCCCAAATGGAGTAAATTATATTGTTGGAAAGAGCGATTGGAGGAAAGACTGGAATTTTGTTCAACCTTATAATGTTGTTGGAACAGAACAAAAGGTTGCTCCCGAGTGGGAGATTTTGTTTGATCTGGCAAATGCACCTACTAGCGGGTCAAATTCCTCCCTTTATATAGCCGTGGCCTCCTCATTCAGAGTTTCGCTGGTTGTGAAAGTCAATGGTATTAATATCCTGCCCAGGTCGGACACAACCAAAATCAGTTTTCCATATCAATCAAATGCTACTATCAGGAAAGGGATACATGGTCTTTTTGGAGATTTAAGATTAACCTTCCCATCGGCTTTATTGCACTCAGGACACAATCAGGTTTCATTGATTCTGACAAGATCGGGCGGAGATATACAGTATGATTATTTGCGGTTGGAGTCGCCGGGGACATCGATTGTAAGGCCTAAGTAAATCCCGGAGATTATCTTCAGGGTTTATTGAATAAGTAGGGACAGGTCGCGATCTGTCCCCACTTAGTTATATCTAATACAATAAGTTATTGTAGGGATATCTGATGATGTGGAGGCGTTTTACCTCTTCATAAATCAGGTCGCGGAACTCCTGGATATTGATCTTCTTGGTTGCCGATATGAACATGCATGGTGCATTTGCTTTAGCCATCCATGTTCTTTCCAAATCTTCAAGACTACGGTTTTCTTTCATCAAAGGGGTCAGATCATATTCATCCTTTTGAACATATGAATAGGCATCGACTTTATTGAATATCATAAAAATGGGTTTATCAGATGTCCCAATTTCCTGAAGAGTTTCACGGACAACATTGATCTGTTCTTCAAAAGTAGGATGTGAAATATCGACAACATGAATCAACAGGTCACTTTCACGTACTTCATCGAGGGTGCTCTTGAATGATTCGACCAATCCGTGTGGCAGCTTGCGGATAAACCCAACTGTATCTGTCAGAAGGAAAGGCAGATTGCCAATGACTACTTTGCGGACAGTGGTATCCAGTGTTGCAAAAAGTTTGTTTTCAGCAAAGACCTCACTCTTGGCAAGCATATTCATGATGGTGGATTTACCAACATTGGTATAACCGACAAGGGATACACGCACCATGCTTTCACGGTTCTTTCGCTGGGTGACTTTCTGCTTATCAATCTCCTTGAGCTTTTCTTTCAACAAAGAAATTTTTGTCCGGATAACACGACGGTCTGTCTCTATTTCCGTTTCACCGGGACCACGCATTCCGATACCTCCACGTTGCTTGCTCAAGTGAGTCCACATACCGGTCAACCGTGGCAATAGATATTGAAGTTGTGCCAGTTCAACCTGCGTGCGGGCATGCGCTGTATGTGCCCGACGTGCAAAGATGTCAAGAATCAGATTGGTCCGGTCGAGTACTTTGCATTCGAGCACCTTTTCGAGATTACGAATCTGTGCAGCAGACAACTCATCATCAAAGACAGCCATTTCGATTCCATCGGCTTTGATATAGGCCGTGATCTCTTCTAACTTACCGGAGCCCACAAATGTACGTGGATCGGGAAAATCAAGCCGTTGAACAAACCGTTTAACAGGAACGCCTCCGGCAGTATCGATCAGAAATTCAAGTTCGTCGAGATATTCGGCCGATTTATATTCATCCTGTGCTGATGTTATCAATCCAATAAGGACAGCCCTCTCCTCTTTAATTGTAGTTTCGTACATGCAATAATTTAAAATAGCGTGCAAAGTTACACATTCTGACAATGACCGCTTCACATTAAGTAATTGTTAAATAATTATGACTTAATTTCGTCATTATCACAATGTCATGAGTATTTATTAACTTTGTGGCATCTATACCATTGAAAATATGCAAAATGAAGAAATTCGCATCCTGCTTGTTGATGATGAAGACGACGTTCTTGAATTTCTGAGTTACAATATCAGGAAAGAAGGTTATCAGGTTTACACAGCCAGTAATGGCATCAAAGGACTGCAAAAGGCAATAGAGATCATTCCACATTTGATTATTCTCGATGTAATGATGCCGGAAATGGATGGTATTGAGACATGCAGAGAAATCAAACAAATACCTCAACTCGAAAATGCAATTATAGTATTTCTGACTGCCAGGGGAGAAGATTATTCCCAGATAGCAGGATTTGATGCTGGTGCCGATGATTATGTCACAAAGCCTGTCAAGCCTAGATTATTGGTGAGCCGGGTTAAGGCTTTACTAAGGCGACACCGCTCTGAACATGAACAGCAAGATAGCCAGGTTGACCTTGGAGGAATGGTGATTGATCGTGAAAGATATGTTGTTTTGCTT
>Ga0209748_1000693_pt1 | contig 17549 bp, 25 predicted proteins | sample BarGraIncu00421A_FD_185490 | JGI IMG/M metagenome (GOLD analysis project Ga0209748, IMG submission 185490) | Arctic peat soil microbial communities from Barrow, Alaska - Barrow Graham LP Incubations 004-21A (SPAdes) (version 2) | ecosystem: Environmental > Terrestrial > Soil > Wetlands > Peat... | reverse complement strand
AAGAGTGAACGTGATAAGATCTTTAATAGCAATTATCTTGATATCAAATGTTTCTCGGATTTTTTCAAGGTCGTTTAACCTGGCCATTGAACCATCATCATTCATTATCTCCACCAGAGCACCTCCGGGACGCAGATTGGCATAACGTGTAAGATCAACAACAGCTTCAGTATGACCGGCTCTTCGCAGAACCCCTTTTGATTTTGCTTTTAACGGGAATATATGTCCGGGTCGTCCAAGATCAGCAGGTTTTGTTGCCGGATCAACAAGCGCTTTAATTGTTAGGGCTCGGTCAAAGGCTGATACTCCTGTTGATGTGTCTTTATTAATCAAATCGACTGTTACAGTGAACTGTGTCTCATGAATTGAGGTATTGTTTCCTACCATAAGATTCAGATCGAGCTCTTCACATCGCTCTTCAGGTAATGCAGCACAGATAAGTCCCCGGCCATGTTTGGCCATAAAATTGACTATTTCAGGAGTTATTAGTTCTGCAGAACAGATGAAATCACCTTCATTCTCGCGATCTTCGTCATCAACAACAATCAGTAGTTTTCCAAGTTTAATATCCTCAATAGCCTCTTCTATAGTATTTAGAATAATATCATTCATCTTAAAATTTATTTAGTCCGTAGCAGTATTTCTGCCTGATTGATTTATATAGAGCCTGTACAATAAATCCTTAACCTTTTTGAAGAACATCAGATAAGTATCAATGTTCAAAATGACAGAATCGGTAGTAGCTTTATATGTAAGGAAAATGCCAATTGGTAATAAAATGTACGAAGAAGCCCACATTCCTGCAAATGTACCAATGACATCTTCTTCGGCAAGTTTCTGTCCTGAAATCGATATAACATAATATACGACGAAGAAAAAGATGGAAATAACTGCCGGTGTACCTAATCCTCCTTTTCTGATGATGGCACCAAGTGGAGCTCCGATAAAGAAAAAAACAAGGCAGGCAAAAGACATTGTAAGTTTCTTGTTCCATTCCACTTCGTACTTTTTGATGGTCCTGATTTCATAACGTTGTGATTCATTTTTTATACCCAGTATGGTGTTGGCTTCTTTTAGGTTCTCAATTGCTCTCGCAAGCACCATCCTCTTTTCCGTTACGGTAAGTGAATCGTACATAGCTTTTGTATCAAATTCTGTGGGTTTTTCTTTATTACGAGGATTTTGGACATTATCAGAAGAATAGGGATTTATGTTTCCTATAACGTAGAGTTTACTTTTTTTGAATTCTTTGAATTGAGTATTGAGCTTTTCAATATGTATTTTGCTGAGAGAGTCTATTGCATACGTTAATTGCGAAATGTTTAACATTGAAGGTCCTGATTTAATAAGTCCTTCTTCAGTTCGTTGAAGATCGAATCCGGAGAGTGAGATCACTATAGATTGCTCTTTGAATTTGTCTACTCTGGATGGATATTTTCTTGCGGCAACATTGACATTTCTTTCTTCACCTTCAGTAAAACTCCAACCATTATAAAGGGTCATAATCAAACCTGTTTCGTCGCGTGTCGATCGCATATAACCTGAATCAGCCAATATCATAGCATAATTGCCTCTTTTTTCACGATGATCGTATATTAATAAATTATCGAGTCGGTTGGTCATCGGATCTTTTGTAGTTATTTTTATGCTGAAATCAGGTACTCCGTTATAGAATGTTCCAGCCTGTATATTAATATCAGGTTTTTTTCGTCGGATATCCCAAAGAAGGTTTCTGGCCTTATTTGTTGAATATGGCAGGATATTATTTGAAAAGAAGAAAGAGATGAGAGCAATGAATCCGATGAGGATAATCAATGGACGCATAATCCTTTGAAGAGGTATCCCTGAAGATTTAAGGGCCGAGAGTTCATTGAATTCTCCCATGTTTCCAAAAGTCATGAGAGATGCAAGCAGAATTCCAAGTGGAAGAGCGGTTGGTACGAAGGTAAGTGAAAAATGGTAAAGGAGCTCGCTAACAACTTTAAAATCAAGCCCTTTTCCTGCAAGTTCATCGACATACATCCACAGGAACTGTAAAATGAGAATGATAAGCACAATAAAAAATGTGAGTATCAGTGGGCCTATGAATGATTTTAATAAGAAATTGTCAACTTTTTTCACTTGCTGATTGCATTTGAAGTGCAAAATTACTTGATTTTTATCAAAAATCATCTTTAGTATTTATTCATTTTTTGAATGCTTCAACTCAATATTACTTTCTTTGTCCTTGAAACAAAGAAAGTAACCAAATCCGCCGGCTGGCGGAAAGGCTGCAGAGAATTTTGGGGCTCTTATTTTGAAGCTTGCCCACGAATACAACTCGTTCCACCTCGTTTCACTCGGTGTCACTCAAACAGTATTGCTTACAGCAGGCCATCGCAGCAAGCCTCAAAATAGTCGCTTTATCCCAAAATTCTCTGAGGCCGGTTGAAATCCAAAAACAATTATGATATCGCTCAATGTTCTAAGTTGAAGTGCGAGGGCAAACCGGAAATGGTGCGAACTTCAGACAAAATGGTTGCGCCAATAAGGCATGTGTAGCAGGCGCCCGTTTTGGATGAAGTTGGCATTTCCGGCGCCCTTTTCTTTGGTTCATTTCTTTTGGGCGAACAAAAGAAATGAACATTTATATCCCTAATGCTCTTTTCAGATCATTGATCTGTGAATCCCACAAATAGATTGCATCTTCTTTTTCCTCTGCTTGTGCAAAATCAGTAATAATGAGAGCCAGCTCGTTGGTAAGTTCTTCTAAATTAATACGAAACTCAAAAAAATTCGAATCTTCATTTTCCATGCCCATCCATTCAAATCTGACCATTTTATTCTCTTTCAGGGCAGAAAGCCGGGCTTTTGATTCAGAGCTATTCCAGAAAAATGTAAAGAGATCACCTTCAACATTCACCTGGTCAGCAAACCATTCAGTTAATCCTTCCGGGGTGCTGAGTCGTGAGAAGAGCACTTTCGGTGAACAGTTAAGATTGTATTCCAATTCGAACTTTGATCTCATGATAGGGATTTATTCTAACCTCTCTACTATTTCTGCAATATAGAAAAAAAAATGAAACTAAAAAACCTTATTGGTAATTTGTGACAAACTGATTATATTTGCACCCGCAAAAAGGATAGTTAGAAAATCTTATATTGGCGAGATAGCTCAGTTGGTTAGAGCGCATGATTCATAATCATGAGGTCCGGGGATCATTCCCCCGTCTCGCTACTAAATATAAAAGTAAGAGCCTGTATGTTAATTATATACGGGTTTTTTCTTTTTAAACAGGAAGCATATTGGAAACATTAACCTGATTTTCAATATAAAAGCAAAAAACCGGATGCCAAAGGTCCGGGGCTTAACTTTGAGAAACAAGTTCTCTGTCATGTATTGGCAATTCAAATATAAGAAGCTCACGTGTTAAAAACAACTTTATTCTTTGTTGATATTTCCAAATTGCAACATAATACTTCCAAATGTAACTATTTGTGTATCAAATATATATATGAAAATAAATTTGCATAATTGATTTATGTATTTTATCTTTGATGAGTTAATTAAAACCAAAAATATTATGGAAACAATTGAAACAACAGACGTGGAGTATAATTCAGACTCAGAATCCTTCGTTGATCTGAGCGTAAAAGTGTCCTATGACTTAAGTTCTTTAGCACACTTTATTCATGAAGGGCAAACGGGTTATCGTCTTGACGAGATTAATGATGTAGCGGGGTCAGTAAGTGCAATTCAATTGACTTATTCAACTCTTTACATTTGCTATCTTGAATTGATAGCTGAAGGAAAGTTAAAAGGAAATGACATACCCAAACATCACAACGATCTATTTATGTTTATAGGGAATCAGTTAACTTTCCTGAATAATTTAGAAACAGCTCTTCTGGATGTAAGAGAACTTCAGTGTGAAGAAGAAGAGCTGAAAGAACTTGCATCTGAAGCACATGCTTAAGCGTATGTTTCTATTCTCATTGGTCCTTAAAGCCTCGGAATCCGGGGCTTTTTTATTATAAAAGGGCCCGCCAGACAATGACAGACCCCAAAACAAATGGATGAAAAAAGCTATTTCTTATTTATGATGAACAAATCGTACTGTCTTTTCATACCCTTTTTGAAGTTCAATAATTTCCTTCTCGGTTACAATTTTATCCCGAAATTCAAAGATACCCGGTGTCTCTGTTTCGGTAAGACAAAGTACCTGCTGTTTCGATTCTGATCGATTCCTGTTCATCAATTCACTAATTTCTTTTTTAAGATTTTTCATTCAATTCTGATTTTATATATGTGAATAACTCTTCCATCTCTTCAGGTGAAAGTTTCTGTAAACTGATAGGATCAGGCAGTAACATTTTAAGAAAGTCCAACCTGATCTTAAATTTCATTTCCGGCTTTTCTATTTTGTTAAAGTCTGATGTCATCTCATCAGTGCTAATAATACCGGATACAAAGTCTCTTATCATTCGCCTGAGTTGCTCATTGTTTTTCGTTTCACTCTTTGGCCGTCCTTTCGGATTTCCGGATTTTCCTTTTACAAATTTCATCCCTGATAATATTAAATTTCCCCTGTTTTAACAGGGTTTAACCCTGAATCCATTTCTTAAGATTTTGAGGTATAATTTCAAGAGAATATAATCCTGCCGGGAATGATTTTTGTGTTACACTGAAAATCCCTCTGAAAAACTGGAAACCGGCTGGATGTGAAAGTGGCAATCCTATTTTGTCTCGAAGTATATTACTCAATTCAACGTACTTCTTAATGTCTTCAAATAATTTTATCTTTTCCGGATCATTTGTCCTGACATCATTCATTGAAATATAAAACTCACTCACCTGTGTGTTTAAAACAACTGTTCGTTCTGATATTTCAAACAGATCAGGTACTGCTCCATAGCTTATCTTTAAGGAGGCTTGTGCAGCTTTACACAGGGGGCCGGGATCAGGCAGGTCGAGCGTAGCTAACATAGCTTCTTTCTTTATTTTAAACTTACTACTGCTCTTTGGTACATCGACCAGGGAATCAATTTTTTTATTATACACCTTTTGTGGTTGGACCTGAAGTTCGTTAATATTTTCAATGTCTCCGATGTCGAGCTTGTAAAATTCATCTAATAGTTGTTGAACTTTTAGCCTGGCAGCTTCCATATCCTTTGATACTTGTTGTGCGTAAATTTCATCTCTGAAGATGATTTTTGATTCTGTTTTCATTATCGTATTTATTTAGTATTACAATTTTTAACTTTTTATCATTTTTGTAAAGGCATCTATTCTATTGCTTAATGACATTTTCATATGTTTGCCCTTACTTCAACTTTGTTTTTGCCTTTAGCAACTCTCTCATAAGCCTCAACTGAAACTATTGGATTAGGAAGTTCACTGATAGCTTTTGCAATATCCGCAGCGGTTAATATTGGTTGATTTGGTACTGCATTAAGTTGTGATTGGCTTAACTGTGCCTGAGTTAAAATGGATGAACCTACAGGATTGGCAAATGATTTCTGAGCTGAAACAGAAGAAGAAATACTTGTAGGCAAAGAACCTCCTTTATCGCTTCCTCCCGGAACCTTGACTTCCATTATTTTCTTGACATTAGCAATACCGGCAGCAATAGCAGCAGCAGCAGCAACCACGGCAAGAACTGGTCCAATAACAGGAACTTCAACAACTGAAGCATAGGCCTTCTGAGCAGCAACATAGGTACTTATTGTTGTTTGTGCAATAGCAGCTGCCTTTCCTATTGCCGTTTGTTCACCGAATATAGTTGCAAGATTACCGGCAAAATCAGCATATAACATTAACTTAGCATCACTCTCGGCTCTATCTATCTGCCTATTCAGTGCAGCATACTTACCCTTTATTATATTTAAATCAGCACCAGTTTTCTCAGCGTTTGCAACTTCATCCAGTCTTTGAATCTCAAGTCTTTGTCTTTCGGTAGTGTATAACCATTGGTCAAGAGCCTCCTTTCTTGTAATAATATTTTCTTCATTCGTTAAATCTTTATTCCTGACCCATTCATCATGTTGTAATTTATCTTCCTTCTTTTTATCCAGTGCCTCTTTGTCTGCTTTTTGTTGATCGAAAATGAATTTCTTATAATCTTCAATCTCTTTATTAAGTTTCACTTTTGATTCGAGCATTTCTTTTTCAGCATCTTCCTTTCTCTTTTTCGCATCATTAACTGCCTTTGCATCCGCTTCGTTTTGGACCTCAATTTCCTTCATCCAATTATCAGTTAATTTTTTCCTATTATCAATTTCCTCTTGAATAAATGCAGTCCTTTGTCCCGTCACCCTTCTCATTGCAACATCCTCAGCAGCGTAGGTATCATTTATCTTTGCCCTTATTGCAAGGATTGATAATGCGAGCTTTTCATTTGCCGGTTGTTGTTTAAATAAATCTTCTTTTGCTTTGAGTTCTGCCTGTAAGTGACCTACAAGAATTTGAGTCTTTTGTTTTTCAAGTTCAACAACCTTATTAAAATCTGCCAGCCTTTCAGTATGAGTCCTGGTTCTGTCAATAGCCCTATCCCTGATATTTTGCTCTTCCCTGTTTATCTTTGATAATTCTAACTGATCAAAACCCTCCTCAACTCTCAATTTATTTAATTCGCCTTGTGCTTTTGAAGCATTTATAAGACTTTGAATATTGATATTCCCATTTATTGCCAGGTCATAGAATAACTGTTTTGTGACCGCGCCCGCTTTATTCATCATATCAATAGCGAATGTGGTTGACATAACAGCATCTTTTATCCCTTCAAATAACTTTTTTCCAACTGCTATCGCAGCACCTACTAAAGCTAAAGGACTTAACATTGAAAGAACACTCTTACCAGCATCCGCAAAGGCACTTTTTACTGCATCACCATACCGGCCAACATTTGAACGACCGTCATTTAAAGATTGATCATAATCAATTATTTGCTTTTTTGTGGCTGCAATTTGATTTCTTTGTTCAACATATAAAGGATTTAATCGCATTACACCCTGAGCATCTTTTATATAGGCACTGCCAAGTTTGCCAAGCGCCTGTTCCTGAAGTTTAAGCTGTTCGCTTAATTGCTTTCTACTGCCTGCTTCAGATTGATTATTCGCTATTGCTGTCTTTAATAAGCCAGCAGCTTTTCGATATTCATTATTAGCATTCTTCTGTGCAGCTGTTGCAGCTTCAATTTCTTCAGGTTTTGCTCCTGATTTCTTTAGTTCATCTAATGAAAGTTTAAGTTCATCAGCAACTTTTTTGGCCTTTGCTGCTTCTTCTGCATAGGTTTTGAGGTTGCTCTCAATGTTTACCAGATATGTTTTCTTTTCGTCTGCCATGATTATAGTTTTACTGTTACGTTTGTTATTTTTTGAATGTAAGCTATTACCGCTTTATCGTCTGCAAGTTGTACAGCGGTTGCGGTTGACTTTCCGACAAATGCCGGAGGAAGTGGGCACATTCCCTGATCAGTACAGATATAAAATAACTGCGGTTGATTGTTGTCAATTTCCATTTTTGCTTCGCCGTCCGTAATGACTTTATAACTACCACCACTAACCAGATAAAATGTTCCTTTGTAGGTAAAAAGATAACTGGAATTTTCCAGTCCAGTTTTCGGGACTGACATTTTAATAGATTTTAGAGTTTCCTTCAACCCTTCAACACCTTCTATTAGTTCATCAATTTCAATGTCTCTGACAGCTTGTTTCAATAGCGTTTCATGCCGGGAAGGTTGTACCTCTTTGCCTTCATGAATCCTGATCAGTCGTTTCGCTTCTTCAATGTTTACTTCGTTTTTGTCCATAGCTTTTAATTTTTACAAATATTTAATAATTGCTTTTTATATTCTTCTAAGTAAAGAAAATAACATTCAATACTAATAACCCCGTCTCTCAATGCTTCAAGTAATTTTTCCCTGGTTGTCATTGGCAATGTATCAACAAAGTCCTGTTTGGTTTCAAACTTTTTTCAAGATCAAAAAGGCATCTTACCTGCTTGTCAGTAAGACAACTTCTTTTACTTTCAGCTTTGAGCGAATTAACAAATTTAATTTGCCCATTTGTTAGTTTACTCTCATTGATTAATAGAAAGTCAAAACTCTGTTTTATCCGCAAATTGTTTGCGCTGTTAACATTCATTTTTGTTTTCATAATATTTTTTTATTTATTTATTTCCTTTTTCGACTTGCTTCATAAAAACATCAACTTTTTTGCTTAATGACATTTTCATAAAAGCCACCAGTTCTGAATTAGATAACTTTTTCGGATCAATTCTGACCAAAGTAGCCGCATAAACCTGATTACTTAGTGCAACCGCATCCATTACCGTAATAATCTTAAGATCAGGATAACTTTTTAGTGCTTCCGGCAAAATCTGTTTTGCATCCGACAAAAAGACTGCTGTCACCTTCATCTCTTCGGCTGTTTTGTATTTTTTCAGTAATGCCGAAACTTCACTTTCACTTTTCACTTCGACCAAAGATTTTAATTTTATGTTTTCAATGTAGGTGAATTGATTCACAAAGAAATATAGCCAGCGTGCCGGGGCTGGCTCTTTGTGAGGTTCCAGACCAGGATCAGGGTCAATGTTTTTTATCTGCCCTGTTATGGGTGCAAATGGCTGCTGGTCGCCTGCAAGGAAATTTAGAATTTTCTTTGCTCTTTTAAGATCGAATTTTTCGTTTTTTATTTCCATTTTTTTTTAGTTTTTAAATATTCGTTTATATAATTGTTTATGATATTCAATGATAAAAAATAAATAGGTCTTCACACTGATTACTGAGTGCAATAGAGCTATTAAAAGGCGTTCCCTAAGTGTCATATGTTCTTTCATTTTTCATGTAATAATTTTTAATTTGGCCGATTTGAATTTTAGATACGTTCAGAATATTTTCACCCATTAACATGGAAAGCAATTGCAGCAGATTAATATATCGAAACATCCCCTTCAGATGTCGGCAAAGTCCATCGTTAATAGTAATTTCATTTTTGTTGATTCTCATTCCTATCCCTGTAAATTCTGCTTTATTTTCCGGCGAAACTTCATTTATGGCAGTAGTAAGCAGGGGCATATTTATTAACTTTCTGTCTCTTTTCGCTGACTTATCAGATAACACCCCTTCAGATAATGGAATTATTGCCGGCGTTGGATAATTGCCAGGATGATAGGCAAAAGTCCCTTTATGATGTTTCGCCCGATATTTCGTGCTGATTCTTTTTATGTTTTTCATCAGTTTTATCTATTTGTTTCCAATATGCATCCTGGTATCATCTATTTAATAGTTATCTATTTGAATAACAATGCTAATAAGTAGCAACATATACGCTACATTGTTTTGATTGTTCCGAATACCGGACCTGATCCCCTGGTATATATTTTCTGATCTCTCTTAGTGCTGCAAGTTGCTTTTTAGACAAAGTTTTATCTCGCCTGAATTGCTTCTGCACACTATTTATAAATTGCATTTGCCCGGCTGTTAATTGCTTTTCGCATAAATACAAGCTGTCGAAAATTTCCTTTATTGCGGTTGTGTTTTCCATATCTTAATTTAAGTTTTAAAAACTCCGAGGGAAGGATTTTAACCCTCCCAGGGAGTAAAGCACCATCAGGGCGACGACTCTCCGATAGTGCTTATATTGTTTCATCTGTAATTTGTGTCATACTGACATTATGATGTAAATAAATTTCACCGATAGCTCCGTTACGATGCTTTGCAACCTCAACAACGATTAAACCATCTGCAGACTTCTCTTTATTTTCACAATCCGTATAGGTGCTTTCGCCATAAACTGCCGGTCTGTGAAGTATTAATACAAGATCTGAATCCTGTTCCAGGGAACCGCTATCTCTTAAATCAGATAAACGTGGTCGCCTGTCTGATCTCTCCTCTGACTTTCTGTTTAGTTGACTCAATGCTATAACAGGAATATCCAAGTCAACAGCTATTGCCTTAAGTCCTGCACTTATTTCTGATACCTCCTGCTCCCTGTTCTGTTTTTTGGTACTGCCTGACATAAGTTGCAGATAGTCTATTATTATGAGCTTAATCCCATACTTTAGAATCAATTTGCGTGTCTTTGCCCTTAATTCAAGTAATGAAATAGCTGAAGTTTCATCGACATATATTCCAAGTTTCTGCAAACCTTCTGACTTTTCGATAAGTTCAGCAACGTTACATCTATCTTTTTGTCTAAGTTGTGTATTAGAATATCCGGAAACTCCTGATAAGAATCTCATACCTTGCTGAAATTGTGACATCTCACATGAGAATATGCCAACAGGAAAATTAAACTCAGCAGAGTTTTTGGCTATCTGTAAAGCAATGGCAGTCTTACCAACAGACGGACGACCTGCAATCATTATTAATTCGCCCTTATTGAACCCGGAAGTAATGCGGTCAAGTGCCGTAAATCCCGAAGGAATCCCAAATAATTGAATCTCATTTTTGTTAATTTTATCAATAGTATCAATCACATCATTTATGATTAATCCCAGGAGTTTAGGCTCTTTTGTGTGAAGTTTTCCGGATAAATTAAGCAGTCCCGTTTCAGCCTTTTCCAAAGTATCAGCCAGATCATCATTATAAACTGAATCTTTTATTTCATTTGCAAGCGTTAACAAATACCGTTGCATCCATGCCTGTTTAACAATTGTCGCATGAATCATTATCATTTGGTTTGTTATAATTGACTGTGTCAGCTCTATTAAAAAAATATTCTCATCCTGGTTTGTGATTTTCTTTAATTCACTACTGACAGTAAAAACATCGAGTTTCCCAAACTTCTTATAAATCTCCAGGCATATCTTAAAAACCTTTTGGAGTTTGGAGTCATAAAACATATCGGGAGTCAATATTGATATGATGTCATTGAGGCTATCGGGATAGGTTAATATTGTACCTATTATTTGCCCTTCAATATCAATAGCACATGGCGGTTGTTTTTCTTCAAATTGTGTCATCGGTTAATACTTTAATTTTTCTTTTTTCTTCACCACTACTTTTTAAAGGTTTAGTTATGTTTATATATAGTGGCAGTGCTTTGGTATATGCTTTGGTAAAAAATACCAAAGCGATAATTGTGGAAGTGTTCTGGTTTTTAGTTCTTTCAATCACTTTGATAAAATTCCATTTTTCAAGGTTATCAAATGCTTTTTTATATGTTCTGTAATTTCTTATACCCAGAATTTTCATAGTATCATAAGCTGGTAATCCAAATTTTTCTACCCATTTTAATCTATTATTCAATTCGACACAATACAAATAAAGAATCCCATCATTAGGTTTTATTTTGTCAAAATTAGCCTCTGCAAAATCAAACCATTGTTTTGTATAAGCATATCCGTTTTTCATTTTGTCGTCGCTCTAAACTTTATGACATGTTTAATTGTACTTTGCGTAAAGTCTCTTTTTCCAATGCTTCGGCATTCCTAACATTCTCTAATTCCTTAGTATCAATATTATATTCAATAGCCTCCCTTACAAATCGTTTTATTAGTTGTGGCTCCATAGCATCAATTTCGACTGATTCACCCTCAAATCCTTTTGAGTGTTTACTCTCCTTTGTTGGTCTGGTTGGTAGGTTATACTCTTTTATTTGCCATTCATTAACAGCAAGTCTCTGAAATCGGAAATTACATCCAAAATCATAAAGTTTCTTTTCAACATCCTCGCTCGCTTTGACCCCGGAAGGATCATGGTCACCTAAGTATAATATAATGGCAAATTTCCCTTGCTCATTATGCCATTTTATTTCCTCAGCGGCATTATAAAGAAATGTGAGGGAACTAAATCCCCTGGAAATCATCAAAGGCACGTTGTATTCATCTGCTACATCAAAAACGATATTTGAAATCGCATCCTTTTCACTCCACAATTCAATATAATATGGCTGATTATTCCATAATTCGCGCCGATAACTTTGTGACCAAAATTCCAGAGCATCTGTTAAGTTGTTATGTGCTTTTGATTTTCGTCTTAATCTTGTGTTATCTGCAAATACAGAATAAGGCAAATATTCCTGTTTCCGCATCTGACAAGTATGGTAAATAATTTGTCTGTATGCCGTTTCAGTCTTAGGAATTATACCTTTTGAAACGAGCCGGTAAAATAAATGGCGAATAGTCAGGTATCCTCCTGATTCATTCACCTGGTCAATAATGTGATTATATAATATGGTTGTCTTGTTTCTCATTTTCGATCTAGATCGAAATAGCGTATCTAGCAGTCATTTCTTTTGTCATCACGAGAATTCCCTATACTTTATTGGCCTGATTATCAATTCCTTTATATGCCGTTCTCCGTCGCTTTCTCGGATTAACTTTTATCTTTGGCATATTGTGGTGCGTCGTGTAATCGAATTTCTTCCCTTCGAAAAATTCACTTTTGCTATTAAGATTTGTCATTAGGTTATTTTTTTATGACATGTGATACATAGTGTTATCAGGTCCGCATCAACATATTCCCAGGGCTTCAGTCCAGCAATATATTTTTTGTGGTGAACCTGAAGTTCTGTTTCCGTATTGGTACATAACTGGCAGGTAAAATCATCCCTTTGCATTATCTCGAGACGTTTGCGCTGCCAGCGTGGATCATTCAATAGGTCACCATAGACTGGTTTTATAGCTGGTTTTATAATGATCTCATCGTTCCAACTTTTATTATTCAAAAAGGTTTTAGGGTGTTTCCTGAACATCTTATCAGGAGTTGACAGGATATAAGCTGGAAGATATTCCATTGCGGCCAGCCGTTCCTTATTGGTCAGGCTTTGCCATTTCTTCTCTATTCCATCCTTACCGACTTTCTTATCATACAGGTTCCAGAAATCATCAAAGGGAATATTAAGCACTTTGGGTTTCTTCTCCATTGTTTCCTGCCGGGTTCCAATATTTTCGCTTTTCAATTTCATCTGTCTAATGTTCTGCTTATTACAATAGTATTTTGTAGCGGTGAAGCTGCTATATCATTTCATTGCACTTAGTAATTCTGACTTAAAATAGAAAATACGACCACCAAGTTTATGGCCCTTTATCTTACCGTCTTTTCTCCATTTGGAAAAAGTTTGCCGGCTTTTGCCCATAAACCTTAGTGCTTCAGGTTGTGGAATCGGCTGTTCTATTTCCTGAATTTTGGGAGGTTCTTTTTTAGAGGCGAGTATTTTATTCGCAAAGGTTTCGGCAAAAACCTCTACATCTTCCGACTTAAAAATTATGAATGTGCCTGATTGGAGTTTTGAAATGTCAATGTTCATCTGTAGTGATTATTATTCACTACAAATTTAGATCTATTATATGACGTAACAATCTGAATATCAATAAAATATGATACATAAAGGTACATTCTGTACTTATCTGTACCTCGTAAGTAGCAGAATAACAGATATTTACTATTTTAATTATTTTACGATTCTGTACCTTCAGCGATTCTTAAAAAGCTTAATATCTGGGATTAGCCCTTTATCATAGCTAACACGACCAACACCATGCGGTCGCATAACATTAGAAATATATGATTTATCATTATGTGTCCCATTGAATGAAAAAGAATCAGCTATATAAGAATAACAAAACACTTTAGTAGTTTTTTTATTTATGAATTTCTGATCCTTAAGATCAGCAATAAGACTGCTAAATATGTTTGCATTAACATTTAAGGGAATTGGACTTTCGGGAGGTACGCCATTAAACCAATTCAAAACGGAATCATAATAACTTTCATCAAAGTAATGGTAATGGTGTTGCTGTAAACTATTAACTAAAGAGGGAATATTAATTCCTTCAATTGCAAACTTTACTTCTGGCAATTCCTTTTTTAAAACCTCTTTTTTATAATTATCAAAATTCTGAAATGTCATAGGATACTTTTTTATTACTCGTCTTACCTCACTGACTATTCCAGAATAGTATCCTATAATTTTAATAAATTCATTATTCAAAGTGGGGCGAAAGTTTTTAATATCCTGCCACCCTATTAATCCTTCGGGTTGTATAGCATGAAAATAATTAAAGTGAATATCATCTATATACTTTTCCGGGTTTGCATATTCCCTGTTAAAATATTGTGTCCCTTCATTAAATCCCTGAATATATGTTTTAAGATAATCAGTCCCATTTATGGTTGTTTCTTCATTAGTTTTAAGGTTTATAACTGGAATATCCTTTTCTGTAAGAAAAATAAATAGAGAAGGATTGTAAACGCTGGCAGTGTTATTTTCGTCATTAATATTAGCATCTGTAAGTATAATAGATCCATGCCTTTCAATAGATCCTTTATATCCTTTATAAGTGGGGTAATCTTCAAATGTACCTTTAATGGAAAACCTTACATCTATTGTTTTCATCCTGCTTTTGTTTTTACAATGGTTAATGGTTCATCAATGCGTTTTGTTCTACTTACTGCATCCCTTCTGGAGTCCCTGTCTGTTTTAATGTATGCCTGAAGGGTTTTAAGGTCAGTATGGCCGGTAATCCTCATAACGTGAACAGGATTCAAATTATAGTCATTTAAAAGGATCGAAACACCTGTGCGCCTTGCATCGTGAGACGATAGAAATTCGTTTTTAGCTTTTACAATGGGAATCTCGTTTGGTCCCACATAACGCATTTTTTTTGCTTCTTTTGTGATTCCAGCAACCTTCGCCGCATTTTTTAAGTAAAGATTAAACTTTGCCAGACTGATAATCGGAAGCTGGTAATCATATTTTTTAAGAATGTCAAGGGCCGGAGCTGAATAACCTATCAGATCAATTTCAGTCTCTTTTTTCGTCTTAAAAGCATTGAATTTCCAAATATCCCCCTCTAATTGACTTTTATCAAAACGCTCAATATCAGACCATCTTTGAACCGTGAAGGCTCCAAAACAAAACAGATCCCGGACACGCTCGAATCTTATACGTTCCATCTCGGGACTATCTTTAAAATCAAAGGTGTAAAAATGTCTTAATTCCGGGAGTGTTAATGTTATAATATCGTTTTTCTGTTTTTTCCGCTTTCTATTAGCCTGGGTAAAGCTCTTAAATTCCTTATAAGTTGTATAACGGTTAAAATTTCGCTCCTCAGCCCATTTGCAGAATCCTTTCAGGCACTCAATGTATTTCGCCTCAGTATTGAGCAAAACACCGTCCTGCATTCCCTCAGGCCTTGTTTTCATGCGTCCCCTGGCTGGCTGGTTATGCAAAAAATTAACATAAGCATCTTTAAAAGTATGGTCAATCATTGAGAATGTCAAAGATTCATATTTAGGTTTTGCTTTTATAAACTCTGTAAGACTGTTCTTAACTGAGACAAATTTTTTAATCGTATTGTCTGAAACTTCACCCTTCAGGGAAATCATATAATCATCTAAATACTCAAAGAATCCCTTATCACTTCTTAAAAATGGAATCTCTTTTGTTTTGCCATATTCTTTTAACGACCGGGAAATTTGTGTAAACGGCATATCTGGGAAATCCTTTAGAATAGCTTTGTATTTATCGTAAATGTCTTTTTTTAAGACTGACAGGGATTCATTAAATTCAATACTGCCAGCTAAAATGTCTTTTTTACCCTGCTTTGAAAAGTCCCATTCCTTTGGGAAAATTACATACTCTGTTTTGATCTTAATTATATGATCCCGGTCAACGATTAAGAAACAATATAATCGTGTTTCATACGGATTGAGAGGCTTATCCCTCTTTTTGGCTGTTTTCGTGCCGTTTGTGATACTTTCTCCATTGGATGGGTGTACTACCTTGCCGTTTGCCCTGTAAGGTTGCTGTAAGATTAATTTAACTGTTGCCATTTTAATTAATTATTAGAAAATCCAGCGCCATTATGTATTAATAAAATATGATCAATAAATTGCTTTAAAGGACCATTATAAAATCCGTGCCCGTGATGAGAAAATTCCCAGTTGTTAAGGCCTAATTTTCTAAGAGTATAAAAAGAATCATCGGAAAGAGATATCATGGCTGTTGCTCCATTTCCGAAATAGGTTTCTTTAAATCCTGAAATGTCTGTTACGTTTAAATCAACAGTAACACGATTAGACTTTCTTGTAATGTGAATTTTTTTAATTGTTACCATAGCTTTAATGCCATAATATCAGGATTATTCAGTTAAACTATCTAATTGTTCTTCTAATTCTTCAATTAAATGAAGTGTGTCAGTGGTAAGTTCGTCCATGAAATCTTTGTATGTTCCGGTTTTAGCCTCAACATAAATTTCCAATAAATCAATTAAAGCCATTTCCTTCAATTCAGATAACAATTCTTTTCTTTCCATAATTCATAAATTAAAATGCCTCGGATTTGTGAAGGTGTCGACACCTCCCAGGTCATTACTGATCCCGGAATCCGAAGCATTAATATTTTTATTCAACGTTTTCACAATGCAAATATATGCAAATTGGAAACATTTTGGAAACATTTAGCGATTATTTATTAACACTTCTTTACATTTTATTACACACTCAAAAGCTCAATATATGGGCCTTGCTTCGTTTTGTGTAACATTGCGTAAATTTGCTATATAGATAAAACAAGCGTTTTGTAGCACCCGTCTCGCTACCGATGAAAGCCGGACACAATGTGTCTGGCTTCCTTATTTGGTAACAATTTTAACGACTGATAATAATATTCAGGCAGAAACACTGATATTTTCAATGTAATTTATTTTAAATTTTCAAAAAATTTTAATTTAATAATTTCTGCCTCTGATGGACGATTTGGTAGGGTTGGTCAAATAAAAATCCGATTTATTTTTATTATATTTATCTTAGCCGTTGAAGACAGCTTTTTAAAGGAAGTCTTAATAATTATTTCATAGTTCATAATCTTCTTCTAATAAAGAATTAACAAATCTGCAGGTAGGTTTTTTGCTAATTATCAGGAGGAAGAATTTTGGGATTTGTCAGTTCATAATCATGTGACTGACGGAGTGGAAGCTTGCTGAATGGTGAGATTTTTAAATTTATTTTTTCAATGATTTCAATTCAAGTACCTTTATTATATATTATATACATTTTTAAGTACTTTTAAAAAATAACCCTGGGATTTAAGATATACCATTTGAAATGAGATATTTTTCTCTTATTAAAATCAACAAACTTAATAAAAAAGGACTGACCAAAATTATTCTTTTGGTTGCTCTTTTTTTATTGGTTTCGGCGAAGGGGTGGGGGCAGACAGCAACAATAAGCGGTACAATAGAGGTTTGTCAGTATTCAACTGATCCTGAGATAACTTTTACAGTAATAGGAGGTATGGCGCCCTATACTTGTACTTATACTATAAATGGAGGTGGTGACCAGACCATTCTAATAAACTCGGGCAATACTGGAACTAAAACTTCGCCAACAGACATAGCAGGAATTTTTTCATATCTTCTGGTTAGCGTAACTGACGCTCTTAGTACTACTTTTTCAATAACAGTTCCTAGTGCCACAATAACAGTTACAGCTCTGCCTGTAGTAGCAGCAATCTCTGGCCCGTCATCTGTATGCGTAGGATCAACCATTACATTAACAAATGGTACATCTGGAGGTGTATGGTCAAGCTCCAATACCGGATTAGCAACAGTAGATGCTTCA
>Ga0209748_1000690_pt1 | contig 17575 bp, 7 predicted proteins | sample BarGraIncu00421A_FD_185490 | JGI IMG/M metagenome (GOLD analysis project Ga0209748, IMG submission 185490) | Arctic peat soil microbial communities from Barrow, Alaska - Barrow Graham LP Incubations 004-21A (SPAdes) (version 2) | ecosystem: Environmental > Terrestrial > Soil > Wetlands > Peat... | reverse complement strand
ATTTTGCAAAGGGCTTTTCGGGCTGCCACGGCCGTTTTTTGCCGATTCCCGTGTCCTGTGCCTGGAACCGGGCTGGAACACCGCCACACCTTTCAGCGCTCAGGGCGCACCAAGTTTTTTCTCCCTGCCGCCGCGCCCGGTCATCGACGCCTTCCGGCTGCGGGGTCTCAATTTCGGTTTCCCATCCGGGCATGTCTCGGGAAGCATCGCCATGTGGGGCGGATTGGCGGTCATTTTCCGCAGCCGCCGGCTGGCCTGGCTGGCCCCGTTTTTCGTTTCCCTCGTCGCTTTCAGCCGCCTGTACCTGGGTGTACATTTTTTGGGCGATGTCCTTGGTGGCGTTCTGCTGGGGGGGCTGATGCTGTCATTCGCCTACCTGTTTATCGGCAGCGCTGAAGGGCAATGCCGGTTTTTCGCGGCTGCAAAAGCCGGCGCCGGCGCAGCGCTGCCGCTGATTTTTTATGTGACATTCATGTTCATCTTGCCCCTGCTGCTGGCCATTTTTTCCTTGATCGGCGCCGCCTTTGCCGGTTTTTTCATCGGCTTGAATGCCGCCTTCACCCTGATGCTGAGGCAAGGACTTCCCGAAGACGGCGGTTCACTGCCGGTCCGGGCCGCCCGGGTGCTTATCGGCGGTCTCATCTTCTTGCTGCTCAATTGGGCGTTGTGGCAAGGACTGGCCTGGCTGCATGTCCCCGCAGGCGACTGGTCAAATTTTTTGGCCACCAGCCTGGGTTGTTTTCTGACTTTTTGGGCTTCACTGAAAATACTCCTGCGGCTGGGTTTTTATAAAAAAAGAATCCAAACGCAAACCGCGAGTAAATAGACACACATAACCGCCTTTCCAGAAATTCCCAGCCTGGCGCTTTCCCGGTGGCGGACCATCGTTTCCTGGATTACTTCACTCTTTGCTTAAAAAATATTTTTCGTCTTATTAAATTGAACTAAGATGTTTGAATATTTTTTTATTGGATTTAAAATCTCACAGTTTCTGGCAGCAAGGACAAAAGTGGGAAGAACGGCCGGCGATACGGATTTTTTCGATAGGCGCACCACAGGTAAAACATGGCTGGTCAGCGCGGCCATAGACCTGCAGGTATTCCTGATTTTCGCCACTGCGATCGGCCAGGGTGCGGTAGTCGCGCAGGGTGGTGCCGCGGCGGCGGATGGCTTGCTTGAGTACTTTTGGCACCGATCGGCTCAGTTTTCGCCGCTGCCCAGCGCTTAGCCGAGCGGCGGGGGTCAGGGGATGAATCCCGGCCGCGTACAACGCCTCGTCGGCGTAAATATTTCCAACTCCAGCCAAAACTGTCTGGTCGAGCAAAACGGTTTTGACCGGCCGGCGGGTGCTCAGCCCGAACAACACCGACAGGACGGAAGCCGGATTCAGCGGCTCTGGTCCCAGGTTGGGGCAGGATTGACTTTGGCAGGGCCACAGGCGCAGGCGGCCGAACTTGCGGGCGTCGACGAAATACAAGGCCGAACCGTCCTGGAAGCGGAATTCGACCCGCACATGTTTTTGGCCGGCAGCGTCAAGTTTTTGCACCAGCTTGCCGGTCATGCGCAAATGGATGGTGAAAAAGGTGCCGTCATGCAATTCGAAACCGATGAACTTGCCGCGCCGGGAAATGGCGCTTATGGCCATTCCGGCCAGCCGGCGTTTGAATTCATCCACTTGCCCCTGGACTGAACGTTCCCAGTGCACGCTGACGCGGGCGATGGTTTTACCCATTACTTGTTGGCGCAGCTCGCGGACAATAGTTTCGACTTCGGGCAGTTCGGGCATAGGCGTCAAGTATAGACCCAGAAAGGGCCGACTGTCAATTTGGGAGGGGAAATCGGAAAAAATTCGGCTGTCCCCGTATTGAACACCTGGGGGTTATCTGCTACAATTTCATATCCATGAAAAACAAAATCCTGATCCTTGACTTCGGCTCGCAATATACCCAACTCATCGCCCGCCGGGTCCGCGAACTGGGAGTTTTTTCGGAAATCCAGCCCTTCGGTTTCAGCTTGGACAAGATCAAAGAAGCGCCTCCGGCCGGGATTATTCTCTCGGGCGGCCCGGCCAGCATCACCGCCGCCGGAGCGCCAATGGTCGCTCGCGAACTTTTCAAATTGCGCATCCCGATTCTGGGCATCTGCTACGGTATGCAGCTGATAACCCATACTTTGGGCGGCAGGGTGGAACGCTCGACCCGGCGCGAATACGGCAAAGCGGAGCTGGTCATCACCACCGCATCGCCTCTTTTTAAAAAAGTCAAACCGCGCAGCACGGTCTGGATGAGCCACGGAGATTCGGTCGTTGCCACGGCTCCGGGATACAAAATCATCGCCCGTTCCGGGGATGGCGCCATCGCGGCGATTGAAAACCGGAAAGAAAACATCTTTGCCGTGCAGTTTCATCCCGAAGTCGTGCACAGCCAGGAAGGGAAAAAAATCCTGGCCAATTTCCTGTTCGCCATCACCGGCACTGCCAAAACCTGGAGCATGAAAAATTTTGTCACCAATGAAATCGCTCAGCTTCGGGAGCAATGCCTGAACAAGCGCGTAGTCCTGGGCGTGAGCGGCGGCGTCGATTCAACCACCCTGGCCGTGCTGCTACGCAAAGCTCTGGGTGAAAATGTCACCTCTATTTTTGTCAACAACGGCCTGCTGCGCCTTAACGAAGAAAAAGAAGTGCTGGACAGTCTGCGCCGGCGCCTGGGTTTGCAAGTCACTTATATCGATGCCAGCCGCCGGTTTTTGAAAAATCTCAAAGGCGTCACCGCCCCGGAAATGAAACGCAAAATCATTGGCAAAACTTTCATTGATATCTTTTATAAGGGCCTGCCCGATTTCGATTTCCTGGTCCAGGGCACCCTGTATCCCGACGTGATCGAAAGCAACCCGGTCCAGGGTCCGTCGCAGACCATCAAGACCCATCACAACCGGGTCAAAGAAGTGCAGAAACTGGAAAAGCAGGGCCGGATCATCGAGCCCTTCAAGTTCCTGTTCAAGGACGAAGTCCGGGAAGTGGCCCGCCTGCTGGAAATCCCCGGCGATATTTTTAACCGCCATCCTTTCCCGGGACCGGGATTGGCAGTGCGCATCCTAGGCGACATCACCCTAAAAAAACTGTCTATTTTGAAGGCGGCCGACGATATTTTTATCAACGAACTGAAAAACAGCGGCTGGTACGAAAAAACCTGGCAGGCATTCACCGTACTGCTGCCGGTGCACAGCGTCGGCATCATGGGCGACGAGCGGGCTTACGGCCAGGTCATCGCCCTGCGGGCCGTGACCAGTACCGACGGCATGACCGCCAACTGGGCCGCTTTGCCGCCAGATGTGCTCGACGCCGTGGCCAACCGCATAGTCCGCCAGATTCGCCAGGTCAATCGCGTGGTCTACGATATCACTTCCAAACCGCCGGCCACCATCGAATGGGAATGAAGAGTTTTATCCACCTGCATGTGCATTCAGAATACAGCCTGCTCGATTCGACCCTTAAAATCGATGACCTGCTGAAAAAAGCCCTCGCTTTCCAGATGCCGGCCGTGGCCCTGACCGATCACGGCTCCATCCTGGGGGCGGTCAATTTCTATAAAAAAGCGCTGCAAAGCGAAATCAAACCCATTATCGGTTCCGAATTGTACCTGGCACCGCATTCCCGTTTCGACAAGCCCAACCGCCGCGAAAACGAACTCAATTATTTCCATCTGCTGGTACTGGTTAAAAACGACCAGGGCTACCGGAATCTTTGCGAACTGATTACCGCCTCATTTTTGGAAGGCTTTTATCGCAAACCGCGCATCGACAAGGAATTGCTGGAAAAATACAAAGACGGCCTGCTGGTCATGTCTTCCTGCATCCAGGGCGAAGTCCCCTATCAGCTGCTGCGCGGCAGGGAGGACAAAGCGGTAGAAGCGGCCCGCTGGTACCAGGAAGTCTTCAAGGATAACTTCTTCCTGGAAATCCAAAACCACGGTCTTCCGGAACAGCTGCGGGTTTTGCCCCAACTGCTGGACATAGCCCGCAAGTTCTCCATTCCCCTGGTGGCCAGCAACGACGTCCATTACCTGACCAAGGAAGACGCCGACGCCCGGGAAATTTTAATTTGCCTGCAAACCGGCGACGTCATCAGCAACCCCGACCGGGCGATGAAAATGGAAAGCGAACAGCTGTATTTTAAATCCAGCGAGGAGATGGCTTCCCTGTTCGCCGAAATTCCCGACTGCCTGGATAACACCTTTGAAATCGCCTCGCGCTGCAATTTTGAATTCAAACTTAAAAAATATTTCCTACCCAGTTTCAAGGCACCGGGCAGATTTGCCATTGAAGATTATTTCGAAAAAATATGCCTGGAGGGCTTCGAACGCATCAAGCACCAGTACCTGACCAAGGCCAAGCATTTAAAGCACAGCCACGAAGAATACCAGGAACGGCTGCTGTATGAGATAGAAAAAATCAGGGAAATGGGGTTCCCGGGATATTTTTTGATCGTCTGGGACATTATCCGCTTCGCCAAGGAAAGCGACATTCCGGTCGGACCGGGGCGCGGGTCAGTGGTCGGCAGCCTGGTGGCGTTTGTCATGGGCATCACCAACATCGACCCGCTGGAATACGATCTGATCTTTGAACGTTTTCTCAATCCCGAGCGCGTCAGCCTGCCCGACATTGACATCGATTTTGACGGCGAACGCCGCGACAAAGTCATCGAATACATCCGTTCCAAGTACGGTAAGGACAACGTGGCCCAGATCGTCACTTTCGGGCGCATGAAAGCCAAAATGGCCATCCGCGATATCGGCCGGGTGATGGAGATCAAGCTGTCCGAGGTCAACCGGCTGGCCAAGATGATCCCCGAAGGCCCCAAGGTGGAATTGAAGGATGTCATCGAAAAAAACCCGGAACTGCAGCGCGAGATCAAGCACAATCCCCGGACGGCCAAATTGATCAATTACGCCCTGAAACTGGAAAACAATATCCGCCACACATCCATGCACGCCGCCGGCGTGGTCATCGCTCCCAAAAAACTGACCGAATACATGCCGCTGTATAAGACCAAGGATGATATCACCACCCATTTTGAAAAAGACGAGGTGGAAAATATCGGCCTGCTGAAAATGGATATCCTGGGCCTGAAAACTCTGACCATCATCAAAAACATCATCCGCGAGGTCCGCGAAAACCAGGGCGTCAACATCGACCTTGAAAACATCAACCTGCTGGACGGCAAGACGTTTAAAGTTTTTCAAAAGGGCGATACCGACGGTATTTTCCAGTTTGAAAGCTCAGGGATGCGCGATTACCTTAAAAAAACGAAACCAGCCAAAATCGAGGATCTGATAGTGCTCAACGCCCTGTACCGTCCCGGTCCGCTGCAGTCGGGCATGGCCGATATCTACGTCAACCGCAAAATGGGCCGTGAAAAAGTGACTTACATGTTTCCCGATCTTGAAGAAATTTTAAAAGACACCTACGGCATTATCGTGTTCCAGGAACAGGTCATGCAGATTTCAGTGCGCGTCGCCGGTTTTTCCATGAGTGAAGCCGATGAACTGCGAAAAATCATGGGCAAAAAGGAAGTCAGCAAGATGCCCGCCCAGGAAAAGAGATTCATCGAGCGGGGCATCAAGCGTGGTTATGACAAAAAAAAAGTGGAAGAACTTTTTAGCCAGATGAAAACATTCGCCGAATACGGCTTCAATAAATCCCATTCCACGGCCTATGCCTACCTGGCTTATCAGACCGCCTTCCTGAAAGCCCATTATCCCGTTTATTTCATGTCGGCCCATCTCAGCTCCGAATCGGAAAAAACATCAACCTCATCGAAGATCATCCAATACGTTTCAGAAAGCAAAAAAATGGGCATCGATATCCTGCCTCCGGACATCAACAAGAGCCAGGAAAATTTTCATGTTGAATCGGCCAGCGCCATCCGTTTCGGGCTGATCGGCCTGAAAAATGTCGGCAGCAACGCCTTGGCCATCATGCTCGAAGCCCGCAAAGAAGGCGGAGAATTCAAAAATTTCAACGATTTCGTCGTTCGCGTCGATTTGAGCAAGGTCAACAAAAGTGTTTTGGAAAGCCTGATCAAGGCCGGCGCCTTCGATTGCTTCGGCCTGAAAAGACGGACCTTGTTTGAAAGCGTCGCTGACATCATTAAAAGATCCGCCACAATCGAAAAAAACCGCGGTAAAAATCAAAAAAATCTTTTCAAAGAAGAAATTATCGATGCCTATATTCCAGAAGAATACTCTAAATTGGAAGATTGGTCGGAAAGTGAAATGATCAAGGGTGAAAAAGAAATCGCCGGTATTTATGTCACCCACAACCCCCTGGAAAAATTTAGCAGTGAAATCAGCAAGGTATCCAACACCACGATTCTGGCCATTCAGAACAAGGAATTCAAAGGCGAAATCATCAAGCTGGGCGGCGTGGTCACGGAATTCACCCCGCGCACCTCAAAAAAAGGCGACGCCTACGGTGAAATCTTTTTCGAAGATTTGAGCGGGCGCATCAAGGTACTCTGCTTCAAGGACAGGTGGGCGGCCCTGGAAAAAAACCTCCGCCTGGACGTGCCTTATTTTTTAGAGGGACGGATGCCGGAAAGCGAGGAAACCAACATCTATCTGGAAAGTCTGCAAGAACTCGAAGCCATGCTCAAGAAAAAAGCCCGCAAAATCGTCATCACCATCAACTATGACCAGATCAACGAGAATTTTAATGAAAAACTGCAGCAGAAACTGGAAAAAAACCGCGACTCGGTTCCATACATGATTGTCATCAATCACGCCGACAATGCCCGGGTGGTGATCAACTCCGAGTCCGGGCAGGGAATCAAGGCCACCGCCTCGATGAAAAAAGACATCGAAAAACTCACCGGCCCGAATTCCATAGAAATTCTTTTTTAAGCGCCATGAACGAAAAACCAGAAAACGATTTGCTCGCGCAAGCGCGGCAGCGTATTCATTTTTTGGAAAGGGAACTCGAAATATTCAGCGACCTGGCCCATACCTTCGACCCGCCGCCCAGCGAACTCCCCGAAGTGCCCTGGATCGATGTCTATGGTGAATCGCTGCCATACAATCGCCAGGCCGGCGGCGACCATATCATTTATATCGATTTCAAGAAGCGTTATAAAATGGAAAAACTGATCCGCACTGCCCCGGAAAACCTTAAAAAAAAATTGCGCGCCACCGCCGCCAGGGCCGGTATTCTCGTGCTCGACGTCGAGGGCCACGATTTCAGTTCGGCCTTCATCGCTTCGGTATTTCACCAGGCTTTCCTGCTCGGCGTTTCCTACGAATTGCAATTTTTCGGGGAAATCACCACTACTCTGTTTGAAAATATCAACACCCGCTTTTTCAATTCCTCGGGAATTTCCAAGACCCTGACTATGGTCTACGGCGAAATTTCCGAAAACGGCACCTTTCGTTTCATTTCCGCCGCCCATCCCCCGCCCATGGTTTTCTCCAACAAATTCAACCGCCTGGTCGCGATCAGCGAAGAGCGGTTGATTTCGTTTCCCCAGATCGGCACCATGCCTTCGCGCGGCAACAGCGAGATCACCATCCCTTTACTCGGCGTCAAGGAAAAATACACGGTTAATGAAATCAACCTCATGGGCAGCGGCGATATCCTGATCCTGTATACCGACGGCCTGAGCGACCATCGGGATGAAAACGGTCATAAATATTTTCCCGGCCGACTGGAAGAACGGCTCAGGGAAAACAAACACCTTTCGGCCCGGGACATATTCCAGCGCATCAAAGACGATGTGATTGCCTTCAACAGCCAGCCAGATGACGACATTACGTTCGTGATCATCAAAAATATATGATTCGCAGCTCTTTGGCAGCAGTCAGTGGCACAAACGGCCACGGCGACGCAGAAGCGTCCGCCAGCGACACAAATGACCACGGTAGCGCAGTAGCGCACACCAGGAGGAACTCATGACCGCAAACACTTTGTTCGGCAGCGACAACCATGCCGGTGTCCATCCAAACATCATGGCCGCCATCGCCGCCGCTAACCGCGGCTCGGCCGTGGCCTACGGTGCAGACAGCCATACGGCCCGCGCCATCGAGAAATTCAAGGAAAACTTCGGCGGAAATATCGATGTCTATTTCGTCTTTAACGGCACCGGCGCCAATGTGATCGCCTTGAAAACCCTGACCCAGCCTTTCAATGCCGTGATCTGCTCGGAGCACGCCCATATCAATGCCGACGAATGCGGCGCCCCGGAAAATTTCCTCGGCTGCAAGCTGAAAACCGTGCACACCGCAGACGGCAAGATCACGGTCGACGATATCGGCCGCCAGCTGGAAGGCCGCCTGGACCAGCACCGCGTCCAGCCGGCCGTCGTTTCCATCACCCAGTCCACGGAACTGGGAACCATTTACACTCTGGCTGAAATCAGGGAAATCGCGGCTTATTGTCATGGCCACGGCCTGTACCTGCACATGGACGGCGCCCGGATCGCCAACGCCGCCGCCAGCCTGAATGTCGGCCTGAATGATTGCAGCGGCGCTCTGGGCGTGGACCTGCTCTCTTTCGGCGGCACCAAGAACGGCCTGCTGCTCGGCGAGGCGGTGGTTTGTTTCAACCCGGAACTGAGTAAAAATACCATCTTCATCCGCAAGCAGGCCATGCAACTGGCCAGCAAGATGCGTTTCATCGCCGCCCAGTTTTCGGCCCTGCTCACAGACGACCTGTGGCTGGAAAACGCGGCCCACGCCAACAACATGGCGCGCCTCCTGGCCGAACAAATCAAGGATATCCCGGACCTGGCAATCATCCAGCCGGTCCAGGCCAACGCCATTTTCGCTTCACTTCCCCGCGTCGCCATTGACCGCCTGCTCAAAAAATATTTCTTTTACATCTGGAACGAGGAAAAAAACGAAGTGCGCTGGATGACCTCGTTCGCCACCAGCGAAGAAGACATAGCCAAATTCGCCGCCGCCATCCACGAAAGCTGCCGGTAAAAAAAGCAGAGATTCAGGCAACGACCGAATGCGTCTTTATAAGCGCACCTCGGCTGCCTTAAAAACCTGATCTACGATAAATTTGCATGTTTGCAGTACATGCCCTTGTCTTTGACAAAAAAAATCCTTCCCGCTATCATTTCAATAAGCTCATGCAAAAAGAGTTTTCCAATAGAAAGAAGGAGATTTATCTTCATGACCAAATCGGAGCTTCGTCAAACCATTCGTTCAATCATGTTGCCTTTTGTTTTTTCAGCTAGTGGACTCCTCGTGGCCTTCCTTCTTAAGAAGGGGCTGGGGTTAGACCTTTCCAAGCTAAGCCTCTCGCTGATCGCCCTGGTCATCACCAGCGCCGCCGTTTTGCTCCTCTTCCCCAGGGTTTTCAAGATCCCTTTTGGCTCAGTGAGCCCCAAAGAGTTTATCAAAAACCTTGGGCTTTATAAGCCGCAGCCTCTAGTTAAATTGGTGCTCTTGGGCCTATTCGCCTCCATGTTCACTCTGACGGGAATGCTGATCGGCTCGCTGATGACCGGCAAATACATCTTTTCTGCCGACACCATCACCCTGGCTCAGGCCGTATTCAGCCTCACGCCGGGCCTCTGGGAAGAGCTGCTTTTTCGGGGCGTGATTATGATCGTTTTGCTGCGGCTGACGAAATCATACAAGTGGGCCTGCTTGATCCAGATTCTCCTCTTCGGGCTGGGGCACGTCAAGGGCATAGATCTCCTGGCACTGGTTGATGTATTCTCGGTCATCATCATCGCCGTAGGCTTCACCTACATCGCCTATAAAACAAAATCCCTCATCCCGGGCATGATTTTTCACTATGTTCACGACTCATTGCTCTACGTTGTGCAGCTTCCCGGTGGTGATTATGTTGGATTTCAAGACAATATGTTCTTCTACGCGGGCCTGTGGATCTCAGTCGCACTTTGTGTGGTCATGGTCAAATTGTTCGTTGAACGATTCAACATCATCAGTCCGTACGATTTCTACACCATTCACAGTGGTGTCAAAGCCCAGGAGTAATGAGGAGCAGGTCTTGAATTATCGGATAGATGATTAACTCCCTCATAAGTCCACAGAGCTGGACTAATACTTGAATACTGATCAGCTCCGGGATACTCCACCGGTCACAGTCGCGACATGCCTTAGAACTACTAATAAAAATCTGTTAATTCAAGACCTGACCCTCATGCCCTCCTTCCGCTTTCAGTCCTATGCAGTCCTTGTGATCGCGGGACTGAGCCCAATCGCGGCAGCCTGGCAATCTCCTTATATTTCAGGTCCCCGCGGTCCTTTTTTATCACGCCAACTACATAAGTACAAACACCATCCTTATGGACTCTTACAGTTAATTGACAGGCGAGGGTATTTTCCTTATTATATATTAAAAATTTTTTGAGATCCGTTTTTCAAATTATTGTTTTCGCAGGCCGTGGCGTTTGTATTGGTTTAAACTATTATGTATTGTTAATATGTGAATTTTAAATGAAAAGAAAAAAAGTACGGATAATTGGATTTATTGCTATATCGCTCGTTCTAATAATATTTGTTTTTTATAGGTTATTTGTCAACCAGATAGTTTTATCCGCCGTAAATAATTATTTTCAAAAAACTCTTGCCTCGTCGGTTTCAGCGGTTTCATGTAATTTCAGTATTTTTTCTCTCCGTTTTTCCATGGCGCAGCCTGTTGTTTGCGCGCTGGGAAAAGATCCCGGCCACGCCTTTCTGAAAGCCGAGGCCATGGCGATTCAAGTCACTCCGGATCTTATCCTGGGCAAGAAAATCCATTTCGGGCATATTCTCTTTTTCAAACCCCGGGTTCTTGTTGAAATTCTCAAGGATGGCTCCAACAATTTGCCGATCCTTAAGCAAACGCCAGGGGCGCCGGCAATACCCGAATTCATTGTTCAGCAACTTTCCTTCAAAGAAATGAAGTTTTCTTTTCGCGATGAAACAAAAAGACTGACCATACTTTCTCCTTTGCTAAATGTAGAGATGAGATCAAATGGGAATAGTGACCACCAATTGTCCATTGACAGTTTGGGCAAGGGTGAACTTTTTTTCAATGGCAGCAGGAGAGCAATAAACAAATTGCAAATGAACGGACTTATCAATTACCAGCGGCTGTTAATTGCGAAATCTCTTATTCAGATTGAAAAATCCAACTTGGATATTTCGGGAATTTTAAACAACTGGTTGGCCGCTCAATTGAATCTGCAAGTTAAAGGGAATATATTTCCCGGAGAATTTGCGGACCTGCTGCCGCCAGGAAATGTGAATCATGAATTGGCGTGTCTGGGCCCATTGCGTTTCGGATTGCAATTATTTCAAGATCAAAATATCGTGGAAATCAAGGAGATTCATGCCTCAGCTTTGGCAGGCGAAATTCTTGGCCATGCCGTATTTCCGCGGCGGACTGAAAAAAACCCCAATCATTTGTCTTTAAAGTGGAAAGATTTGGACTTCAGCCTTATTAAAGGGATTCTGCCAATAAAGTTTTTTTCTTATGGTTCGGGAAATGCGGATGTCTCTTTTTCCGATTTTAAAGTATCTGAAATAAAGGGTTCTTTAAATGCTCAATTCAAACCAAAAGCGCTGGGGCCGCAAAATCAGGAAGGAGTACCACTGGCAGGAGATGTAAAGTTGAATTTTCTGCAAGGAACAATCATTGTTAAAAAAGCGTCATTGCAGTCTCAAGGGAACAGGTTCAAGGGCGAATTAAAAGTTGAAGAGGATAGAGTCTCTGGATTTATTAATGGCAAGATTGATCATCTGCGGGGAATCTTACTGTTTCTCTCACCATTTAACGATAGTTTCCGATTGCTGGCAGAGAAAAAGATTGATGGCGAGATGGTGATTTCAGGAAAGATTTCGGGCACGATCGCCAAACCTGTTTTGCGAGTTGAATTTACGCAAGGAAAGATCATAAATTTCACGCGTTCGCCCCTGGAATTCAGCGGGGCATTGTTTTTTAAAAACCAGATTTTGCGGATGGAAAACATCAAAATTGGCCAAACCTGGGGAATGTTAGCTTTGAACGGCACCTTACCCGTCGGATCCGCAGGCAAGGACATGGATTTGGAGGTGCAAGCTTATCGCTTGGACTTGGTCCAGTTGTGCAAAGAACTTCCCTTTGCCGTACCATCCATGCAAGGAATATTGGATTTCAATGTCAGGCTGACGCAAAAGACAGGTGCTCCCTTCCTGTTCAATCCACTGCTTGCCGGGAATTTTTCCTTTACAGATTTTTATTTTAAGCAAATGCAGTTGGGGAATATCCAGGGAAAATTAAGCTCCACCAAGGAGAACATTTTATTTTTATTTCAGATTCCTTCCTGCAATTCTGAAATTTCCGCCGAGCTGGACCTGCACCATCAATTGCAGACGAAAATCGTTTTTTCGATCCGCAATGGCCCGCTAAAGGAATTTTTAAAGCTGCTTCCCATTCCAGCTCAAGAGGGATTCTCGGGAACCATCACCAGCCAGGCGCAAGTGACTTTTCTACCGTCAAAATTCATGGAATCTCTTCAAATTACATTCGCGGTATCTGATCTGCTCCTGGCCGCGGGAAAGCAAAATATTCGAAATAAAAACCCGCTGCGCCTGACCTATCAATCCGGCGGACTGATAATAGAAAGTTTTTCTTTGCTGATGGACAATACGGAAATCAACGCTTCTGGGGAACTCCCATCCAAACCCAGAGCTGGAAAGGAAATCAGTATTTTGGCAAAGGGCGGAGGAAATTTTTTAAGCGTTTTTTTGCCCGATTTGTTTTTTGAAGGGAATCTGGACGCAAAGATATTAATTAATGGTTCACTGGCCGATCCGCTTTTCTCCGGATCTATTCAAGTTGAACAAGGCCGGCTGCTTCTCTATTCTCAGACCCTGCCCCTGACAAATATCCAATTGCAGCTGGATATGAAAGACAATTTATTAATTATGCATTCACTCAGATTCAATATCAAGGAAGGGGAAGTGATCGGCAAAGGAAACTTGCCGCTGCCATTCTTGAAAGCAGCGATGCAAAATTTATCAGCCCCGCAAATGAATGAAGCTTATAATGTGGACCTGACCATTTCTCATTGCGCCGTGGCCGACCTTGAAACTTTCCTGATCGGGAAATTTCCTGAAAACACAACCGGGACCATAAGCGGGGATATCCATTTAAAAGGAAAAAATCCCGATTTTTCTGATCTGGTCTGCACGGCGACACTGTCCGTGGATGATTTGAATATAAATGGCCTGCCTTTTTCCCTGGCCGGGCCAATAAAAATCAGCAGCAATGCGAAGGGGATCATTTTGCAGGAGGTGGTTTTAAAAGGACAAGAGGATATCCATCTGGTCATCAAAGGTTTTTATGATCGTCAAAAAGAAAAACCGCTGAATTTTTCCATGAAGGGAAAATTGGATTCACAAGTTTTTCTGGGTTTTTTCCCGGAGCTGGCGGCTTCGGGGAATATTGCCTTTGAGTTAAATATTGGCGGAACCATAAAAGACATGGAATGGGATGGCAAGATTGAGGCCATGAACAATACCCTGCAATTTGCGGCACTCAATCTTTTTGTGAATCAGCTCAATTGCCTGGTCCGTATCAACAAGCGGGATATTGCTATTGAACGATTGACAGGCAATTTGAATGGCGGAACGATTGAAGCAAAAGGGCTGATTGGACTGGGAGATACAAAGCAACCCTCGGTCAATCTTCAGTTGCAGATGGCGGACATAAATTTCAACTTCCCGAAAGGTCTGTTTACGAACCTTTCAGGTCAATTGAACCTGCTCTCTGCCGATCAGGAATACCTTTTAAAAGGAAACATTGATATAAACGGAGGAAAATACAATGAGTCATTCAATGTTGGCTCCTATTTATATGAGTTTTTGTTTAATAGAAAAGAAATAATTATTGAGAATGAGGATACTGATTTTAAAAAACGATTCAAATTCAATATTAATTTGCAAACACCGCAAGCGCTTGTAGTTGACAACAATGTTTGCCGCTCCGAATTGAATGCGGAGTTGACCTTAGGCGGAACTTATTTTCAGCCCCATCTGGCAGGGAGAATTTATGTTAAAGAAGGAGGAAATATATTTTTTGGAAGCAGAATATTTTCAATTGAAAAAGGCCAGATCGATTTTATCAATCCCAATTTAATTGAACCTGATTTTAATATTGTTTCCAGTACTCAAATCGGTATTTATGATATTAAATTAACATTAAGCGGCACTCCGCAAAATTTCATTGCTTCTTTTTCCTCTGTTCCTCCTCTTGCGGAACAAAATATTGTCTCCATGCTTGCTACCGGCAAAACACCAGATGATTTGAGCGGCCCGATTTTGTCTGAAACCGGAAATACCGCTCTGAATTATATAAACTATGCCGTTACCGGGAAGTTGGGAGAACTGATCAAAAATAATTTAAATTTGCAAAGCTTCCGTATAGATGGCAGCCTGCTGTCAGCAAAAGAGGATCCGGGTGCCAGAATTACGATCGGGAAGAATATTACCCCCCAGCTCGAATTGACTTATTCGCAAGGATTGCGGCAGACACAGAACCAAACCTGGATGTTAAATTACAAGCCTCTGAAGAGTTTAAATTTCCAGGGAATTCAAAGCAATACTGATTTGTACACCTTGGGCGTTCAATACCAACTCAGCTTTCATTCCCGGAAGCAAGCAGTTCAGAATGCAGACACCAAGGCCAAAAAGCCAAAACCTCTGCTGATTGAAACAATCCAGATCACGGGAGATCCTGTCCTGGCCCTGCCGGTCATATTAAAGCAGATCAAACAGAAGCCGGGCAAGGGCTTCAGTTTCATCAAATTTCAGGAGGATAGCGAACGTATCCGCCGGCTTTACCGGAAAAATGACTATCTTTCAGCTAAAATTTCAGCCGATTATTATCCGGGTGCAGGAAAGGTTACTCTTCTCTATCGGATTTCCGCCGGAGCCAAGGTTTTTCTCAGCTTCCTGCCTGAGGGAATCACGCGATCTTTAAGAAATAAATGCATCAGCCGGTGGATGGAGGGACAATTTGACGCTCAGCGCGTCAGCAATGTGACCAGCGAACTCACGCAATTTTTTTACCGAAAAAAATATTACCACGTGAAAGTTTCTTCCCAGCGCGTCGAGAAAGATCACGAGTTGTTTTTTACTTTTTCCATTCAAAAGGGAATGAAATTCAACCATATCAAGTATGATTTCACAGGAAACCGCCAGGTTACGGATAAAGAAATCTTACGCGAACTGAAAAATCGGCGGCTGGACGCACTATTATTTTCAGATCCCGGCGAAGTCAGAAAAAAGCTTGAAAATTATTATAAAAATAAAGGTTTTTTAAATGCCAAGGTTTCCCTGCCGAAAGTTTCCTTAAATGATCTTGAAGAAACCGCCTTCATTCGTTTTACTATAAATGAGAATGTTTTATATAGAATAAATAAGATTTCTTTTTCGGGAAACAATATTATTTCCGAGCCTGAATTATTAAATTTGACCAAGTTAAAAAAAGATATGCCGATTTCCAAACTCGAGGAAAACGCTCCCATTGAAAAAATTGAGGACTATTATAGAAAAAAGGGGTTCAACCAGGTCCAAGTATCTTCAAAATCCGTCTTGGCAGCCGCCAAAGACCAGGTGGACATCGAATTTACGATTTCTGAAGGGTCCCAGGGATTAATAAATGGAATCAAAATTGTCGGCAACAAGGAAACCAGGGAATCGGTCATTATCCGTGAACTGACCTTCAAGGTGGGCGATAAAGTTGATTTTATCGAGATCAATAAATCCAGAAAAAAATTGTATGACTTGGGCATCTTTGATTTGGTTGATTTTGAATTGCTGGCAGCAGAAGGAATGCCGCAGCCGTTCGCCGCTCTGAATGAAATAAAGGATGGGGAACGGCGAAAGTATTTCCAGGTTCAGATCAAGGTGAAAGAAAGCCCTGATTATTATCTAAAGGTTGGTGGCCAATACGACACGGATTCTCAAATTGCTGCCCGCTTTGAGTTGGAAAACAGAAATCTATTGGGGCTGGGCCATTCGCTCGGGGTCGGTTTCCAATTGAGTAGCAAAGAAACTGATTTAAGAGGTTATTATCGCTTACCCAATTTGCTGTTTAAAAAAGTAGACACCATTGTCACCGCATTTTTAAATAAAAAGGAGGAATCTTTATTCAGCAATTATCGCCAAGGTTTCACCATCCAACAGCAGGTCAAATTATGGAAAACTTCAATTTTTTCTTGGAATTATACCTGGGAGAAAACCAAAATTGTTACCTATCTGGATCCCAGCACATCCGGTCAGAAAGCCAATGTCGCCCATGTGACGTTCGGTTACTATAATGACAAACGGGACAATATCTTTAATCCCGGTAAAGGTTTTTTACTTTCCGGCAGCATACAGAATGCGGCCAAATTTTTGGGTTCGGACTATTCCTTCATCCGCTATTCAGGACAATTTGATTTTTTTCTGCGGGCAACTCCGCATCTGACCTGGGCAAGCTCTTTAAGTTTTGGCCTTATTGACGAACTGGGGCAGACGCTTTCACTGGTGGAGAAATTTTTTGCTTCCGGCCGGAGCGTTATTCGTGGTTTCACTGCCGATGAAGTGGGGCCGGTGGAAGGGATCAGTGGCAAGGCGATTGGCGGGGACGCGATCATGATTTTCAGACAGGAACTTCGTTGGCAAATATTCCCACTGATCAGTGTGGTTGGTTTTACGGACTGGGGGAATATTTTTGCAAAAATCGCGGATTATAATATTTCAAAGTTAAGGAAATCAGCGGGGATAGGTATTCGCTTGCATCTTCAACCATTGCTCTTTCGTTTTGATTGGGGAATAAAACTCGATCGCCGCCCCGGCGAATCGCCTTCATTATTTTATTTTGGCATTGGTCACATTTTTTAATCATCCGCCACCGCCATCCGCGCCAGGCAGGGAAAACGCTGTGATAGATCTGGCGAAACTCACGCACAGGGAGTTGGCGGCGTTCTATTTCCGGAATAGCCTGAGGGAATGAGAGTCAGGTCTTGACGGGTTGTTGCCCAAATCGGATAAAAGTTAGAAATAAAAAGTAAAATCATATCGTTAATTTGTTGACAATAGAGGGCCGGAATGGGACAATATTATCATGAAAAAAAGCTTTGAGAGCAAGTCATGATCGGGGTTGAGAGTCCAAGCAACGCAAAGTTGTTTTACAATTTCAACTGCTAATTTCGAGACCAGACCCCAATGTTTTTCAAAAATCGAACAAATTCACTTTTTCACAGTCCGTCCCCGGGCTTTTTCGGCGGGCATTATGGCGGGTAAGCATTCAGCAGCTGCTGGTGGCGACAATAAAAAACCTGAAAAAAATATCTCAATATGGGAAACTGGAAAACAAAGCAGAGGAAATGGTTATATCCATAGGGAATCGATGGGGAATTATATGGCAAAACTTTATTTATCGGTGCCGGGTGACTTTAATCACCCTTAATCTTCGGCTTAGATCAGAGTACTAAGGATGCTTTTATTTACCCTAATTGGGCAACAGCCCGTTGAGACCTGACCCCGAAGCTTCCCGGTATGCTAAATGCAAAAATGCAAGCACCGTCCCCCATATC
>Ga0209748_1000689_pt1 | contig 17584 bp, 20 predicted proteins | sample BarGraIncu00421A_FD_185490 | JGI IMG/M metagenome (GOLD analysis project Ga0209748, IMG submission 185490) | Arctic peat soil microbial communities from Barrow, Alaska - Barrow Graham LP Incubations 004-21A (SPAdes) (version 2) | ecosystem: Environmental > Terrestrial > Soil > Wetlands > Peat... | reverse complement strand
TAAGCCGCCCAACGCGCGGAGAGTGATCCCATGTCATTCATAGCAACGGGAGCGGTTAAACAGGCTGGTAAGCATTTTGCCAAGAATTTGGCTAAGAAGGCTGTCAATAAGAAGCGTGGCAAGGGACAACATGATAGCATGTCCTCAAAGAATAAAGCCCTCCTCATTGTGGGCTGCGGAATAGTAGGCTTAGTCATCCTCTTAATCACCAGTTTTGTGGGAGCAATTTTCGCCGTAGGGCAATTCCTGAGCGGAGACATGAGCAAGAACACCAGTGATGGGACAGCATGTGAGATCCCAGCGGACTACACCGGGGACCCGTTCCTATATGTTTGTCCTGAAGCACCAGGCGGAGGCAGCAGTAGCAAGGGCGTAACTAATGGGGGATGGGGTGGTTACAGTAACGGACTAATCCCTGACTCTTCCCTAGCCTCCCCATCATTCAATAGCACTGCACGGTTCCGCCCTGATGCTGCTGCTGCAATGAGCGCCATGAATATTGCGTTCCAGGCAGCCACAGGAGGCAACATTGCTATCACAGACTCTTACAGGAGTCTAGCCGGACAATATGCTTGCACAGCGAGTAAGGGTAACCTTTGCGCCCCTCCAGGCTATAGCAACCACGGTTGGGGGTTAGCCGCTGATTTGGGGGGCGGGATTAATACGCTAATTAGTTCACAGCATGCATGGATGAAGGCTAACGCTGGGACTTACGGTTGGATACATCCGTCATGGGCTGAACCGGGCGGTTCAAAGCCAGAGCCGTGGCATTGGGAATACATAGGAAATGTGGTCTCAAGCAGCGGTGGTAGTTTAGCCCCCTAATGCCTTACACTTAGTTTTTCCCCTCTTGGGAAAAGACATCCTAGCCGGCAGTCATGTGAACTAAGAACCCGCCAGCACAATACTGCTCACGTGAGAACTTTAGTGCCTGTCAGCAGCAGCAAACCTTGCAGTAGTTGCCCTATTCAGTAGCAAGCCCCAGGAGCCACAGGAGCCCCAGGAGTAGTCAGGAGCGGCAGGAGCGGCAGGAGCGGCATGGGGAGCCCGGCAGGACTACCAGCAACAGCCCCCAGGTGTCAGGAGTCAGCAGTAGCCACAGGGAGTATGCAGTAGTTGCCCTATGCAGTAGCAGCAGCGCCAGGGGAGCCTAGGAAGCCAATGGGAACATGTCAGCAGTAGGAAGTCACCAGGTAACGCCACGGCAGCCCCAGGAGCCCCTGAGAGAGCCTAGGAGTGTTGTCAGAGCATCACCCAGCAGCAGGGAGCCCGTAGCAAGCCAAGCAGGAGCCGTATAGCGCTGTAGGAGCCGCCAGGAAGCCCTGAGAGCCCGTTAGCAGCATGTGAGCAGCCCGTAGGTCCAGTAAGAGCCCCTAAGCAGCCCTGTAACGCTGTAGGAGCCCCCAGGAGCCTCTGTAGTCCCTAGCAGCGCCCAGGAACGCCTGAGAGCCATATCAGCAGCCAGGAGTCCAGCCCCACCCCGTTTTGCTCACATGTGCTCATGTCAGTGGGTTAATGGTATGGTGTTAAGCATGATGGCAAGGACTATGTGGTATCACGCTGACGGCGCGCTAGTCCTATGCCCGTTTCACAGTGTCCTACGGCTTGTGGAGCAGGGTTTGGCGGACAACATTGGTATCAGTATTGCTGACAGTCCTGAAAGCGTGCTCCAACGCATCATGTCTCAGCGCCCTGTTGCTGGCACTGCTCACACTGGCAGCCGTGTGTCCTACCCCCGGCGCGTCAAAAGGATGAGCCCGCCAGGGAACTGTGATGAATGCCCACATGTAGTGGCTGACTGACTAACTAACTAACCCCCACAGGTTGCTTAAGGGCTCATAGTTTGGCGGACAACTATTGAAAAAGACAGAGGAGTCCAGCAGGTAGTCAGCATGTTGTCAGTATCATGCGCTAGGAAGTGAGGGTAGGGGAACTCTTCCCTACTACTTGTCTAGGAGCGCACATCATGACTACTCATCACCTTCTTACTCCCCATGCTGACCGCGTGACACGCCGCATCAGCATCACAGCCGCTGCCCTGGTAGCACTAGCAGCCTGTGTCCTGTCCTTCCGGGGGCTACAGATGCTTGGAGCACAATCCGGGTTTGGCAGCCTGAGCGCATTGTTCCCAATAGCCTTGGATGGGATGATGCTAATTGGGATAATGCTCACTCTCAGATGTAGCCTCTTACACGTCAGCACAAAATACGGGTGGAGCCTTACTCTCATAGGGGTTGCGGCAAGCGTTGCTGGCAACATTGCTGGCAGCAACGTACAAAGTAATCAAGCACTCATCACACACGGGTCCGTGCCCCTCATTTACATGCTAAGCCTTGAAGCACTCTTCCTAGTCATAAAGAGAGACGTTATCAGAGAATCAGCCGCAGAGGATGCTGCTGAAAGGAAGGCTGAGCGCGCCGCTGCTACGGCTGAGCGCAAAGAAGCCAGAGCCTTGGCTCTTCTTGAACCCGTGGTAGTTGCTAAACAACTCCGGAGCAATAACAGCCCGGTCCCCGGTTCACAGATGGCAGCAGTGCTCACAGTGCTCTCACAGACGCCAGAAGCCAGTACCGCAGAGATCAGAGCAATCTGTGGGAATAGCGTGTCCTACAACACTATCTCCAAAGCAAGAGTCAGGAATCAGCAACCGCTGCGGCTAGTTGTGTGATGACACTTGCTCTCTGTTCCCACCCGTCAATATTGCCCCGATAGGAAAGGAGGAGAGTAGTTTAGTTCACATGTTACCAAAGGAGCATGAAATGGATAGGGAAGAGCGTTGGTTAGAAGAAGAAGTAAGAGAACGCAGTAATGTGCCCGTATACGGCTATAAGGTTGGTCATCTCCGTGTTATCAATGGCACGCCGCAAATTGTCTCTCATGATCTACATATGCCCTATAAAATAGACGCTACTGCAGAATGTATGACTTGTAATCATTCAGACCTTGAAATTGACTGCGCGTGTGGGTTCTATTTCTACAAGAATCAAGAGTCTGCTGAGAAAGAAGTTAGACCTAATTTTCAGAACGTCATGCTGAAAATAGTCGGATCTGGAACTCATCTGACGTACGGGTCTGTATATAGATCCTCACATCAGAGAATTGAGAGCGTCACAGTCACTGGTTGTTTTGTGCCCACATGTACTGAAATTCCAACTGCTCTTCTGGAAGATGACGGCGGCTGGCTAAACGGGGTTTGCATTGATCACTCGGCTGGCGCTGATCCTATGAAGTTATGGACGCTAGGAGCAGTTACTGAATCATTGTCATCTAACAATAGTGTCCGTAGGCAGGTGAAGGTACTTGGAGTGCTATCCAAACCAGGAATTGAGACACTCCAAACTCAACAGGTAAGAACTGGTGAAAGAGTCTCTAAGCGTCGTCGTCGGAAGGTCATAACCAAAGTTATTCTCACTCTGGCGAGCATCGCTCTGATCATTCTGATGATAGGCGTATTTTAGAGAGGCACAGGGTCACTGTTCACACAGGATTAATAACCGATAGGAATAAGTAGCACACAAGAATCCACGAAAGGAAATATCATGAATACAAGAACCATTACCAAGAGCATCATCACAGTCACAGCCTCAGTCGGACTAATACTAACCATGGGCGCATGTTCGGGGGGCACTCCTAAGACAGTAGTGACACCAAGCACACATGCAAGCCAGAGTGCTACGCCGTCTGTAGCGCCTACTGCCACACCCGCCAGCACTCCGCGCACATACGGGACCCCAGCCGACATCGCTAGCCTGGCAGCCGTCAAGGTAGACGGACCATTCGGCTCCGCACCGACTATCACCCTCCCGCCAGGCTTTACTATCTCCACGTCGCTCGCAAGGGTGGTCACGCCCGGCACCGGCGCTGATCTGAAGATGGGACAGGCATTGCAGATCCGGTACGTAGGCGTCAGTGGTGCTGACGGCAGCACAACTGGTAACAACTATGCCACTACCAAGCCGGACATCATCGTGCTAGGAGAATCCGGTAACTTGGCTGTAATCAACGATTTGCTCGTAGATCAGAAGGTAGGAGTGCGGATTCTGGTAGGAATTGTGGATACTACAAATAAGGCAACTACAGTTGTCTCTACGGATGTCACCTCAGCCCACACTATTCTGACCCGCGCTATTGGAACGGCAGTCGCCGCCGTGGCTGGGCTGCCGAGCGTCACGCTAGCGGCTGACGGCTCACCGAGCATCACACTCCAGATCGCCCGCAAGCCGTCAGGATTGGTCGTGCAGGATCTGATCACCGGAGCAGGTCCGGTAGTAGTCAAGACTGGAGATACAATTACAATTCATTTCAGCGGTTGGATATTTGATCGCGGAATTGAATTTGATTCCTCATGGAACAAGGGCTCCACCTCCACATTCTCAACCACGATCGGTTCCGGCGAAGTAATCAAGGGTTTAGAGGACGGGCTCATAGGGAAGACCGTTGGCAGCCAGGTACTGCTAGTGGTTCCACCAGACCAGGGTTATGGAGACAATGCGCAGGGTCCGATACCAGGCGGCAGCACGCTAGTTTTCGTGGTGGACATCCTCAACGCGGAATGACAGGACTTGCTCTCATTGCTAAATAGAGAGTATTGCTAACAAGAGGCATTTGCTGACAGAAAGGAGAACTAGCAAGGAGGAGAGGGCTACGGCCCTCTCCTCCTTTTCTTTGCCCACTAAAGGGATGAACCGCGTCGGTCTGCAGGGTTGAGTCGGTCACCTGCCAAATTAAGCGCTAGAGAATACTGTAGGTGAAAAAGATAGCATGTTATCAATGAAACCGCATGAACCTAAGACAAATGCACAGAGAGAATCAGCAGCACAAGCAGTGAATAGGACCGAACCTAGGACGCACTGAAGCCCTAGCGGAATTGGCTTACACTCTTCCTCATACCCTGAACGTGTATGAAATAGAGCGCCCCCTGTACACACAGTTGTTTGATGCTACTGATCTCATTGTCAATAAGAAAGGGAACACGCTAGCAGGAAAAGAAGAGGAAGAGGATGTAAGTGGTCCCCTTCCTCTTTCTTTGTCCCCTGAGTGAATACCCGCCCCTCAGAGCGTCGGTATGCAGGGTTGAGAGATACAGAGCCCCAAGGAAAATAAGACATAGACGCTATTTGGCGCGCCCAAAAATAGCACACTGCTCACACTGGTTCAACAGAATATTTAAGCGATAGGAAGAAGGAGGATCAATAATGAGTTTAGTGAAAGAGATAACATGTCATTATCATTGGAAACAATTGCACGCAGAGGGATCAGTCTGGCTGAAAAGCGCCCTGACATTGGTGCACAGTGGCACCCCACACTGAACGGGGATTTAACCCCATATATGGTCACAGCCGGGTCTCATGAGAAAGCCTGGTGGGTCTGCCCCGACCACTCTACCCACGAGTGGCAGGCAATGATTTGTAATAGATCAGCAGGCAATAGTTGCCCAATATGTTTGGGAAGAAGTCTAGCAAAATTAGATCCTGATCTAGCCGCCCAATGGCACCCGATAAAGAACGGGGAACTAACTCCAGAAGATGTTACTCAGGGGTCTAATGAGAAAGCCTGGTGGGTCTGCCCCGACCACTCTACCCACGAGTGGCAGGCAATGATTTGTGATAGATCAAAAGGAAAGGGTTGCCCAATATGTTTGGGAAGAAGTCTAGCAAAAGTAGATCCTGATCTAGCCGCCCAATGGCACCCGATAAAGAACGGGGAACTAACTCCGGAAGATGTTACCGTCAGTTCTAATCAGAAAGCCTGGTGGGTCTGCCCCGACCACTCTACCCACGAGTGGGAAGCACAAATCAGTAATAGATCAGCAGGCAATAGTTGCCCAATATGTTTGGGAAGAAGTCTAGCAAAAGTAGATCCTGATCTAGCCGCCCAATGGCACCCGATAAAGAACGGGGAACTAAATCCGGAAGATGTTACAGTCAGTTCTGGTCAGAAAGCATGGTGGGTCTGCCCCGACCACTCTACCCACGAGTGGGAAGCGACTATCAGTAATAGATCAGCAGGCAAGGGTTGCCCAAAATGTGTTGCTCCGCGCTCTAAAGGAGAGATTGCTTTTTGTGACAAACTTATAAACATGGGCTTGAATGTTGAGATAACCGTTACTACTCTAACCAGAGGACAGACCGATGTTGACATGTTTTTGCCGGATTATAATATTGCTGTTGAGTACAACGGGGTATGGTGGCACAAAGAAACCAAACAGAGAGGTAAAGACTATCACTATGAAAAGTGGTCAGATTGCAATGATAAAGATGTGCAACTGATTCAGGTATGGTCAGATCAAGTAGAATCAGCGCTCCGAGAGTTACTATATAGATTAGACATGCCAGAGAAACTAGCCTTACCCTCTCTTCCTGTTTATTACTCAGAGAGGATTAGAGCAGAAGAGGTTGATGTTATCAGATTGAACAAGACCACCGCCTCTGAACTCCTCACAGAGAATCTACTCTTGAATATTGGTAAAGATGCTATTTATCTTGGACTCCAGGACGTGTCAGGACACCTCAGAGCAGTTCTAGTGCTCTCTCATACTAGTAAGAGCGGGGAACTAAGGATAGACCGTTATGAGACTGCTGGGGTTGTGACAGGTGGAATTAATAAACTCCTCTCTTATGCTGAGCAAGAATACAAGCCAACACAGATCATCAGATTTGCTGACCGATCCGTTAGTGAAGCAAGTTTCTATGAAGATAATGGGTTTATCTTTGAGACCCCGTTTGAACCAGACTATTCCTATCTAGTGAAGCAATGGCGCGTGAACAAGTCACATTATGCGGGTCTACTTCCTACAGACCCTCAGCCCTATAAGATATGGGATTCCGGCAGTGATCTCTACATCCGCCAGAACAACTGTTCACAGCCTTTTCTCATGCCGACACTCAAAGTGGCATGAGAGCAAGATAGACGGAGAGCCCTATGTTGACATGTCTTCACAATGTCTTCACATAAAAACGCGGCATTTTAACCTTACACCCGATAGAAAAGTGTGATATACTGTTTAACAGTTAGAAAAAAGGAAGGAACATCTCATGAAGCAAATCCATGAAACCGGAGACGGGCGTCGCAGCGTGTTCATCGGAATCCGGATCACGGGTCAGACTAGGTTGGCGCTCACCGCCCGCTCAGCAGAGATAGGTTGTTCCATTTCGGATATAGTGCGTAGAGGCATCTGCCAGCAGTTGTCAGACGTAGGCAGTACAGTAAGAACTAACAAGGAAGAGGTAACAAAATGAAGATCACCAAGAGCCTTACAGCACTTGCAGTCGCAGGGGTCATGCTCACCATGACGACCGGCTGTGGAGCGAAGAGTCCTAACGAGGGGCAGAACCCTCCATCGGCAACACAGAGCGCGCAGGGCGGCAGCCTGGAGAGCCCAACCGACACTCCGACCGCTGTGAAGCCCGTCGTCGGTGGACCGCTGGATAACGAATTCAACGTGGATACGAGCGGCATCATCCCTGCAGACGTGACTGCTGCATATGGCACTGATAATCTTTCAACCCTGCTCAAGGACTCTCTCACGAGCGCATCTGTTGCCTATAATCAGATTGACGAATTGCACCAAGCACGTAGTCAGACAACGGCAATTGTTTATGAGCCGATGAGAAGTCAGATGACGGGTACTGCTTTTGAAATACTTGTTAATGATGCGCTAAGTTCAGATTCAGTATTGAGTAACCATGCTGATTCGCTGGTTCCATCGGTCAGTATTGACGGCACAATAGTCACTGTCAATGGAACAAAATTCGCGGCGGACCCGACGAAATCCCTCTCATGGGGAATGACTAATACGCCTCGCGTGATTCTCAATAAGGGAGCCCTAGCGACTGACCAACGTATATTTGTGGAAATGACGCTGGCTATGAACGCCCCCGTTATTGGCGGGAAAACCGTTACAATTACTCGGGTATTGAGACTAGTCATGCTGCAGGATTCTGAGAGTAAGAGATGGTTGATTGACGGTTGGTCTACATCAGTACTGGTTCCAGTGGCTATTGTTAGCAGTACATCATGAGAAACGCAGCAGCCCGATTATCAGGGATTACTTCCTTAGCATTAATAATGGTTTTTGCACCGTTCATAAATCAGGCTTCGGCTGAGGTTTCTATTGGTGCGGATTCAGGTGGAGGGACTAATAATGGTTCTACTCCAACGGATAACGATCCTAGAGGGGGCAGTCATCACGCCCCCGCACCGACCGTGTACAAATATTGGTCTAGATCAGTAGCAACGACAGTTGGAACTGTAGATTGTGCAGGGACTTCCAGCACGGGACAATTAATCGGGATTTCGTACACTTATAAATATCCAAGTATTATGCTGTTATCAGATGTTAAGAAAATCATCAGTAATAATGGAGGAAGTAAAGCAGACTGGCAGTCGCTAACTGACTTGGAAATCACACGGACCGCGCTAACCTGCCTCTATCCTCCAGGCTTCAGAGATTCAAATCTTGCCGTCGTCGTGCAAAGCACCGCCAGTGTCTCCATTGTGACCCCCGTCAATAAAGTCTTAAAAACCGCAACTTCGTTCAGCGCGTGGGGACGTGGCGACCACAGTATAAATGCGGTCTATAATTCTTCAACCTTCGCCTCCGTTAATTTAATTCCATCTCAGTATGGTCGTTATCAGGCGGTAGCCCAGACAGTCATGCAGAATATTACGGTACGACATTATTTGGGCAAAAATCCTTTAACTAAGGAAGTAATCCCAGATGAGATAGTCAGTTTTGGCGGTACATGGACTAGCAACCCTTCAGGGCAGCGCGGACAACTTAATTGTCAGGGATGGCAGTCAAATTGGAGTGGCGCGTGGAATTGGACCAGCGCCGATTGTCAGGCTGGCGGACCTGGGGCATCCACACCGACGTATCAGTGTGCGGCAAATGGTTCCACGACGGTCAATAATGTACCCGCTTCGCAGGTGGATCTCTTCCGCGACGGAAGGGAAATTCCGATCTCATGGGGAGGCTCACCTGGAATCAGTGGCAACGGCGTGACTAACGTCGCGGGCTTGTCAACGCGCCTCTTGAGAAGTGGCACGCCGTCAGGACAACTAAATAACACATCAGAAGTAAGCCTATCCTTACCTGGTGGAAATATTGACTTGCTTTCAGCCCCTAATTCTGGACAGACGAAATTTGTCAGCGGCGTCCAACAAAATTGGATCGGCAGATTCTGGTGGGCGTCCACAGCGGGGCAGCCGACCGTCCTGACCCCGGAGTGGAATTTCTCAGCCACGTTCACGGTGAACAGTGTGAAGATCGTCGGCATTGACCAGGACGGAAATTGGCAAATAGTGCCTGTACAGACCCATGTGGACTCCACAGGGTCATGCACTGGTGCGAGTGTCAGTCTGAATATTTCCAGGGCAACCAACTCATGAGCACTCTACCGGTTACAGAAGAGACAGAGACGGTATTGGAGCCCATAGTCCTCCTGGAAAACAAGAGGGGTAGTGTCCCCGAGTTTAAACTTTGGACCATTCTGATTTGCCTTTTGCTGTTATTCGGAACCATCGGAATCCAGACTCTCTCAGGTCTTCACCCTCAAATTACGATGCATAGCGACGTATGGGTGCCATTGGATAGGTATGAAGGCAGCGTGAACTCATGAGCCCTCTTCCTATTCAGCCAATTCACGCGCAGTCCAGCCCTCCCCAGGCAAGCCCTAGCCAGCATGGGAACGGTGGGATCAGTGATGAGGAGCGGGCGCGGTTACAGCAGAGCATGGATGAGGCTGATAAGTGGACCGCCTTTGAGCAAGAGTTGGCTACAGAGGCTCAGGATAAGGCAGAGAGAGCCCTACAGAGGGCTACAGAGGACGCTGCCGCCGCCCAGGAGGCTGCTGACGCGGCGGAGCAGGAGTACCTAGCACAGACGGCGCAGGCGGAGAAGGAAGAGGCTAGAGAGGTCTGGAACGCGGCTCTGAGGCTAGAGAAGGCGGCATGGGACGCCCGCGCACAAGCCTTTGAGGATGTCAGACGGCTAGATTCCAGCCCGCAAGTCCAGAGGCTTGTAAAGGAAATAACAAAATCACAGGTGCGTGTGAGAACGTGGCTTACTGTGTGCGTCCTGATCTTTTTAGCCTGCGTTACATACGTCCTCCTAAACAGCCCATCACAGCCGGTCAGCATTGAAACCCCAAACCCTAGCCCATCACATTCAGTGATCCAGACGCCTGTACCAACGCCTCCTAGCCCTAGCCCATCCGGTGGGCTTGCTGTTGACCCTGATTTGGTTCCCTAATGAGTACAACCAGGAAACAGAAGTTTGTATCTGCCGGAGCAGCATTACTATTACTGTCTGGCGTGGGATTAGTCATTGCTAATGCGGCATCCCGGAATTATGTTGACAAGCCACACAATACTGTAAGCCAGAGCGCAACTGGTAGCAATGGGAACAATCAGACTACTGCTGGGGTCTATTTGTTGAATGCGGAAGCAGCCATATCCCAGGCAGACAAATTATGCTCAGCGCGTTGGATGACTGACGGGGCTAAGATATTGCCTAGTTCAAAAACCTTCTTCCTCCGTAAGACAGCAACTGGTGAAGTCCAAGGAGCATTTGCGTGCGGACCAGTAAAAGCGTTTGGATCTGCCATACCGACCGGATATTTTGACACAGGGGAGTGGGTAGTTACACAGACGCCAGCGGGCGTGACATTTGCTGCCAAAGAAATTAGTCAGATTGGGGTGGCAATTCCTGCTGGCATGGAAACATTTAGACCGGACGGGGAGAAAGTCAGTAACCCTGATTTGCTCAATAACGGCTAACACGCGGCTCAATTTAACGTACTCTGAACTAGGAAAATAAATCCGATAGAAAGAGAGAGGAGGAGAAAGGATTCATACATTATGAATATCACACGTAACCAGAAAGTCATAGCGGGAGCAACAATCTTGCTATTAATAGGAGGCGGGTTTGTCCTGGCTAACAATGCCAGCAGAAAACCATTTACTGCTAAGCCGCCCGTAAGTAATAGCCCAAGCACACAGAATGTCAGTAATGTCGTTACAGCGGCTGGCGCGTTCCTCCTCAATGCAGATACAGCATTGGCTGAGGCTGACGCGCTTTGCTCCACGTACTGGAAGGAAAAGGGTTTCAAGACCCTCCCGGATAGCGGTGCATTCTTCTTACGTAAGGGCAATGTAGACACTGGACCCATTCAGGGCAGTTTCATTTGCGGACCGTCAATAAAAGGCGGCAGCCTGCTGGGCGGGTTTGAAGCGGGGAGTTGGACGGTCACACAGAGTGATAAGGGCTTGACCTTTAGTGCTAAAGAGATCAGCCAATTCAATACTACGGTCCCGGTGGGCTATTTCCCGTGGCGTCCAGACGGAAAAACAGTGCAGGACCCTAATAAACTGAATCTGAATCCTACTCCCGTAGGAACCGTTATCCCTCCATCTTCATTACTCAATGGTCGGCTTCTAAATGATAACAAATTACTCAGTCCAGATGCGGACACAAATCAATATACTCCTCTCAATACTGCTCCAATCCCATTGGGGTCTGTGACAATTCAAAAAATCTTTACCCAAACTGCAGTAGGGCTTAAAGATGGCTCTACTGAGGTTGCCCCGGCTGACAAGGTTATCTACCGCGTGGTTTATGATACCAAGACTATGACTGATCCCGTTTGGTTCACGGTTGATGGACAACCTGTAGCAGGTACCTCAGAGAATTCCACCTATGGGCAGGGCGTTGGCACAGCAACATTCTTAGCAGGCGTCTCAGAAAATATTGGGATGACCAATGGTAAGGCTCATCTGGACTTCCGGGCAGCCACTGTCACTTCAATGTTCTTAGATCCTGAATTCATGCCAGCAGGGGAATCAGTGCCCGCGTCCACTATGGCTGCAAAGAGCGCTGTGGCGGCTGCACAGACGTTTGTAGATGCTATAGGCGGAGGAGACCTTGGGCGCGCAATTGCTATCATGGATGAAAAATCAGTGGGTAATATGTTTGATGAAACTCGGAGTGATGGAGCAGCGGGATTGACCACGGCATTATCCTGGGGCAATTTTGGGGAGCAAGGGCTAAGACCTGGAGTATCTACTAAGGACTTCACTTACGCGGATAATGATACTGGGACTCTCAGTTGTACTAATCCTGAGGGCAGAAACTATTGCTCTATTCAAGTTACTACAAAATTGGGACGTATTAATCTTCATATGACCCACTTCCAAACAGGGGTTCACGAGTTCAAATGGCAAATTGGTATTCTGGATAACCAGAAGCCGGACCCATACGCAAATTAGAGACAGAAAGGGAAGTGAGAATCATGACTATCACTAGGAGACAGAAGATTACTACGGCGCTTGCACTGGTGCTTCTACTGTTGGCTGGCGTGGGTTTTGTTCTTGCTAGTAGGCAGCCGCATACTAACCCTATTGCAACCGTCAGCGCGAGCCCGACCGCCAGCCCTAGCCCTAGTCCCTCTGTTAGCCCTGTTGACATTCCGACCGTTGCGCCCGCTTGTGCCACTGTCACTCTACCGTTAGATCCAAAGACGGTAACGCCAGGAGTAGCCATTTGTGCAGTAACACCAGCAGCGGCTGCGCAGATTTGGTTTGAGAACTTCATGGGCTTAAACCCTGAAATAATGGGAGCAATCACGGATAACAGTGAAGAGGCTCAGGCACCGTATTTGAAGCCGAGTGACACTGTGATTGGCACTGGCGCTCCTGCACAGGTTATATACCGCGCGGATTTCACTTACGCTCCTATTGATCCAAGTTGTGCTAACCCTGAAGCAAGTAATACTTGCAGTGTGAGTGTCACTCACAATAAGTTTGGAAGCATCACCGTGTTTATGTCAGCAATCAAAGTAGGTACCGATTACCGCTGGCAAGCGATTGCATTTGATGATCAGCAGAACACAGAACTCCGAGACATGATGATCATCCAACTATTTGAGCAACGATATCAGATGGGCGAATAATCATAATTACAGTAACAGAGACTGCATATTGTCACCCATTAGAGTGAATTAAGGTCCCTAATGCCGTTTTAGTCTAAATCCACATATTCAATGCGTTAGGGAGTATTCATACCTTAGGAGGTTATCATGAGTACAGTAACAGTAACAGAAGTTGAAGTATATGAGCCAATAGTTTTGGATGAGCCCAAATGCGCTAAATGGCAAGAGTCCACTTTGTGGTTTGTTTTCATTGCTCTCCTAGTAGTAATGCTCACAGTGGGATTCACGGTTGTCTCTAACCTCCACCTACAAACAACTACCACCAGCACCGTTTATATCCCGGAATACCCATTACCGGGAACTCACTACTAAAATAGGATGGAGTGTTCACTCTAACGGGTGAATTTACATCCTAATACCTGATTATGACTGTCTCAGTCTGAACCTGTCTTTTTAATGCGTTAGGGAATACTCAGACCTTAGGAGGTTCTCATGTACGCACATACATGGACAGATAAACAGATAGCCGTTGTTGCCATTGTTGGCATTGGGCTCATCTTTTGGGGCGCGTCAGTAGTACGCACGGGCTTAGGAGCCGTCTCAGGACACTCTGGAACCGTCACAGCAACACAGACGCCCACACAGGAGCCCGTAGCGCCCGTAGTCACCCCTGAACCCACACAAGCACCCGTCACAGCCCCTGAGCCAGTAGTGACGCTCATAGACCCCGCAGCAGTGCCTGCGGCAGTGAAGCCAGCAGTGAAGACTACGGATCAGATTCTCCATGAGACGTTAGACCCACTGGCTGTGGATTGGGGAATGGGTTGCGGGGATGTGGGTACAGCCCTTGGTGTTACAATTTGGACCTATACTTTGGACTCTACTAATAATTCCCTTGCTAGCAGCGCTATCAAGATTTGCTTCCGCTCTGACTTACCAGCCACAGTGGCGCATTTTACGGCATTGCATGAGTACGCCCACGTTCTCCAAATGCACGTGGCTGCTGCACAGACACCCGTCCTCAGTATGATACAACTAGAAGCGCGGGTAAGTGGATTATTTGATCCAGACCCTAATTTACGGATTATAAACCCGGATCTGTGGGACCCGCACTTAGAAATCCTTGCCGACTGCAGTGCCCTAATCATGAACGGCGGAGTATGGGGAAACACTTCATATACCCATGATTGCTCCGGGGTGCGCGGCACAGCAGCCGCAGCAATACTGGAAGGAGTTCTGCCATCATGAGTACACATACAGCGTTGAAAAGACGCATAGCAGCAGCCACAGTTGTTGGCATGGTTCTCATCACTTGGGGAGTGGTGAACCTCCACGCTGTAGCCGTCTCAGGGTTCTCAGCCTTCTCAGTCCCGCAATCCCAAGAGTCAGTAGCAACCTGCTCAGGAGACTTGTGCGGCTCAGGAGGCTCTGGAATAGAAGCGCCCCCGTTGCCCCCTGAACTAATAGTCCCGGTAGTCACGTCAAAAACTACGGAGCAAATCTTCCATGAGACGCTTGATCCACTGGGTGTGGATTGGAGGATGGGTTGGGGGCTTGGTTGCGCGGATTTAACGGGAGCCTCGGCTGTTACAAATGGCTTCAATTGGATAATTATGGACTATACTATCATTAGTTATGTCAAAATCTGCGTCAATTCTAATTTACCAGCCTCAGAGGCACATTTTGTGGCGCTGCATGAGTACGCACATTATTTACAAGTTAGGGTGATGGCATCACAGTCTATCAGTTATAAACAAATGGAGACGCGTCTAGGCACCCTATTTGATACAAGCGGGAACGCCTATCCGGAGATACCTTATCCCCATCTTGAATTTTTGGCAGAATGCACTGCCAGAATACTAAATGGCGGGGTATTTGGGAGCACTAACCTTTATACCCATGATTGCAGCGGCGCACGCGGCACAGCAGCAGTAGCCCTCCTGAATGGTCAATTACCATGAGTACACACACAGGGTTGAAAAGACGCATAGCAATAGTGACAGTTGTTGGCATTGCTCTTATTGCTTGGGGTATAGGGAACCTGCATTCCGCAGCCGTCTCAGGCTTCTCAGCCTTTCCAATCCCACAGTCCCAGGAGGCAGCAGTAACCTTAGGGGCAGGCTTTGGAATCGGCTCAGCAGGGGGCTCTGAAACCGGCACGGTCGGCTCTGAAGGCATACAAGCACCCCCGCTACCCCCTGAACTGGTAGTCCCGGTAGTCACGTCAAAGAGCGCGGACCAGATTATTCATGAGACATTAGATCCTTTACATGTGGCTTGGACGTATGATTGCGGGGACTTAGGTACAAACTGGGGTAATGCAAATTGGGATGTTCTTGGGATTAACGGATACATTTTCTATAGTAATATAGAAATTTGCTTACGCAAGGACTTACCAGCGGAACATGCACGGTGGACGGCTCTACACGAGTATGGACATATACTCCAAGCCCGCGTGTTGGCGGCACAGTCCCCGTTCATCGGTTGGGACCAATTAGAAGCCAAGGCGAGCAGTCTATTTGATGCAAGCGTGAACAACGCCCATCCGGAATTCAATAATCCTCATGTTGAAATCCTTGCCGACTGTGAAGCCTGGATAATGAATGGCAGAGTATGGGAAAACACTAATGTGGGCTACACCCATGACTGTAGCGGGGCACGCGGTACAGCAGCCCTAGCCGTCATAAATGGACAGTTGCCCTCATGAGTACACACACCGGGTTGAGAAGATACATAGCAGCAGCCACAGTTGGCAGCATTGCGCTCATCACTTTTAGCGTGTGCGGACTGCACGCTGTAGCCAGCAGGGGAGTAACCGTTAGGGACTTTGGCTCTGTAGCCCTCTCAGGAGGCTCTGGGGGAGGAGACTTTGGAACCGTGTTAGGAGGCTCTGTAGGCGGCTCAGGAGGCTCTTTAGCAGTGCCAGCACAAGCCCCGGTAGTAGTCCCGGTAGTCACGTCTCAGTCCACGGAGCAAATCTTTCATGAGACGCTTGATCCACTGCATGTGGATTGGGCAATGGGGTGCGGGGATTTAACGGGCGCGTGGGCTACAACAAGTTGGAACCCTAAGTGGATCTTCAATCATTACCTTGTAAGCAGTGATATCAAGATTTGCGTCAATTATAACTTACCAGCCTCAGAGGCACATTTTGTAGCGTTGCATGAGTACGGACACTATTTACAATTTAGATTAGCAGCATCACAATCCCCCTTCATAAGTCAGACACAATTGGATGCCAGGCTGGGGGAGTCATTTGATACAAGCGGGAACACTTATTCGTTGCAGAATCTTCATCTTGAATTTCTTGCAGACTGTGAAGCCAAACTCCTAAACGGCGGAGTATGGGGAAGCACTAATCTTTACACTAAGGACTGCTCTGTATCAATGGACAAGGCAGCCCAAGCCATCATAAACGGTCAGATGCCCTGAGCCCACCTCTTGCGGTACACTGTTCCCATGAGCGCACGGTTCACCACAGAGTTCCTGGCATCACGGCTGACAGCGTTTACATCACAGTCAGACGTGGATGATTTAGTTGCCACCATCAGCACTGCTGTTAATGCCCACTGCATCCTAGACCAGGAGCGGACACACACCCGTGTATACAGGGGCGGCATTGTCAGCATTGTTCTCACCTACCTTGCATCCAGTCCAGTAGAAGCCCACCAGATTGGTGTAGATGCGGCACGCGGCGCATTGGGTTGGTCAGTGGAGGTTGGCGCGGCTAAGCGCTTGCGGGCGTTTACTCACTAACTAAGGGCAGTCGGTATTGGGGTTACTCACTAGTTTCTGATCCTTGCCTCAAGGGACACAGAACAGCCGGCAGTGGAACTTCACCCTCAAGGGACACAGAAGTGCTCAAGAGTGATGGGATGAATGTCAGTATCTGGACTGGTGTCTCAGGAACTCTGGCTGGGAGTTAGCCCACGTTTTACCTCTTAATTGGAGCCTGTTAATTGAGAGTTAACATGGGTAGTTGTCAGTGGTAGCAGATACTATTAACCATGAACAGAAACCAGATTGAGACCGTCAACCCAAGCCCCGGAGCCGTAGGGCTCCCTCTCAGCGTCACAGACGCCCTCCGCTTATCTTCCACCCTGGATGCCGCCCTAGCGCCCACTACCCGCCGCTGCTATGCCAGTGCGTACCGCTCATACCAGACCTGGCTCCGGCTAAGGGGATATACCAACGCCCTAGAGCCGTCAACAGTGGCAGCATATCTTTCATTGTTAGCAGAAGACCATTCCTCAAGCAGCGTGGATCTGGCAAGAGCCGCCATATTGCATAACGCTGGCGCGGAAGCATCAATTCTTGCAGCGCACCAGGGAATACGTAGGACAATGCGTGGAACCAGGAGATTAGCGCGCGGCAGACAAGTCCGGCAAGCGCGTGCATTATCCCGTCTTGAGATCAGACGCCTTGTTGACACTGTGAACACGGATGACACCCCGCGTGGGGCTCACAATAAGGCATTACTTTTGTTGGGATTGGCAACTGGAATTAGAGCCAGTGAACTCTGCGGGATCAGGCTCAATGACCTGAAAAACGTTCCTGGGGGGCTGGATGTGTGCATCCGGTACTCCAAGACCTCTGACCTGCCAATTGACATCAGTGTGGCGGCTGTGGGGGGCATCCTGTGCCCATGTGCGGCA
>Ga0209748_1000687_pt1 | contig 17624 bp, 12 predicted proteins | sample BarGraIncu00421A_FD_185490 | JGI IMG/M metagenome (GOLD analysis project Ga0209748, IMG submission 185490) | Arctic peat soil microbial communities from Barrow, Alaska - Barrow Graham LP Incubations 004-21A (SPAdes) (version 2) | ecosystem: Environmental > Terrestrial > Soil > Wetlands > Peat... | reverse complement strand
GGGTTCCAGCAGGTTCCTCCATCCATCGGATGAGTGGACGTTGCCCGGCCTCAAGACAGCGCCTTCACAATCCCCGAACTGATTGAACACGAACAGGGGGTGGTAGAAGCGCGAGCAGTAATGCCCGTTGTAGGATGAGCCCTCCTGGGCACCATGCACGGGGGACTCGGATGAGTCCATGTCAAGGACTATCTTCTTTGTATTGGGGCGGGCAATTGCTTTCTCGACCCAGACGGCGTTGATGGAGGAAAGCGCTTCGATGTTCTGTTCGGTTACGAGTGTCTCAGTCTCGAAGCGAGAGACGGTCTGCGAGCTCGCGGCGTTCCTGTCGAGAGCTTTCTTGCCCACCACCGCTCTCATAGCCGGGTCCCTGGTGAGCGCCTCCTGGTCGTTCACGTCCTCGTATCCGGCCAGTCTTGCGTACACAGACTGGCGAAGGAGACCGGCAAGCTTGTGCTGCACGTTCCTGCCGGTTCTGTTCTCACTTATCATCTCTCCCGCCATTTCGGTGAGACCAAGCACTTCATCAAGCTCCCTGACAACCAACAAACCGGCATCCGTTGTCACCTTTGCGCCCCTGAACTCCAGGCGCAAATGGCCGTTGTCCAGCGTCAACCATTCCTGAGGTAGCGTTGACTCGCAGATTCTGCTACCCAAACGAAGCCGTTGCCTCATAAGATTGTTACCCACGAATCTTAGGAGGCACGGCATGAATAAGGAGATCAGCAGGCAGTCAAGGCAGGAACTGACCGAAGCCATCCGGGAACGCTACTCAACAGCATCCAAGCTAGAGAAGGCGAGGATCCTGGACGAGTTCGTCGCCATGACCGGATATCACAGGAAACACGCCATTCGCGTGCTTTGCTCGAGCGATCAAAGGGGCCCTGTTGAGCGTACGTGCGGCACGCGTATCTATGACGAAGCCGTTAAGGAGACCCTCATCGTCCTCTGGGAGTCATCGGACAGGATCTGCGGTAAGCGACTCAAAGCGGTCTTACCGATCCTCGTCGAGGCGATGGAGCGCAACGGTCACCTGGACCTGGACTCCGAAGTCAGAAGCCGCCTTCTTCAGATGAGCGCATCGACCATAGACAGGTTGCTGGCACAGGTTCGCCAACAGGCGAAGGGACGGAGGAGGAAGAGGAACGCGCCCAAGAAAGCGAGCAAACAGATCCCAGTGAGGACTTTTTCCGACTGGGACGAGCCGGTCCCGGGCGAGCTCGAGATTGACTTCGTGGTCCATTGTGGCGATAGCACCTCAGGTGTTTGCATCCACAGCCTGGTGGCGACCGATGTGTGCTCCGGCTGGACCGAGGCAGTCCCGCTCCTTGCAAGGGAGCAATCGCTGGTTGTCGAGGCGTTAGCCGCCGTATGCGGTCGGTTCCCGGTTCCAGTGATCGGCTTCAACTCGGATAACGACTCCGCCTTTATCAACGACACCCTGCTCGATTACTGCCAGAAGGAGAACCTGAAGTTCACCCGATCGAGGCCCTACCAGAAGAACGACCAGGCCTGGGTTGAGCAGAAGAATGGCGCCATCATCCGGCGGTTCGTCGGCTACGACCGTTTCTCTGGCGTCGTCGCTGGAAAGCTGTTCGGCCAGCTCTATCTTGCAATCAGGCTCTACGTGAACTACTTCCAGCCATCATCTAAGCTGCTTGAGAAGACGAGGGAGGGAGCCAAGGTAACGAGGAGATACTCCAAGCCCATGACCCCGGCTGACCGTCTTCTCGAGCATCCCATGGTCTTGGATAAACATAAAGAGGATTTGAGATCCCGGCTACCACAGCTTGATCCTCTCGCTCTCCTTCACCGGATTCGAGACACCCAGGCCGCCCTTGCCGCTCTTGCCTCTCCCGGACAAACAAACCGGCCGGGGAAAGACCTCGATGAGTTTCTGGCCCAACTCTCCCGGCTCTGGCAGGCCGGCGAAGTCCGGCCCACGCACCGTAAGGCTAAAGACACGCCCAGACACTGGCGGACTCGCCCGGACCCATTTGAAGATGTCTGGCCGGAGATTCTCTATTGGCTCAGTGAAAGCCCGGACGCGACCGCCAAGTCCTTGTTTGAGAGGCTGATGAGCGATTACCCGGGGAAGTTCACGGAAGGGCAACTCCGGACGCTACAGCGGCGCGTAAAGGAATGGCGTCACGTCATGGCGCGCGAGCTGGTGTTCGGCTGCAAAGAGCCCGAGGACGATCTGATGCCAACCTGCCTTTGAACTACGATCGCCTACGGCTCCCTCCGTTCACCGGCAGGGCATCGGGAGAAAGAAATTCTCTGGCCTGAAAGCATGAGAATCAGCCTCGAAATCAAGCGAAGTTCGATGGTAACATTTGGCGATGAGGCAACACGGCCCTCAAAAGTGATTGTCGCTGATCAGGCCGTCGAAATGGCACCTCAAGCCGCCTTTTTGGCTTTCACCCACTTGGTTTCCCTCCCGGAGAGTCGCAGAGTGCCGATAAATCCCATTCTAATCAATAATTCAGCAATACAAGGGAGTGTTCCTTCCGTTTTGATATGATAAATCCGGGATAATATCAAAACGGGTGCCACCGAATGCTCAAGGTCGTGGTCGGTCGGCGAGACCTAACTGCCGAGTTGGGCTCTTCCGTCTCGATCAAGTTAACAACTCTTCAGGTCAGCTAATGCCGGAACCTGTTCAGACTGTCGTCAAGTAACCTGTTCCAGTCGAGGAGGCTCGAGTATTCCGCGACATTCCTACGGTAATCCTCAAGCAACTCCCGGTCTGACATGATCTCTATGACCGCACGCGCCACGCTCGAGGGCTCACACTCGACGATAGTCGCGCATCCGCTGTCAGCAAGCTCCGTGGCATTGTGCGGCAGGTCAGTCAGGATAATCGGCAGGCCTGCAGCCATGTATATCTTGATCTTAGCTGGGTCCGCATAATAGGTGAAATCGTCTTTCTCCCTATCGTACAACGCTACTGCCAGTGCTGCCCTTCCAAGCTTCTCAGCTACCACTCGGTCCTCAGGCACAAATCCCTCGAAGATAACGCTTGACTCCACACCAAGGCGTTGGGCGGTAGCCTTTAGAATACCTTCGCAGGGGCCTTTGCCGATAATCCTGAACTTGAAGGTCGGGATATGCCGCAGGATCTCCGGTATGGCCTCGAGGACGACTTCCAGCCTCATCTTCTCCGCAAGTCCTCCGACGAATACCATCTCTGTCCGGTCTATCTCGTCGCTACTGTACCGCTTCGCGTCAGCCCAGATCCCCCGCGTCACGACCCTTTGTTCGGGTAGTTGCTCCGGCCGCAAGCCCCGAATCGACTCGCGCCCCTCCTTCATCATCGGCGAGAGGTCCCAGATCTCGTCGGAATGCCTGAGGGCATAGTCGTTCAGCCTGTGATACATGCGGTTGAGCCATGCGTTCTTGAAACGTTTCGGTATGAAGTCGATACTGTAGTAAATGACGTGCTTCGTCGATGTTATCCGCTTCAACAAGATTCCACATAGAGTGTCTGCCCCACTGAGGCCGATAAATACGCCTACCTTGCGAATTCTGAGTATCATCCAGGCGATTGTGTAGACGAAATCCTTCAGGATGACGAGAGGACCTGGTAAGAAACGATAATCAGGCGAAAAGCGTTTCTCTACGAGGTTGCCGATACAATAGTGCTCGATGTGTGACCGCCTGGTCTCCAGACTATGGAAATCGTGCGTGATGTACCAGAACTCCCGGCAGCGAGTCTCAAGCAGGTATCTTCTGAGATCCCCGGCGATTCCCGGCGTCACGCTGTGGCTGACTATCAGGAAACTGGTGTCCTTGCCAGTTCTGCTCATTGAATCTCCTCCCGCAGGCATTCGAGGACGAACTCGACAACCTTATCGTTGAGGTGCAATTCATCATTCGTGTACCCCTCAGCGATAAATCCATTCTTATCTACTACTCTTGAGTAAACATCAATGAACTTGAAACCACGTTTGGCACAGCACTCACCAAGCAAATTGTTAAACTCAGAGTTTATGGCGCTGCGTGTCTGTGTCGGAGCCGGGCTTTGATAGCCGAAAATGCTTGCACCCTCTCCGGCCGGGGGGACGCTGAGGACAAAAAAATCAACACCCTCGCGCTTCAGAGCATCAAATATCAACGCGTAGTTTTTAATCGTATTGTCAATGAATTCAGTAATGGGTCTCTTTTTTTGGTTCCTGACATACGAGTTATAGATGTGAATCCTGCAGTCAATCTCGCCGAAAACAAGAATCGCATGATCGCCTTGCCGCACAGCCCATCTTACTACACGGAGAAGCCGCTCTCTCGAATGAAATGTACTGTGCTCTCTTGCCAACATATAGGCTGTTGACGGTCCCACGTGGTAAACACGGAAAGGCCTGTGATGTCGGAAAACCCATGTGTGGCTATCGCCAATTACGTGAACCTCCTGTCTGCCGAGAATCCTTGAGCTTATGATTGCAAGGAAAATCGACCAGTTCAGAAGGATTCCAGTCATTACAACCTGCAGGCGTCTCCTGTAATAGAGCTGCCTGTCCACCCGCCTGAGAGCCTGTAAATATGTTTCGGTCTCAAGAGGGGTATTTTCACCCTTGACGCCTGTCTGGTCAGCGATTGGAACTCACCTGCCGCGGTGTTTGTCAGCCAAAATTCTGTTCAGTGAACCGTGTATCAGAAAGTAATGTCAGCGCCCCGCTTAGACATCTCGCGGGTCTTACTGACAGCGATATTGTACCACCGAGGGAGGGCGACGTCTTGAACCGGCATCTCCACACGAGACTTCGCATATGGCACCGCATCCTCGAAGACATCGGGGCGCACGGCGCGACCTCGCGTTTCGGAGATCACCGCTCGGTCAGCCTGGTGGCGACTACCTCCTCGACCTGCTTTGGGTCCTTGGTCGCGAAATACCAGTCAATGGTGCGGTGCAGCCCTTCGACAAAGCTGAACTCGGGCTTCCAACCAAGCAGTTCGCGCGCCAGAGAATTATCAGCCACACGGTTGAGCGGGCCTGTCGGCATCTCGGGATGCAACTCGATCTCCGCGTGGCGTCCTGTATAACGCATCACTTCATCCACGGCGTCCCGCACCCTGATCCGCTCCATCGTACCGATGTTTACACCACTGCCATCTTCGATGAACTGCGCTGCCAACAAAGTGCCCCTGACAGTGTCCTTGACATAAGTCCAGTTGCGGATCTGTTCCCCGTCTCCCCAGACAACGTACGGGTCCTGCTTTATGAAGGCACGGGCAATCATCGCTATCACCGCGTGATCCTCCTTGCCCCGCTCCCCGAACACCGTGAAGTATCGGCAGCAGGCGGCCTTCAAGCCGCGCTCGCGATAATAGTCCCTCAAGGTCATCTCGGCCATGAGCTTGGCCCAGCCATACATGTTGTCGGCTTCATACGGGGGACCCACCATGTCCTCAGTAAGGTACAGGATTTCTTTCGGGTCGCTCTGAAGATGATCGGGATAGACACAACCTGACGAAGCGTAGACCACCTTCTCTACCCCGCCAGCGGCGCAGGCGCGGAAAAGCAGTCCGTCCAACACAAGGTTGGTGGCGCAGTCAACCTGGTGTAGATCGACGTACCCCCTGCCCCCATGATCTGCAGCCAGATGGATGACAGTTCTCATGCCATCTGTCGCCTTCTGCGACACCTCCGGGTCAAGGAGGTCACCTTCCACGAACTCGACACGGCCCGAGTCAACGTGATCGACAATGTTTTCGAGCTTGCCGCTGGACAGGTTGTCGACGACCCTGAGTCGTGCACCGCGCTCCACCAGTGCATCCACTATATGGGACCCTATGAACGAGGCTCCCCCCGTAACCAGTACCTGATGGTCGGTCCAGTAATCGCTCAAGTTACTTCATCACCTCCCACTCGGTTCGTTCCAAGCGCACAGTAGTCGCAGACCTTATCGTATACCGCACGGTCGAGCATACGCCAGCAATCGACCAGGACCCGCCTTTCACCGTCACGTCGCAGCGACTCTGGAGAAATCTTCCGAAATTCCTTCCAGGGGGTCACCAGCACAAGCACATCTGACCGCGCCACACAATCCGCCAGGCTATTCGCGTAGGCTACAGAATCCCCGAGCACACGCCTTGCGTTATCCATAGCGGCGGGGTCGTAGACGACCACCCTGGTGACAGCGGTGAGTCGTTTCGCCAGCTCGATTCCCTGCGACTCTTCCACAACTGCAGTATCAGGCTTGAAGGCTAATCCCAATACACCTACAACGCCATTCTTGGGCAACAGCGACACCACTAGCGAAGCAAGTGAAGACGCCTGCTCGCGGTTCGTCTCGCTCACGGCTTTTGCGACACGGGCAGGAACCCCCAAACGGTCCGCGAGCCGACAGAATGCCAGGTCGTCCCTTGGAAAACAGGGGCCTCCATATCCGATTGCTCCCTTGAGATACTTGCCCCCAATCCTGCCGTCGAGCCCCAGCGCTGTCGTCACAGTGTCAACATCCGCGCCTGGCAGATGCTCGCAGACCCTCGCCAGGGTGTTGGCAAAAGTGATCTTGGTCGTTATGTAGGTGTTCACAGCCAGCTTTGTGAGCTCCGCGTTTACGAAACTCATGCGGCTGATAACGGGCTCGTTCTCGCAGAGGTCCTGAAAGAAATCCTCGAGAGCTTTTCCCGCAACAGGGTCCGATTCACCTATGAGGACGAATTCAGGATTCAAGAACTCGGTGACCACCCGCCCGAGCGCAAAGAACTCAGGACTGTAGCACAGGCCCAATTCCTTCCCACAGCGTTTTCCTGACTCTTTTTCCAGTACGGGCTGAACCTTGCCCCTGGTGTCGCCTGGCATGACGGTGCTCGTCAGAACAACCAGGTGGTAACCTTCTTTATCTCTCAATGCGGCACCCACCTGGCCAATCGCCTGCAGCACGTATTCGACGGAGAACTCTCCGCTTACTGCGCTGGGGGTCGAGACGACTACGAAAGTGATATCCGAATTTCGAACGGAGGATTCGAAGTCAGCGGAGGCAGTCAGGCGATCCTGGTTGCTCCGCAGCAGTTCATCCAACCTCGGCTCGTAGAAAGGCGCCTTTCCCTGATTTACCGCATCCACAATTGTCGGTTCCCGGTCCACGCCAAGGACGCGGTATCCCCGCTCGGCGATACAGGCGACAATCGGCATTCCCAGCTTGCCGAGGCCGACGACAGAAACCGTTTTGCGTTCTTTCATCTTCTTCTCCCCATCCGATTTAGCTTTCCCTGTCAAACACGCATATCACGGTGCTGGCGCCGTATCGCTTGCCCTCGTGCCGACGGTCGATCTGCTCGACCCGCTCCCAATCGACTGAATGCCCGCGTAGCTCCACAAGCCGGCTCGCGACCTTCCGAAAATGACCAGTATAGTATACACAGCACCGTCTCCAGTCAGAAAACAGAGCCGCAAGTGTGGCTTCGTCGTAGTGCCTCAGGTGGCCCATCTCCCTGTCGTGAACGATGTGGACCGGCCAGAACAGAGGGTATATGTGCTTGAAGGAAATGGGTGCCGAGACCATCAACCAGGCCGACCGCTTGCAGACACGATCTATCTGGGCGGCCGCTCTGCGGTCTTCAGGAAGGTGTTCCAGGATACTAGTAGCCACCAGGCAGTCCGCAATATTACTCGCGATGGGCAATTGCTGGACATCACAACAAAGAGTGTGCACGCGCTCTGCGATCCCCAGAAGACGTGCTACCTGCGAAATCTGGAACAGGTTCTCGAGAGTTATGTCACACGCGATGCATGTGCATCCAAGCTTCGCGAGCTCTATTGTCATGAAACCGGAGCCCGCGCCCAGATCGATGAGGAGATCGCCCGATCTAGGTTCATAGCTCTCCTGCAAGCGCTCCAGGTAACGCTTCTGCCACGGCTCAATCCTGTACTCGCCCCTTGCTCTGGCTTCCTTTTCGAAGTGCCCTGCCTGCTTCAAAATATGCCCCGAGTCCGCCCCTGCCGTAGTTAGAATCGGGATGCCATCATGATATTCGTAGGCCGCGTCACACCCAGCACACTCCAGCATGGCTCCGTCGAACAGAAGTCTTCCTGTGCAGTGTGGGCAGCGGACTCTATCCAGTAACCAGGTGTTCACGACAAGACCAAGCCTTTGATATAGCCAGGGTCAGTTCCGCCGCACGAAAAAACAGGCGACGTTGTTGGCCCCGTATTTCTTGAACTCCTTATTTCTGTCACGTGCTTCTACCTTGTCGGTGTCACCAGATTTGCCAAGGAAGTTGGCAACGACGGCAACGGTCTTCGCAAAGTGCCCGATATAGTAGCTCCTCACCAGTGACCAACCAGCAAGCATTCTTTCAAGGCTCGCCTCATCGTACCCGCGCATGTGTCCGACCTTGCGATCATAGACATACCGAGCTGGCACAAAAAGCGGGTTGCGATGTCGGTACTTGAGAGGTACCGATATCATGAGTCCCGCCTCCTTCGCCGCCACTCTTTCCATCTCCCGCACAGCTTGTCCATCGCTTGCGAGGTGCTCCAGTACTGATATAGACACTGCACGATCGGCGATGCCTGTCTTCAACGGCAGCTTCTCGACATCGCAGCATACAGGCAGCACTCTTCCTGCCAGATCCATACCTGACACCAGCCTCCTGAGGCGAATAAGCCCAGCCATGGTCACGTCACATGCAATACAGTCAAACCCCATCCTCGCAAGCTCTATGCTCATATAGCCCAATCCCGAACCGCAATCAAGGACAACTCCTTCGGCTGGCCCAGAAAACGTCTCGACGAATCGTTCGACGTAGCTCCTCTGCCAAGGCTGCAGAAAATAGGGTCCCATGCGCGCAATCAGACTGGTGAAGTAATCGATTTGCTGGTCCAGGTGAGCCCCGCGCGCATCGGGCGGTCTCAAATCTGGTATGCCATCTACCACCGGATAGCCCTGGTCGCACAGGCCGCATCGGACTCTGTCAGCTTCATAGAGCAGACCTCCCTTGCACATCGGACAAATCAGCCAGCTGTCCAGTGCCTCCTCCAGCGATGGAAGAACTCTTTTCAACTGCTGGGCCTTTCCTGTATACCTGCGCCAGTCTTAGACAAGTTGATAGAACGCACTACAGAACATGAGCGCCCCGCCAAGCAGTGATGAAAAGCCACTTCGCTAGCCCGCCTTTCTGATACCGACTAGCCAGGTCCCGTCTCCATACCGGATCGGCTCGTACACTCTGCACTCTGTGAAAGACCTGGCGATATCATCTCTTGACCACAATCGGATGAATAGCTTACCGCTCTTCTTATTAATATTACCCACCGGCGCAATAATCAGCACGCCGTTGTCGGCGAGGCAACGCTTCAAATTTTCCATGGCGAACCTGAAACGTGATCTGCTCACAATGTGTTGTATAACGTCCATCATGACGATGACGTCGAAGCACCCTCCGATCGGGTCAGCTGTAACGTCGCGCTGCAGAAACTCATACTCTGGATAGTCTCCACGCAACCTGGGCAGAAAAACATCCGCGATGTCGATGCCAACATAGTCGGTCACACCAGAGTCGCGCAGAGTACCAGTGTAGAAACCAGTCCCGCATCCCACTTCCAGCACTTTGGCGGAGCTCAACGCGATTTCATGCTGCGCGCAGAAGTCAAGAAAGACCGCCCTCGCTGAGAAGTAGTTCTCCCGATTGTCTTCCTCGGACAACCCTTCATGTCCTACTGCCAGGAGCGAAAAACCGTGCCTGAGAAACCTGTCCTGCCAATACCTTCTCGCGTCATAGCCACCGTGCTCAAAGTACATTAGGCGATCGATGACCGAATAGCGCACGACAAGCCGGAGCGTTCCTATCGGATCATGCCGCAACCTTGAATAAATGCTCTTTGGAATCTTCATTAAATCGATATCATCTTATGTCCCAATTCTTCTTATCTATAGACCGACATCCTTCATATACCGCTTCCAACGCTGATATTCTACCACCAGAACGTCCTTTCCGGCGCACGAAACCCGGTACCGTCGCCTTCAAGGCATCCAACCCTTGCAGCTTCCCTGCAGGCCGCGTGTTTTCCCGACATCCGGGGACAGTTAACCCACATTTGAATCCACTCTGCTTTCTATTCCCGTCTTTCACAAACTCAAGGCCGGCGCTCTCACGCATGCCCTCCCCAGGCGGTGAATTCTCGACAGCATGGACCGGAATAGTTTCTCCGGAACAGCAACCTCAGCCATCTGAAAGACTGTCATCCTGGAGTGACTGATAATCTTGGCTCCAATCTTTATGAGCTTGAGCTGGACGCTCGTAAGCGACCAGTAGGCCACCTCCTTCGGGAGCGCGAACCGACGGAGGAAGTTCCCGAGGTTGTAGGCCAGAACGAACAGGGCGAGGCGTACCCGGTTGGAGGAGAACCGAGAGCAGGAGAGTCTCGTCCAGGTGAGGGCGTACTTGCCTTCCCGGATGTATTGTTAGCACGTGCTTCTGTGGTTGTAGAAATGGACGACGGCTTCCGGTGAGGAGGTCATGTTGGTGACGATGAAACCGATTCGGGGGAGCAGCTCGCCCTCGTGCCACTCCACCTTGGCTATGACCCGGCGGGACTTCTTCCATGATGCCGCCCGGTAGGAAAATGCATGGAAGAATACCTTCGGCTTTCTGGAGGGCCTTCCCACCGGTCGGGTCATCAGGTGGTCTATCTCCCGGTAGAGGTTGTTGTTCGCCTTGAGTCTGATGGCATAAAGAATACCTTTGCCCTCAAGGTATTCGTAGATGTCCGGCGAGGCGAAAGCGGCGTCCCCCCGCAGGTAGAGCTTCTTGTCCATCTCCCTGTACCTGTCCACGATGGGCTCTAGGAACTCTTTCCAGCCGTCAGCGGAGTGGACGTTGCCTGGGCGCAGCACCGCCCCCTCGCAGTCACCGTAGTTGTTGAAACAGAACAGGGGATGATAGCAGGTCGATTCAAAGAAGCCGTTGTAGGCGCTGCCCTTCTGGTTTCCGTGGACCGGCGACTCCGAGCTGTCTATGTCCAGTATCACTTTCTTCGCAAATGAGCGCGACACGGCTTTTTCTACCCACGCGCTGTTGAGTGAGGCCAGCGCGTCGATGTTCTGCTCTTGGGTGAGAATATCCGTCTCGAAGCGGGACACAGTTCCGGAACTGGCGGCGGTCCTCTCAAGTGCCCTCTTGCCGATGACCGCTCTCATGGCCGGGTCGCGGGATAGCCCCTCGTGGTCGTTGACGTCCTCGTAGCCCGCCAGCCTGGCATACACTGACTGTCTGAGCAGTCCCGGTATCTGGTGTTGTACGTTCTTTCCGGTCCTTCTCTCCACTATCAAGTCAGCGGCCATCTCGGTGAGCCCCATCATCTCATCGAGCTCCCTGACGGCAAGCAGACCCGCGCCGGTGGTTATCTTCGCCCCACGGAATTCGAGCATCAGATGACGGTCGAAAAGCAGCTTCAAACCGGTCTTTTTGCCTTCACCCGCAGGGTTTTCTCTCATTGGAACCTCGCATTGCCGGAATTGCCCATTCTAGTGCATCCTTAAGCAAAGCAAGGGGAGAACCCTTCCTTTTTCATATGAAATATCCGGGTTAAACCCAACGCCACTGGAATCGCGGGCAGTTGATCGCAAATGATGACGCGATCTCACCCGCTCTCAGGACCAAGCTCTACCCGCCTAACTCCAATGCAACATCCTTGACCAGGATTTTCATGCGCTTCTGCTTACACCGACATTGTATTACCTTCACACATTTCACGCTGTTCCTATGAGCGGCCAAACAATAAAAGACGACGGAATTTCAGGTTGCACCGACTCTGCAATCGTCAAAAGCATGTTGTAGCGGTTGCTACAGAAACTAGGCTGGCCATCTTATTACTGCGCTGCTGTGGCCACTTATGTGCTAGAATCTCCCAGAAAGGAAAGTGGAAGTTTCCCGGCCATACTCAAGAAGACAGCAAGCAATGAATGACCCCCTGATCTCAATAACTGGGCTTGAGACGCACTCCTCAAGTGTCTCGAGGGCAAGACCTGACTTAATCCTAGCCCAGAGCTCTGCACCCATCGAGTCTATCCCACTCTTCACCCATTTCTTCAGTGACCATCGGGCATCTTCCGCGGTGGAAGGGCGTGCCTACCATGAAGGGCATACCTCCAGATTGCATTGCCTTTCAGCGACCTTCTGGATTCGGTCCCGGCTAGCTCTCCTGCACGTCTTCGGGTATTGTTCGGTTTCGCCTGGTGGGACACCTGTTTCCTGGTTGCGCTGCAACGCGCGAAACCGAGATAACGGGCTCGCATGGAATCAATGACCGGCACTCAAACCTACGCGTCAAACATCTTCGTGAGCACCAGGGATTGGCTGGTGGAACGCGACTACAGGCCGCTATGGCACCTGCTGGCGGTCGTATCCATCGTCGCGGTGGCCTGCTTTCTTTTCTACAGACACTTCTCCACCCCCGGTGTGCTCATGCACACAGACATGACCTGGCCCAGCCCCCTTCCTCGCCTCAATGGCTCATTTCTGCATACATGGTGGCAGTACGGTAGCAAGTCCAATCTTTCGACAATGCAGCGGTTGTTCTGGGTGTATCCTCTACTCTTGCCTGCCAGGTTATTCAACCTCTCCCAGGAGCATTTCCTGCTTATCATGTACATCTTCACGTTCAGTCTCGCTGGAGTATCGATGTACGCGCTCTGCTACCAGGTTGTCGGATCTCTAGAGTTCAAGAACCTTACCCGTTACGCCCCGTTCCTGGGGGCGATACTCGCAGCCCTCGTCTACATGTACAACCCTTGGTCGATCGGACACTTCTGGTCCTATTTCATGTTTCCGACCTACGCGATGATCCCGCTGGTATTTCTCTGTTGCAGGTGGACCCTGTCCGCTCCAAGTGTGAAGCGCGCCATCGTACTAGGCCTCTTGATGGCCTACTGTGGAACAGGCCCATTGATGGTTATCTGGCTGTGGATACTGGTGATTACTTATGCCATCTTCCACGTCGGTACAGGCGGGATTGCACGAAAAAGCCTTTTGGCTACGCTGAAGGTGCTCTTGCAGACTGCAGTTTTCTTTGCCCTTTTCTGCGCTATGTGGATGATGCCCTATCTCGGTGCAGTCTTGTCTCACAAAACCCTGGTTCCCAAGTATACCTCCCCAGTTTCGTCCAACATGATAGCGGCAACGTCCGCGCACAACTCAGTGGTCAACAACCTCAGGTTGGTTTCAGGCTGGGGCTATCCTGTCGGTGTGAATCCGACCAACTCGCTGCTTGTTGTGCTGTCTTTCGCAACGCCCATTCTCGCTCTAGCCACCCTCCTTGTTATGAAGGACAGGTTCAAGAAAAACGAGTCGGTTAACTACTGGTCGGCGATATTTGTTCTCTCCATCTTGATAGCCACCGGTTCTTCTTTCATTCTCAAGAAGCCATATCTCTATGTGGCACTGGACTCGCCCGCATCAAATCAATTCGGCTGGCTGTTTAGAGCACCTGACCGCTGGCTCGTGTTCGTTCCAGTCTTCTACGCTTTGATGCTTGGTATCCTTATGACTTCACTCCTGGGTCGTGGCACAAAGAAAAGTAGGAGGCTTCGTATATCAGCGCCAATCGATGGACCTCACGACCTTGCTGATTCAGACCAGGCGACTCTGTTTGAAACGGCATCGGAAACGCCGCCAATGCAAGATACAGATCGGATGAGAAGGCTCGAGGTAAAACTCGACCGTTTCGAGTCGATGGTTCAGAACTTGCGACATTACGGGATGCTTATGTTGGCCTTTCTGATAGTAGCGGCAGTGCTACTGTCTTACTATCCTGTCACGCTCCTCTATGCACAAAGAGTGATGAACCCGACTCAGGTCCCAGCCCAGTATGAGAACGTCAACCGCTTCCTTGCTAAAAAGGGCCCTGACTCACAAGTACTGTGGCTACCATACTGGGGGGCCAACAGATACGCTTGGGCCGGTGGAAAACGGCTGGGCCCCTTCGAAATCTTCTCCTCGAACCCTTCCATTTTCCAATTCGCGGTCACTTCTAACACCTATGGCTACTGGCTACAGAATGAGATCTATCAACCGAAGGGTGGGATGGCGGAAATCTACCTGGACAACAGGCCACAGTCCATAATAGGCAACCTGTCGTCCGCACTTCTGGCACCTTACGGAGCGATCTTCGTGGTCGTAGACACGTCAATTCCTGGAACCAATTTCGCGTCTTTTCTCAAGTCTGACAGAAGCGTGACGGCGGTGTACAGGTCGGGCAACCTGGTCGTATACAAGATACCGCACAGTCCTGGTGTACTCAGGGCTGCCGACAAGACCGTTGTGCAACAGTCATTCTTCGACTACCTTTCCATACTCGAGAAAGTCGGCCCAGGGACACTGTCTGACGCAACGTTCGTCGATCACTCCTCGGGAATACCCAAAACAATGACAACGTATGACCTCGCAAATTACCAACTGCCAGTAATACAGAACGGAGACTTCGAGGCAGGTCAGGGAGGGATCATTCCTGGCTGGACCCTCCAGGGCAACCAGCGGACTACCGTTGTCACACTCGACAAGGAGAAACCGTCCTGGTCAAAAGGTGAAAGCAGCTTGAAGGTGGTCAACAAGGAGACACGCTCGTGGGGAATCAGTTGGATTACGGGTACCGAGGTCGCCGCCGTGCCGCATCAGATGTACACTGTCGAGACGTCCGTTAAGTACCAGAATGTGGTCTGGTCCAGCGCGGTCATTGAGGGTTATTCGTCCAGCGAAAAGCAATGGCGAACCCTCATCAGGTGCCCGAACATCATGTCGCTAGACCTTGACTGGCGCAAATGGAATTCTTCCTTCGTGTTGCCTGACGGTTATACGAAGATACGGCCGAAGTTGGGAGCGGGTTGGGTCGCGAACAAAGGCAAAGGTCCCGCAACGAGTTGGTTTGACGACATTAACGTATCCCGCGTACAAGACCGCCTGTTCGAGGACCTTTCCAAGCCAACGCCCGTCCCTACCATCCAGTACACCAAACGAAGCCCAGAGAAATATGAGGTCAAAATCACCAACGCTGAAAAGCCTTTTATGCTGGTCTTCTCACAGGCCTATGATCCCCTTTGGGTTGCAAAGACCGATCAAGGGGAGAAGATCGAATCTGTTTCTTGCTACTCGATGATCAACGGGTTCCCCGTGGATGTACAAAATAAAAAAGACTTCACGATCACTATCGAATACCTTCCGCAGAGATGGTTCTACCTGGGTCTGTTGCTCAGCCTCGGGGTGCTGCTCTTATGCATGATCTACCTTCTGTACGATTGGAGATTAGGCAAGCGGCTCAAGGTGACGGCCATGCCTCTCGCACTGGCACGAGGGATTCCCCCGATACTCCGCACCACGGGGAAGCATGTGGAACCCGAATCCAGACGCAACAAACGGTTGACCGAGAAGTCTGTCAGGGCAACACAGGCAGAGGGCGCACCTTTTGGGACACGAGTGAAGCGACCGCCGTCGGACTCCAGTGAAAGGGCTCGGTCTGGAAAGCCGCGGAGGGGTACGCGTTCCAGAATAAAAGCCCTACGCGCGCAACGTAAGAAAAAATACGAGCCGAAGTCTTCCTCGAGAATCAAGGAGCGGCTCGAACAGCCGCGCATGGAGCCAAAGAAAGATGTTGTCCGTGCACGGAGAAAACACAGGCCGCTATCGAAGATCAGAGAGTGGCTGGAGCAGCCGAGCAAGCGACCGAGACGTTAGCAGGGAGCGTGAAATGGTTCTAGCTGATAAGAAGTCCATGAGGCGCATAATCGTCAAGGTCCTGGTGGTTGCTGCGATTTTCATCATATTGTTGGTACTGGCCGATCCAGTGATAGCGCTTTTTATCGCTTCGCTTGCTGCCTGCTTGATGTTGAACCTCGACAACAAGGCCCCGCTGGCTGTGTCCATCGTCCTGCTGGTGGCTTGCCCGCTTTTCCTCTTGCTTGGTTTGGCTTCCACCGCAAATGCGTTTGCCGATTTTGCTTTCTACCTTTTCACTATCGGGGTCGCGCTGCAGTTATCACAATACTTCCGCGCGGTGCGCGCGCTCCCCAATGAGAGCAGCGGCGAAGTCCCCAGGTGATAGAACGGCTCCCCTGACCGTTCCCATCATTGTGGCAGCACTATGACTCGCCCGGCACAGACCCGGAATCTGCGCGAGGTTCCGCGTTTCCAGTGAAGATGAGCAGAATGCTTACCGCCAGCAGTGCTATCCCCACGGCCAGAACGATCAGTACCACCTGTCTGGCGTTGTTGTGCAGAAGCATTATTCCAGCGGTCTCGAGCACCGTTGCAACCGCCAGAAACACCACGATAACCGTCCTCTCCATGGCAAGGTGATAGAACATGAGGAGTTTCACGGTTGCGAAAACGGCCATGGCCAGGCCAAACAGCGCCACGAGACCGGTTATACTTCTGCCCTTGCCGCCTACGAATAACCAGGCAGTGAACGCCGGAAAGATCGCGTAGAAAGCCACGGCGGCCGCCAACATGACCGAGGAAACGAGCAGGCTCCACCACAAGGTAGAGCGGGTCGATTCGTTTCTGGCCTTCAAGTTCGCCACGCGCGGAAACAGCACGAGCATGACTCCTTCTGGAAGAAACAGTATTGCTTTGCCTGCCAGCGCAGCATACGAGTAGTCTCCCGCCAGTGACTTGGAGAAGAGCACCTTGACCAACACCACATCTACCTGCGTCATGAACACAAACAAGAAAACCGCCACCGCCGCGGGCAGAAAGAACTTGACAGTCTGCGCGGGTCGAAACTGGTTATGATTGGCTGCGGGCTTCGCCAGAAGATCCCGCACGAAGAACAGCAGCACCGCAAGCAGAACCAGGGCTGACACGGTTCCCGAGAGCATTGCCCCGTATATACCCAGACCCAGCGACACCAGGGAAACGCCCGCAAGTATTTTCAGTGCCGACGCCCCGACGTAGGTCCCACCGTAAGCAACGTACCTTTGCTGACCCTGCAGCGCCCCGTTTGCGAGAACAACGAACAACCCGGTAGCCATGGTTACGCCCATGATGAGGATAAGCAAGGGAGACTGAAGCTTGAGCAGCCACGCCGCCGGCCAGGCAAGAGCAGCGCTCAGCACTATGATGCCTATACAAGCCACCGTCAACCAGCGCAAGTAGCTGCGCATCAGACTTCGACTATTGTCGAGTTCACCCTTCGCCTCGAACTGCGCGACATATTTTGCAACCACAAGCTGCACCGAGGCATAGGCTACTGTGACGATTATAAAGATGGAGGTCAATACGTATAAATCACCAAACGCAGCCTTCGGGAGAAGGCGGTTCATGATGATGTCATACAGGTATCCCAAAACACCTGCGACGGTGGAGGCGACAACCATCACTCCGAGACTGCCAGCCAATCCCCTCTGCAACAAAGCCAGCTTGCCCTTGAATCCGTCTGTTCCGGTCCCGTTCAGCTTCTCAGCTTCCATTAATACTCTCGTCGATTCTTCTCAAGGACTCATCGCATGCCGGTAGTAAGTATACTCTTGGGCCTGAATGGATAGGGATGAGGGGCGCGTGGGAGAGAGGCTCCATGCGTCTAGTGCACTTCCAATTTGATACGCCTAAACTTTGCCAGGGGGCAAGCCCTCGCTGAGTGCTCCCTGTTCCGCCAGGTCAGGTACCTGCTGATTCTCTTTCTGCGATCA
>Ga0209748_1000684_pt1 | contig 17645 bp, 17 predicted proteins | sample BarGraIncu00421A_FD_185490 | JGI IMG/M metagenome (GOLD analysis project Ga0209748, IMG submission 185490) | Arctic peat soil microbial communities from Barrow, Alaska - Barrow Graham LP Incubations 004-21A (SPAdes) (version 2) | ecosystem: Environmental > Terrestrial > Soil > Wetlands > Peat... | reverse complement strand
CTATTCCCGCCGTGCTGGCCATCTCCAAAGATCCGTTTATCGTTTATACATCCAACGTTTTTGCTATTTTAGGATTGCGCTCGTTGTTTTTCGCCATTTCCAGTTTGATGAAATTATTTCATCTTCTGCATTATGGTCTGGCGGCAATCTTGAGTTTTGTCGGCGTGAAAATGATCATTGAAGATTTTTTCCACGTGCCGGTCACAGCCTCCCTGATCGTGATCGCCTCCATTCTGGTTGTATCGATCGCTATGTCCATCGTTTGGCCGGATAAAAAAGGTGAGGTTCCTCCGGTAGCGATGAAGGAGTAGCATTCTTATGCAAATTGAGTTTTCCAACGCTTCGCAAACCCAGTTGAAAAAATGGGCCAGACTTACCGACTCCAAAGTGCGGCGGGAAGAAGGAATTTTCCTGGCCGAAGGCGTAAAGGTCGTGGAGGAACTATTATCGAGTGACTGGCATGTAGAAGCCCTCCTAGTGTTGCCGGAAAAAATAAAACACTGGGAATATCTGGTGGAGAAGGCGGATAGCAATATCCCTGTTTATTCGATCACCGCCTCTCAGTGGAAGAAACTCAGCCAGGATAAGGAACCGGAAGGGATAATGGCTGTAGTCCAAATCAGGCCGGAGCTGGATTTGACTTCCTTTTTATCTACATCGCAGGGAAATGTCTTAATTCTTTATGAAATAAATAACCCCGGCAATATGGGAGCTCTGATGCGCAGCGCGCACTGGTTCGGTTTTACCAATATAATTTTGAGCACTAACTCAGCCGATTACACTAACCCCAAAAATGTACGTGCCTCCATGGGCAGCCTTTTCCATTTGACTATTGTCTCTGATGTTGATTTGATTGCGGCACTACCGCAAATAAAAAAGACACATTCTCTTGTGGGCAGCGATGTGCGCGAGGGACTGCCGCCACACCCGCTGCCGCAAAAAGTAGCCTTGCTTTTAGGCAACGAAAGCCATGGCCTGCCGGGGCAATTATTGGACCTTGCCGATGAGCGCTGGTGCATTCCCGGTAATGCACGGGCGGATTCATTGAGCTTGCCGCAAGCAGCAACGATCATGATGTATGAATGCGTAAAAAAATGTCATGCCATATCCTCCGCTGGCGGAGGTGTCACGCAGTGACGGAGGTGGATATTGTAGGGACTGTTCCCCGAACAGTTCGAAGCGGCGCGTTTGGGGAATGACCTAAAGGTTACGCGACGCGCCCTACTACATTAACAAGTCCCCCTTAATCCCCCGCCAGCGGGGGACACGCAAAAGCACATAATGACAGGAAAGTTAATAGCGACACAGTCTCGAAGGCCGGTCTTGTGCCCTCGCATCACCTTCAGGTGATTAGGGTATGTCCAGATGTCTTTTAAACTTAACCTGAGTAGAATGAGAGAAAAATGAAATCTTACATTCAAGTAATGACCACAACGGAAACTAAAGAGCAGGCGCAAACCATCGCCCAACATTTGGTGGAAAGAAAGCTGGCTGCCTGTGTACAGATTACAGGCCCGATTACCAGTATTTATCGCTGGAAGGGCAAGGTGGAAAATGCCCAAGAGTGGCTCTGCCTGATCAAAACACAAGATGATCTTTACAATAAAGTGGAAGCCGCAATTAAAAGCCAGCACCCTTATGAAACACCAGAGATTATCGCCGTCCCGATCATTAAAGGCAGCAAGGAATATCTGAGCTGGCTTGAAGACGAGTTACTCTAGTGTAATTATCACTGGCGCGAGGAACGAGTATACGGCGTATTGACTGGTCGGCCATTATTTCTTGGGGAAATACTTCACATTGCTTATATTTTTAAAATCTGAATCCTGAGTCCAGAGAATGGCTTTGAATTCCTGAGCCGTTGCGAGAATAATACTGTCCGCCATTGGAAGATTATGTTCCAAACTCAGCCTTGAAGCGGCGATCGCAAGTGGTGCTTTTAGATCCACAACCGTTCCCTTTTGCATGGCAATAACTGCTTGCAGTGCGTCATTTTCGCCGGATTCTCGAAGAATTACCTTGAAGACCTCGTATATCGTTACCGTTAGGACAACAAGCGAAGCAGAATCAAGTCAAGGGTGCGAGGAAATGCTTGGCATTAGGCTCATCGGCAAAAAGACGCAAGCCGACCGGAAGAATCTACGATATTCATTCTCTGTCTTCCTCCCGCTTGAATTCCGTATTGATGCCCTTGAGGAATCCACGGAGTTCTTTGATATCGCGTTCCGGTATAAGCTCGATACGTCCGGCATATTCCAAAATCTGCATTTTTTGGCCAGGTCGAAGATTCAATGCCTCCCTGACTGTTTTTGGTATAACGACTTGATATTTTGGTGATATGGTTACTGATTTCATACCATAACCTCCATTGATCTATTTTGTATTACGATATTATGATCGATATGTTCTGTCAATTATATTGATGACCACGACGGAAACCGAAAAATTGGCGCCCTTATAAAACACCGGAGATTGTTGCCGTACCGATAATTTAAGGCAGCAAAGAATATCTGATACCAAGTTGCATTCATTCGTCTACCTTTGTTGGCATCGTCATCGGCTCCTCGACGTATGGCACTATACGACTACGTCGCCTCTTCCTTGCCGTCGCGGTATACTTTTGACTGCGATTTGGTATGAACTGGTTGGATGATGAGCTAAAAAATAAGACTGAAGGATGAAGCCTAGCCTGTTAGCCTTAGCTTCTTGCGCGTTTTGCAGCTGAATGCCCGGCTTCAGCGGGAGCCCTCGATCCGCTGCAAGCCGGGCATTAGGTGTAATCCTATCTGTCTTGAGCATTGTATAAGGTCATATACAGACTCCGAAAAGCTTCAAGTAATCCTTCGTCTTTTGACATAACATATGCCAACCCTGCTTTACTTATTGTTTCCGTATACTCCCGTACATTCTCCCTTGCATCTCCTGCTTTTATTATCGCCTTGTATTGCTTCATCCCAGAATGAATAATCTCCAGTGCTCTATCAGAATCAAGAAACTGGAATACAGCCATGCCTGCCTCTATAATAACGTCATTTATCGGGAGTTGCATCCCCGCATGCCCAATGTGCAAGACGAGCTGGCTTCCAACAAAGTAAAGAAAGACTACGCCGATAACAGCGTCAGAATTCTCGATACGACCTTCGAACGGGAAATGAGATGATTTTCCCTGAACAAATGCAACTATATGTGTCAGAAGTAATACGGCAGCATCATTTACATTTTTCGATTCAGGAAGCCCGTTGTTTTTTCGAATCCGGTTGGCTATAATTAATATATTTTCTTTGAATGAGTCGTCCATTTCTGGCACCGTATCAAATCCAATCATTGTATTGACTGATGCTCCGCCGTTATGCATTTTGCTTGCGATAGTTCTGATTCTATTTCGTTTTTCAAAGCTAAGAATTCTTGTTCTTGGCTATCTTCATAAAATACTATTCCTTTTGCCAAGCCAATTGATTCGATGACTTTATGAAACGCCACCGTACAGTAGTCCAAGGCTTTCTCTGCGGCAAAAGATAACCCATCAATATTGAAATGAATTAACGTATCCCTTGTATCATTTAGCCACCTTATCTTATCGAAAGTTGTACTATCTGAGGCACCAAATAACCGCTTATAAAGATGTAGGAACCTATCTAGATCTGGTAGAAAAAGCTCATCTTCATCTTTGTATTTTTGGAGCCATTGTTCCAGATCCCGTTTCTTCCAATGATTGAAACTGTTGCCTTGCCGTAAGGCTATACACACATATGCTTGCAATGCATTGTGAATGAAAATAATACAATACTTAAAATAGCGTGGGTCATCTCCTAGCGCCTTAAGTGAATCTCTAAACGCATATAGCGATGATATTCCTTCATCTTGTCTGTCAAAACTGATCCACATGATAGTTCCAATACATAACAAGTTATTCTATAGTTTCTGGATAACTCCATTTTCAGAGGACTTCTTCTGGGCTCTATGCAATGATAATAAATCTGCTGTTTTTGAGAACTATGTTCCCCCCAAGCATAAACACTAAACTAAGCTATTGTTTCTAATATATAATCTCTTGACATTTATTTTACAACATTTTTTTCATCTTTCCGTATGAGGCTATGTCACAATGTCTTTGCGAGTGAATGCAATGAGCGAAGCAATCTCGTATCTAATCGACATCCTAGAGATTGCCACGTTCACTGTCGTGAACTCGCAATGACAAATGAGGATTGATACATAGTCTATGCATGAGAATGACATCTAAAATATATTTCAAGAATAGTATTAAATATGTTAGTACATTAACTATTCTGGCAATTAACCGCATTGAATAATAACGGGCAATTTATATTACCTCGAATCAACTTCGCGCTATTGCTGGATTACCGCCTGCGCGGGAATGACACCATTCATATATTTTGTTGCCGGAGTAATATTATCCTGAATGGACAATTTTTATACTTTTAAGGAGACACTATGTCGAGCAAAAATGAAGTAGAGAAAAAGTGCATTGATACTATCCGTTTTCTGGCTGCCGATGCCATTGAAAAAGCAAAATCAGGGCATCCAGGAATGCCGCTGGGCGCCGCCGCTGCCGCTTTTACTCTGTGGACAAAACACTTAAAGCATAACCCGAAGAATCCGCAATGGCCGGATCGCGATCGCTTTGTTCTTTCTTCCGGTCATGCCTCAATGCTTTTATATTCTCTGCTGCATCTCACCGGGTATGACCTTACGCTCGACGATATTAAAAATTTCCGGCAATGGGGAAGCCTTACTCCCGGCCATCCTGAATATAAGCACACTCCCGGCGTGGAAGTAACCACCGGCCCCTTGGGGCAGGGATTGGCTAACGCCGTGGGCATGGCCATTGCCGAGGCACAACTGGGGGCACGCTTTAATCGCGATGGGGCGAAATTAGTTGATCATTTCACTTACGTGATGACGGGCGATGGCGACATGATGGAAGGTGTTGCTGCCGAAGCCTGCTCGCTTGCCGGACATTTGCGTCTGGGCAAGTTAATCGTCCTTTATGATGATAACAAGGTTTCGCTTGCCGGTTCCGCGGCACTTTCCTGTACGGAAAATATTGAGCTTCGCTTTAAGTCTTACGGCTGGCAGGTACAAACAGTTAAAGACGGCAATGATGTTGCCGCCATTGACCGGGCGATTAAAAAAGCAAAAAAGGATACTGACCGGCCATCTCTAATTTGCGTGCAATCGACCATCGGTTACGGCGCGCCCTGCAAGCAGGGAACCTGCGATGCTCACGGTTCGCCGCTGGGAGCGGATGAACTCAAGGGCGCCAAAGCAGCTCTGGGCTGGCCAGCGGACCCTTTATTTCTTGTGCCGGAAGATGCCCGCAAATTTTTCCGCAAGGCGCTTACCCGAGGAAAAAAATCAGAGAACAAGTGGCAGGAAAATTTGCTTGCCTTTAAGCAAACACAACCGGCAATAGCGGCTGAATTCTTACGCGCTATGGGCGGCGAGTTGCCTCCCAACTGGGAAACAGCTCTGACTGAATTTCCCGCAGGCTCCAAAGACATCGCCACTCGTAAAGCATCGGAGGCGTTAATGCAGGCGATCGCCGCTAAAATTCCGGAATTTGCCGGTGGTTCCGCTGATCTGAACCCATCCACTTTTACCTGGCTCAAAGGTCTTGGTGATTTTCAAAGCCCCACAACATCCTCTGCCGGTTTGCACGGCATGGTTGGCGGCCCGTGGAGCTACGCAGGCCGCAATATTCATTTTGGTGTCCGGGAACATGCCATGGGCTCGATTGCCGTAGGCATGGCGCTGCACGGCGGGATTATTCCATATACGGCCACATTCCTGCCTTTTGCCGATTATATGCGTCCGCCCATGCGACTGGCCGCACTGATGGGTGTACGTACGATCTTTGTTTTCACGCACGACAGCATCGGCGTGGGAGAAGACGGCCCCACGCATCAACCGATCGAACAGATCATGAATCTGCGTCAGGTGCCCAACATGACAGTTATCCGGCCCGCCGACGCCAATGAAACAGTTGAAGCCTGGCGCCTGGCTCTTTCTAACACGAAAGGTCCTACGACGCTGGTTTTCAGCCGTCAGAACCTGCCGGTGCTGGATCGAAGCGTATGCAATGCCGCATCCGGCACAAGGCGCGGCGGTTATATCTTGTGGGAATCGTCAGCCAATCCGGAATTGATTCTGATCGCCACAGGTTCGGAGGTTTCCATGACGCTTACCGCTGCCCGCAAGCTTGCGGCTGAAGACATCAATGTTCGAGTGGTATCACTTCCCAGTTGGGAGATATTTGACCGCCATCCCCAGGAATACCGCCATAGCGTTTTACCGCCCGGCATCACTGCCCGCATCTCCATTGAAGCGGGAATCAAGCTGGGATGGGAACATTATGTGGGACTTTCGGGGAAAATCATCGGCATGGATAGTTTTGGCGCCAGCGCCCCGGGGCCGGTTCTCTATGAAAAATTCGGTTTCACCGTTGACAAGATTATCGCGGCTGCGGAAGAATTACTCCATCGCGCCTAGCGGGGAAAAAATAAATGAGTGATTTACGCATTGATTATTCTCTGGGAGAATATCGAAATTCAATCATCAGCGCGTTGGACAAAATGCGCCGGGATAATATTATTGCCCGCATCTGGGCGAAAGATTATACTGTCTGGAAACCAGCTCCGAATGAGATTATCAACCGGCTGGGCTGGCTTGACGCTCCTGCGGAAGCATTAGAACAGATAAACTATATCCGCGCCACCCTTGAACCCTTTACCAATGGCAGCATTAAAGATGTTGTTTTACTGGGGATGGGTGGATCAAGTCTGGCTGCGGAAGTATTCAATAAAATATTCGGCAGTGAGGCTGGTCATCCCCAATTGCATATCATGGATACCACCGACCCGGTTTTAATTTCTCAACTTACTCAACGCCTGGATTTGGAAAAAACTCTTTTTCTTGTTTCCTCGAAATCGGGAACAACGCTGGAGATCACTTCCCTCTTTCACTATTTCTATAACTTGACCCTGGAAAAAATGGGCAGTTCCGCCAGCCGTCACTTTATTATCATTACCGACAAAGGCAGTTCTCTGGAGGAATTGAGCAATAAGCTTTCTTTACAGCATGTCTTCTTAAGCGATTCAAATATCGGGGGGCGCTATTCGGCTCTTTCCATGCCGGGCATAGTTCCCGCGGCGATTATCGGCGTTGATGTGGAAATACTCCTGCTAACCGCGATAGCCGCTGAGCAAAGAGAAAAAGCGGAGAACTTTTCCGGCGAGCTTGCCGCCACCGGATCGGTTTTAGGCGCCACTTTGGGTACATTAGCGCAGAGAGGCCGAAACAAAATTACCTTCATCATGTCCCCGCAGTGGGCTCCTCTTGGTAACTGGCTGGAACAACTTATCGCGGAGAGCACCGGCAAGGAAGGAAAAGGAATCCTGCCTGTTTTAGATGAACCATTGGCAGACCCGCGTGTTTACGGTCAGGATCGCTTATTTGTCTTTTTTCAAAATGGAGCCGTCGATAATTCGCCAGAGATCGCTGGCCTTGCCGCAGCCGGACATCCGGTAATTACTATCAGGCCCCATGATCGTTACGATTTGGGCGGTCAAATGTTTCTTTGGGAAATGGCCACAGCCGTAGCCGGGCACATTTTGGGCATTAACCCTTTTGATCAGCCGGACGTGGAAGCAACAAAGGCGCACGTCCGCCGGACGATTGCGCTTTACCGCGACAAGAAAGAGCTTCCTTACGAGTTGCCTTCATTGACAACTCCGGAATGCGTCATTTACGGTGGGCCACAGGCTCCCTCGCCGGCTGGCGCGTTGAAAATTTTTCTTTCTGAGGCCGCAAAAGATGATTATGTTTGTTTACAGGTATATTTGAGCCCGACACCCAAGGTGGATGAGGCACTGCGGAAGTTGCGTGAAACAATTTTTACTAAATATGGACTTGCTGTAACAATTGGTTACGGGCCACGCTATTTGCATTCCACCGGTCAATTGCACAAAGGCGATTCCGGAAATGGATTATTTATTCAGTTAACCGCTGATGATTTGCAGGACGTAGAAATCCCTGATCATGTCGGCGCTGAAGGCTCGACTCTTACCTTCGGTACGCTAAAAGCTGCTCAGGCTCAAGGCGATTGGCAGGCGCTAATCGATGCGGGACGAAGAGTTATCCGTTTTCACTGGAGAACAAACTCTGCTGCCGGTTTAAAAAATTTCTCTGAACTTCTTTAATGAACTCTTAAAAAGTCTTTTCACCCTCCCTCTGTCCCTCCCCTCAAGGGAGGGAAGATTTATTTGTTTTGTTTTTGTCATATCTAATCCGCCAGAGGCAGAGAGACATCTTTATTTTAGCTGACTATCTTGAGAATTTGGGGAGCGTGCCGCTCCGACGCAGCTGGAATCTCTTTCGGATAGCCGATGATAATGGGCGCAATGATCCGGCAGTCATCCGGTATTCCCAATTCGGATTTTATTTTTTGATCTCTGATATATGCCCCCAGATTGACCCAGCAAGTGCCCAAACCTCTTTGGACGGCACCAAACATAATGTAGCTGACGGCCAGCGCGCAATCAACGTCTAGTGAACGAACACTCTTCGAGCCGATAACGTAAATCAAACACGGCGCGTTATAAAAAACATTAAAGTTTTCATTTTTGAGCATATCCACATAGTTCGGGTTGAGCGATGTCTTGTTTTCGGCAAAATCCTGCAGGAGGTTCTTTTTACTTTCGTCAGAGAGTTTTTTCAGGGTCTGCCGGTTGTTGACGATAATGAACTGGCAGGGCTGGCCATTACTTGCCGAAGGCGCCAAGCATGATTCCTTGAGTATTTCTTTTACTATATCCAGATCAACAACTTTTTCCTGGAAATCACGGATTGCTCTTCTGTTTTTTAACAGCTCTGTAAATGTCATCATAAAATTATCTCCTTTTAGTTAATAATTATAATTTAGTCTATCCATACTTTACCCGGCGCCTATTGCTTGCAATATTAAGGATATAAACTTAACGATAATATCTTGAAGCAGCTCGATTACCGGATTGAGGAAACCTAAATACAACAAGCCGATAACAATAAAAAACCCAAATGGCTCAATTTGATTCAGTACCCTGTTTACAGATTCCGGCGCGAAACCCATGAGAATTTTAGAGCCGTCGAGCGGAGGAATCGGGATTAAATTAAACGCGGCCAGCAATATGTTTATCCAGGCCAGCAGAGAAAGAATCTTATACATAATGTCTTCGTGCCCGGGAGATAAAAGTTGTAATAACAAAAGCGCGATAAAAGCACAAATGATGTTGGCAGTGATACCTGCCGCCGACACGAGAACGATCCCTTTGCGTCTTTTATCGATGGGAATATTTTCCAGATTTACGGGAACAGGTTTTGCCCAGCCAAAACCGATAATCAAAAGCATCAATGTCCCTATAACATCGAGATGTTTAACCGGATTGAGAGTCAACCGGCCCAGCCGTTTAGCCGTAGGATCACCCATTTTATAGGCAACCCAGCCGTGAGCAAGTTCATGGAAGATCACCGAATACAAAAGGAGCACGGACAGCATGACAAAAGCAGCCGGATCACTAAACAATAGACGTATGAGACCCATAATATTTTCCCATTTGTTATTTCAAAGTCGATTCACTCGTTTTCAGCGAGTACCTATTATATCCTGGATCCTGAATAGCTAAAGCTTTCGGGATAAATTCCACTTACACTTCAAACTTCGCTTCACTCGTTTTCAGCGAGTGTCATTTAATTGCGGGACTTCAAGCGCTGTACCGCTTTTTCCAATCCATCCAACGAAAGTTCAAACATGGGAAATATACCGGCAATGTGTTTTGCCGTCCAGGCATAAAACCAGCGATCTTCTGTTTGAGGATTCAACCAGACCGCGTGACGAAATGTTTTAGCCAGAAATTTCAAATACTCTATACTCGGCCGGGACTGGTTCTGACCCACATATATGGCTCCATTGGGATCATGCAATTCATAGGGCGCCATTGAGGCATCACCTACTATTATCAAACGAGTCTCGGGATCACTGCGGACAAAGTCCTCCACCTCTACGGGTTTTTTATAGCGAGCCGCGTCCTGCCACACATTTTTATAAATTGTGTTATGAAAATAATAAATTTCCAGCTCCTTGAATTGAAATTGCGCGTAGTGGAAAAGCACCTGCACAATCTCAACATAAGGGTCCATCGACCAGCCTCCGTTATCAATAAGAAGCTTGACATTCAAGCGGTCGGCAAGCCGCCTGTCAAACACTATTTCGATTTCTCCGGCATTGCGCATGGTCTGATAAATAGTTTTATCAATGTTGATAATATCCGGCGGCCCGGAAGGCGAAAGGTGTTTGAGCCTTTTTAGCGCTTCACCGATCTGCGAGGCGGTAATCGGCCCGTCCTGCGAGTAATTGCGGTAACGTCTCTCCATGGCGACTTTGATTGCAGATTTATTGCGCGATTCACCACCCACGCGCATCCCACCCGGATGCACTCCGGAATGCCCTGTGGGAGATGTGCCGTGTGTTCCGATCCAATAGTTTCCGCCGTGATGCGCTTCTGTCTGTTCTTTGAGGCGCTCTAAAAAATGTTTTAACAATTCATCCGGCGTCATTTGTTTTATTTGATCTTCGGGTAAACCAAGCGCTGCGGCCATCGCGCCCGGATCTTTGAGCCACTCGTTGAGCATCGCCTGTGCCAGTTCGCTAAGTTCCGCTTCCGTCGGATCAACTTCGGTGACACCGTGAAAGGCAACGGCAAATGTTTTGTCGTAGATGTCAAAATAGCGCTCGCTTTTGACAAGCAGGCTGCGGGCAACGCTGTAAAAATCTTCCAGTGACTGGATCAGCCCCATACCCAGAGCTTTTTGCAGACGCAAAAAAGACGTGGGCGAAACGGGAATCCCCTTGTCACGCAACATATAGAAAAAATTAACAAACATACTTTTCTCTTACATAAGCCCGATTTATTGGTGATTGGCCAGGTATAGGTCTGTGCTCTTCTTAAACAGCACGCCCAGATAAGGAATATTGCCCCCTTTCAAACTCTTGAGTTGAAAGTCGGGGTCGGCCTGGAGCGCCCGCATCCAGTTAATCAGCTCGCGGGTCGCCGGTTTTTTCTCTACACCACGGACTTCCCGCAGGCGGTAAAAAGCTTCCAGGCAGGCCTCAGATAGATTCGTATTTAAATCCGGAAAATGAACGCCGATTATTTTACGCATCATATCGCGATCGGGGAAAGCAATGTGATGGAAATTGCAGCGCCCCAGAAACGGATCGGATAAATCCTTCTTTGCGTTGGATGTAATGACGATCACCGGCCGATTTTTTGCGGTAATCGTCCGGTCAATTTCAATAATATCAAACTGCATCTGATCCAAAATGTCCAGCATGTCATCCTGGAAATCCGTATCGGCCTTGTCGATTTCATCGATCAGCAAAACAATCTTCTTATCCGCCGCGAAGGCCTGACCGATTTTACCCATTTTGATGTATTCTTCAATATTGCTGACATCGCGTCCCGAATCGGCAAAGCGGCTGTCATTAAGACGGGTCAGCGTGTCATACTGATAAAGTGCTTCGATCAGTTTCATACTGGATTTAACATTGAGGATAATTAAAGGCATGCGCAAATTTTCGGCAATGGCATGCGCGAGCATGGTTTTGCCCGTGCCCGGCTCGCCTTTGAGCAAAAGAGGCATTTCCAGAGCAATCGAAATATTCACAATCTTGGCCAGTTCATCATCAAGAACATAACGCGATGCCCCGCGAAACTTTGCGGGGTGAGTTTGAGACACCATAATAAACTTACTCCTTAAATATATTTTTTATGCCTTATCCGGCAACCACGGGTATAATACCCTCCGCTACGCGGGATTGTTCAACTTACCAATTTCCCTATACTTCGTTATGGAAATTGGAGTTTCACGAATAAAATCTCCAACAGCAAAACCAATCGGACGGATGTGAATCCGGCGGGCAGCCGATACACTCCGTGCGAATGCGCGCATCGATTGTTTCGGCAAATGTGCGGTATTCAACCAGGCCCGCCGACTTACAGGGGTAATCTTCCAAACCTTTGCGCTTTCGGGCTGATTGCACCCGGCAATCATTCATTTGCAATATAATGCTTTGTGGGCTTTCGTCAATAATGGATTGCTGATTTATGTATGCATAGAGGCGAAAGCGCAATGCTTTTTTCAATCCAGTAAGTCCTGCCGCTTCCGGTAACTGAAAAAACTTTTTAATCGCCACAGCCTCAAAAGGAGAAAAACGCGCCCAGCAGGAATCATTGCAGCGTTTTGCTTCCCCCATATCATAATTGGATTCAACAGTTTGAAACCAGACGCCGTCGCCAGCCAGCCAGTTCTTGCCCAGCTCCTCCATCATCTTCAGCAGTTCAGACTTTTCTTTGGTCAAAAGAACTTCCGGAACCGAATCCTGAAGTTTAAAACTGAATATTTCAGACAGACGTTTGATTTGAATAGGATAGCTCTTCTGCCAGACGTCATTCATCATTTCCAGCGCTTTGGGCATACCGAGTTGATGTTCGACTTCATTAAACCAGAGTGTATGATGCACCATTGTACGATACAAAAGATCCATGACCAGCCGGGCCATCTGCTCTTTGCTCAACTGCTCCGGCTTTTCCACGCCATCAGTCATTATTTTAATCTCCTTTTATAAGTCATAGCACGTTTCGGAGAAAATAATAAGCACAACAAGCTTACCGGGTAAGTATCGTAAAAGCGTGGTATCTCGACAATAAAGAATATATTTTGGGGATCTGCAACCCCGTAACTTGCCGCTTTTTGTCAGTAAACTGAAGGCGCGGCCCCTAAACTGTCCACTCATACTGTTATTTATACAAATATAGCTTGACTATTATCCGCAATTGCCGTAGTGTTCCGTCAACTTCGCATATTTAGAAATAAATGGGCGAGGGAAAGAGTTGAATGTAGACATTTTGAAGCACAAAGGTTAGCCACCAGGTACTTTAGAGTCTTGGTGGCTTTTTTAGTTCTGTCATCGTGCTAATTCGACTTGGAAATTTTAAGAAAGGAGGATTAATACTATGTCAGAAGGTAAAGTAAAGTGGTTCAACGAACGCAAGGGCTTCGGCTTCATCGAACAAGATGGCGGCACCGATGTTTTTGTTCACTTCAGCGCTATTCAAGCCAGTGGTTTCAAGACATTAAATGAGGGCCAGCTTGTAAGTTTTGATGTTGCCCAGGGCAAAAAAGGCCTGGAAGCAGAAAACGTCAAACCCCTATAGTGGTTCATTGAAAACGAAAAATTAATGCACTTCGCGCATGAATATTATGCCGGAGTGCATTTTTTTATGCCCAGATGAAACCCTCCGCTGCCAACCTACTTTCTTTGATTATGTGTTACACCACTTCTAAATCAAAGATGATATCGAGGCGGCAAGGAGGAGGCGACGAGGCGTATTGTACATACGTTGAGGAAGCCGACGACGCTGCAAACAAAGATAGCGCTTTGATTTAGAATTGGGATTATATTTGAATACTTCAGTCCACGCAATACTTGCTTTATGCGGCCGGCTGCTTCAATACTTCTTGACAAAAACTAAATACTTTAGTTAGTTACACAACCTTTGCACATATAGTTTTTATTATCCCTAACAACAGGGGGGTTAATCGTGTATTTCTCTGATGAAATGCAGGAAGCATCTCTGGGACTTACCCGGAAATGGCAAGATGAAGTTAAAAAAACTTTAAAGAACAATCCCGATCAGAAAGAACTCTTTTCCACTGTTTCCGATCTGGAGATTAAAAGACTCTACACACCGGAAGATATCGGTGTGCCGGGAGAATTTCCTTATCTGCGCGGCAATCAGGTAACCGGCTATCGTGGACGTCATTGGACATTCCGTATGTTTTCCGGCATGGGCAGCGCGCAGAACACCAACGAGCGCTGGCGCATGCTGCTGCGCGAAGGACAGACGGGACCCAGCACCGCTTTCGATTTTCCGACTCTCATGGGTTACGACAGCGACTCTCCAAAATCTTTGGGTGAAGTCGGCAAGTGCGGCGTGGCTATCGATACGCTGGAAGATTTTCTGGCGCTGATGAAAGATATTCCCATGGATCAGGTTACAACTTCCATGACGATTAATCCTCCGGCCACTGTCCTGTGGGCGATGTATTGTGCCGCTGCCGAAATCAATGGTGTGCCCCTGACCAAAATCGGTGGAACCATTCAAAATGACATGCTCAAGGAATTTATTGCGCAAAAGACTCTGATGTGTCCGCCCGGGCCATCGGTAAAGCTCATCAGCGATACGGTTTCCTCAAATTAGGAGGGGAAAAATGAAAACGGCAAAAAATAAATCTATCCAGTCCAAATCAACCGCAAAGAAAAAAATATCTGCCGGTAATAAAGTCAGGCCACTGCCCGCTGCAACGGCCAGAGGTCTGGTGATAGTTATTACCGGTAATGGCAAAGGTAAAACCACTTCGGCCTTCGGCCAGGCACTGCGTGCTGTGGGTCAGGGATATAAAGTTTTAATTGTACAGTTTATGAAGGGAAGAAAATACGGCGAATTTATTGCCGCTGAAAAATATCTGCCGCGTTTGACTATCCACCGCTACGGTCTGGACAGCTTTGTCATGCGCGATAACCCCGCTGCTGTCGATATTGAACTTGCTGTGCAGGGATTTGAGTTCGCGAAAAAGGCAATCGCCAGCAGCAAATATAATATGGTCATTCTTGATGAAATTAATGTGGCTGTGGATTTCAAACTTATTGATCTAAAACAAGTTGTCGAGATGATTAAAAACAAGCCACCCGCGCTTGATCTCATTTTAACCGGACGCTACGCCGCAAAAGAAATTATAAAACTTGCTGACACCGTTAGTGAAGTCAAAGATATTAAACATCATTATGCGGTGGGGATCAAAGACCGCGCGGGAATCGAATACTAGTTCCAAATCTCAGTATTTTTTGCCATTATACCCCTCTTTTCCGTATCTAGTGATACGTGAAGTGGGATTCGTATCTCGTGAAGCGTATCTCGCATTTCACGCTATAACATACCCTACGAGTCCACAACTTTCAATTTGGAATGGGAGTAAGGATTGCCATTTGTAATCAGCTTTAGAGCCCCCCACTGAATCAACGGCAGAGTCCCTCGCTTTTAGCCAAGTCTAACAATTTGCAGTCTCCTAATGTACACGCTTTTTGCGCATCACGGCAGCCAAGATTGTTGTTGCCCTGCAATAAATAAGTAACCCCCCGGTTGTTGTAGGCCTCGATATAATCCGGTTTCAGGCGAATGGCTTCATTATAGTCTTCGAGGGCACGCTGATACTTGCCAAGGTCATCGTAAGCAGCTCCCCGGTTGTAGTAAGCGTCGGCAAAATCCGGTTTCAGGCGGAGGGCTTCATTAAAGTCTTCGATGGCACGTTGATACTGGCCAAGGTAACGATAAGCACTCCCCCGGTTGTAGTAGGCCTTGGCAAAATCAGGCTTCAGACGGAGGGTCTTATTATAGTCTTCTATGGCACGCTGATACTGGCCAAGGTTAAAGTAAGCGAGCCCCCGTTTGTTGTAGGCCTCGACATAATCCGGTTTCAGTTTAATAGCATTGTTCAAATATTTGATAGCCTTTTTCTGGTCGGTAAGTTTCCCCCCATCCTCCTCCGATAATGCGTTTGCCTTATCAAACCAATCCACCGCCGTTTCGCTCATTGCCGGGGAACAAAGAAATGTTAAAACAAGAAAGATGGAAAAGATAATTTTGCGCATATCGCCTCCTTTTATATGCTTACATTGTTATTGTATGTGAAGCCAGGCTTGGATTTGAAGATGCCTTCAACTGGATCATAATAGCGCCATTCCATCGTTACTTGACGATCATTTATCGTAACCAATGCATAGCCTTCATAGTTCGTATCGTTGTCAATAGCGGTGATACGGGAAGCTTCTGATGGTGCATAATTCCCGTTTCATGAATCTTTTTCAGCACCGCCGGAACCCGCAAGAATTTGGTAAATAGATTTACTCCCGTCTTTCGTCTGTATCAATGCTAAAGCATACAGATGCGAATGACCGGTGAGGTACATTTTGGCGCCTGCTCCACCCAAGGTATCCCAAAAAGCCTCTCTGTTCGATTTATGATTATGATCGGTCCATTCGTATCCCAGCTGGAACTGGGGCATGTGACCAAAGGCAATCACATGGGGTTGTGCAACAGCGTCACGTTCGGCCAACTGAGACTCTATCCAGTCCATATCGTTACCATGGTAATAGTAGGGACGGTTGACACCCTGTTCAAACTGATTCTGGTTGATGCCGAGGAAATAGGCATTATTAAAGACAAAACTATATTCCATGTCCGGATGAGCTGGGTTGTTCGTTCTGCCCGCGGGAAGTTGTGGCGCCATCGTTGTATTCCATGCGGAAGTGCAACTATTTATTGTATCACACCAGTATTCATGATTGCCGGGGATGGCATAAACGGGAATGTTCGCGTTATAAACCGATGCCATTGCGCCAATCCAGGCTGTATATTGCGCATTCAGACCGGCAACGTCTTGGCCCCTTCCATCGACCAAGTCACCTCCGGTAATAACCATGTTGACCCCCTGAGTCACCATATCTGCGGCCATCCGTTGCACGGCTGGTAGATTCGTATAATTTATTGGATCAGTGGTTTGATCCAGCTTATGATCACTCATATAGGCAAATTTCCATGCCGGAGTAGCTGCATTTGTCGATGAACTGCCGCATGACGTTATTGAAAATAATACAACCAGAGATCCGATCAGACTGCTTAAGATGCACAAAAGTTTCATTTTCTTCATGATGGTTCCTCCTTCGTCTTCGCGTCTTTTATTCGAGCACATCGTTTTCTTCCGCTTCAGACATACTCCTTATAGGTCGGGTCGTACATCTTCGATTTGATATGGCCGAGCAGATCGGCCGGTTCAGGCATCGCGGTGAGTCCCCTCGCGAATGCAACCTTTGCGACTGCCAGCGCGATAGTGACCGACACCTCGCGAATGCGCGACAAGGAGGGATAAATCCGCCCCAGCATAAAGTCCTCCTCCAAAACCTGTTTATCCAGAGCTTTGGCGGCCGCAGCGAACATTTCATCCGTAACACGGGATGCCTCCGAGGCAAGAATGCCCAACCCGACGCCGGGGAAGATGTAGCTGTTATTCGCCTGACCCGGCACAAAGGTTTGACCGTCCATCGTAACCTTCGGGAACTGGCTGCCGCTGGCGAAAACTGCGCGCTTATCCGTGTAGCGGTATGCTTCTTCGGCCGTGCATTCCGATTGGGAGGTCGGGTTTGAAAGCGCAAAGACTATCGGACGTTTGTTGATCCGGGCCATCGCCTCCAACACCGCAGGGGTGAAGGTGCTCGGCTGGCCCGATGCTCCGATGATCGCCGTTGGTTTGACGGCTTCGACGACCGGGAGGAGATCTCGATGAAGAGGATAGTCTTGGGCGAAGCGGCGCTTGTGCTCAGATAGGTCGGTCCGGCTGGTGACGACGAGTCCCTTGGAGTCCACGAACCAGCAGAGGCGACGGGCATCGTCTTCGGAAAGGCCTTCCTCGACCATCGCGGAAACCATGAGGCTGCCGATGCCGAGGGCGGCCCCGCCTGCACCTAAAAC
>Ga0209748_1000683_pt1 | contig 17660 bp, 17 predicted proteins | sample BarGraIncu00421A_FD_185490 | JGI IMG/M metagenome (GOLD analysis project Ga0209748, IMG submission 185490) | Arctic peat soil microbial communities from Barrow, Alaska - Barrow Graham LP Incubations 004-21A (SPAdes) (version 2) | ecosystem: Environmental > Terrestrial > Soil > Wetlands > Peat... | reverse complement strand
GCGCACGCGCGCGATCATGGTTGCGCACACGCTCGGCGTGCCTTTCGACCTCGACACGGTCATGGAGCTGGTCGAGGAGCACCACCTGTGGCTTGTCGAGGACAACTGCGACGCCCTGGGCTCGCGCTACCGCGACCGTCTCACCGGGACCTTCGGCCACCTGGCCACGTTGTCGTTCTATCCGGCGCACCACATCACCACCGGCGAGGGTGGCATGGTGGTCACCGACGACGACGAGCTCGCCCGCATCGCCCGCTCGGTGCGCGACTGGGGCCGCGACTGCTACTGCGCAGGCGGCGAGAACAACACCTGCGGCAAGCGCTTCGGTCAGCAGTTCGGCAGCCTGCCGTACGGCTACGACCACAAGTACGTGTACAGCCATCTCGGCTACAACCTGAAGGCCACAGACATGCAGGCGGCGATCGGCTGCGCCCAGCTGGCGCGCCTCGACGACTTCATCGCTGCGCGCAAGCGCAACCATGCCCGGCTGCTCGAGGCGCTGCGCCCCTACGAGGACCGCCTCATCCTGCCGGTGGCGTCGCCGCACACGGATCCGTCCTGGTTCTGCTTCGTGATCACCGTGCGCGAGGACGCCGGCTTCACGCGGAATGAGCTGACCGGCTTCCTCGAGGCCAACCGCATCGAGACGCGCAACCTGTTCAGCGGCAACCTCCTGCGGCATCCGGCCTTCGAGACTATCGAGCGCCGCGTCGTCGGCGACCTCGTGAACACCGACGCCGTCATGAACCGCACCTTCTTCGTGGGCGTGTACCCGGGGATCGACGACGCTCGCATGGACTATATGATCGACGCGTTCGGGCGCTTCATGGCCGGCGAGCGAGTGGCGATCGAGATCGTGGACAAGGGTGCGCCGGCGCCGGCGGAGCGCTGAGGGACGCGTGGCCGTCGTTCGCAAGATCCCCTGCGTGGTACGCGCCGTGACCGATCACGGCGAGCGCGTCTACACCGTCGAGCTCGAGCCTTCCACAGCCGTTCCTCGCTTCAAGCCCGGACAGTTCCTGCACCTGGCCCTCGACGCCTCCGAGCCGGGCGGCTTCTGGCCGGAGTCGCGGGTGTTCTCGATTGCCAGCTCTCCCCGCGATCGGGACCGGCTGGCGATCACCTACGCGGTCAAGGGCGCCTTCACGGCGCGCATGGAACGCGAGCTGGCCGAGGGAGTCGCAGTCTGGGCGAAGCTGCCCTACGGCGACTTCGTGGTCGATTCGGCCAGCGACGCGGTGCTGTTCGCGGGCGGCACCGGCGTCACCGCGTTCACGGCGTTCCTGCAATCGCTCGAGGTCGAGCGGGCACCGCGCGTGCTGCTCTTCTACGGCGCCCGCAAGCCGAACCTCTTCGTCTACGGTCCGCTGGCAGAGGCCTGTGCGCGCGAGGTGCCCTCGCTGAGCTGCAGCCTCGTTTGCGAGGAGGCCGATGGCCGTCTGCAGGTGGACGCCGCATGGCCAGCCATCGCGACGCTGCACGGCCCGGTCTTCTACCTCAGCGGGCCGCCGCGGATGCTCGCCGCGCTCACGGCGCAGCTGCGTGGGCGCGGCGTCCCGCCGGCGGCCATCCGCACCGATGCCTGGGAGTGATCCGATGACGGCGAGCGTACGTGCCGAGGGCGAAGGCATCGTCAACCCACTGGCCCCCGATCTGGATCACATCCTTGCTCACACACGAGACTTGTGGGATGAGTTGCGCGGTTGCCGGCTGTTCATCACGGGTGGCACTGGCTTCGTCGGGCGCTGGTTGCTCGAGAGTCTCCTGTGGGCCAACGACCGGCTACAGCTCGGTGTACGGGCCGTCGTCCTGACTCGCGATCCGAAGCGTTTCGAGGCCTCAGCGCCGGTCCTGATTGCGCATCCAGCCATCGAGTTATTGGCCGGCGACATGTGCTCATTCACGTTGCCGGATGGCCGCGTCGACTACGTGGTCCATGCTGCAACCGAGACTGTGGGAATGCCGGGAACATACGATCCGGTGCACAAGTTCAATGCCGACATCCAAGGCACGCGCCGCGTCGTTGCCCTTGCGCAAGAGCGAGGCGCCCGCCGTCTCATCTTCACGAGTTCCGGCGCCGTCTACGGCCCCCAGCCGGCCGAGATGACACATGTTCATGAGGAGTATCCGGGCGCCCCCGACTCGACCGACCCATGGACTGCCTACGGTCAAGCCAAGCGGGTTTCCGAGTTTCTCTGCACCGCTGCGGCTGCGGCGGGCGGTTTCGAGGTCGTCATCGCACGTTGCTTCGCCTTCGCGGGCCCGCACCTGCCTCTAGACTCGAACTATGCGATCGGCAACTTCCTCCGGGACGCGCTTGCCGGCGGGCCCGTCGTCGTGGCCGGCGACGGCACCCCTTTGCGCTCGTATCTGTACTCGGCGGACTTGGCCATATGGTTGTGGGCCCTTCTACTGAGAGGGCAGCCCTCTCGCATCTACAATGTGGGATCGGACGTGGGTGTTTCCATCGAAGAGCTGGCCCGCACGGTCGCCAGGATTGTGTCCCCGGGTGCCGAGGTCAAGGTGCTGGGCCGGGCCCCAGTGGGGGAGCCGGCGCGACGGTACGTCCCGTCTATCGACAGGGCGCGTACAGAGCTGGGGTTGAAACCGCTGGTGTCTCTCACCGAAGCGATCGAGCGGACTGCCGCATGGCACCGGGCGCGCCCCACCAACGAGAGCATGTAGCGTGATCAAGCTGTCTGACTATGTCGCTGGCTTCCTGGTCGACAGGGGCGTGCGAGATGTGTTCCTGGTCGCTGGCGGCGGAGTGATGCATCTCCTCGACTCGATCGGGCGCGAGGAACGTATCCGCTATGTCTGCACCCGCCACGAGCAGGCATGCGCAGTCGCGGCGGAGGGCTACGCGCGTGCCACCAACCGACCCGGGGTTTGCCTTGTCACCACCGGGCCGGGAGGCGTGAACGCAGTGTCCGGGATCGTCGGCGCATGGGTGGACTCCATCCCCCTGGTTGTCCTCTCGGGCCAGGTGCGCCGCGACCTCATCGCTGACTATCGGAAGCTGCGGCAGATGGGTCCCCAGGAGGGCAACGTCCTGGGCATGGCGGCCCCTGTCACGAAGTATGCGGTGAGCGTGACCGACCCACGCATGATCCGCTGCGAGTTGGAGCGCGCCTTCCACGTCGCGGCAAGCGGCAGGCCCGGGCCCACGTGGGTCGAGATACCGATCGACGTTCAGGGGACGATGATCGACGAGGACGACCTGCCAGCGTTCAAGCCCGCGCCGGAAGACGGCCCTGCGCGGAGCGAAGCAGTGCGGCGCGGTGTCCAGGCGACCATCGAGGCGCTGGTGAGGTCGGAGCGGCCGCTGTTCGTGTGTGGCAACGGGATCCATCTCGCCGGGGCCGAGGCAGCGCTTGCCCGGCTTCTCGCCATCGCGCAGGTGCCCGTCGTGCTTCCGGACTCCGCCAAGGATCTGGTGGCCGAGGACGAGCCCCTCTACATGGGGATCTTCGGAACCGCTGGGCAGCGGCGGGCGAACTTCGCCGTGCAGAACAGCGATTGCCTGATCGCGCTCTCCGCGGGGCTGTGCGTCAAGAAGACCGGCTTCAACTACAGGGGCTTCGCCCCCGGCGCGATCAAGGTCATCGTCGACATCGACGAGCATCAACTGGCCGACCAAGTCATCGCCCCAGATGTCGCCGTGCAGGCCGACATCGCCGAGTTCCTTCCCGCCCTCGTGCAGGAGCTGGAACGGGCACCGTTGGCCCCGCGCACACGCTGGCTCGAAGCGTGCGCGTCATGGCGCCGGCGCTATCCGCTCATGGTCCCGGAGTACTACCAGGACCCGGAGTACGTCAGCGGCTACGCCTTCATGGATGTCCTCTCCGACCAGCTGGGGAGCAGCGACATCCTCGTGGCCGGGAATGGGCTCGACACCGTCAGCTACATCCAGGTCTTCCGGGTCAAGAAGGCTCAGCGCACGATGACGAGCGCCAACTGGGGGGCGATGGGCTGGGACCTGCCCCTGGCGATTGGCGCCTGCGTGGGCAGCGGGCGCAGGACGATCTGCGTTACCGGCGATGGCAGCATCCAGTTGAACGTGCAGGAACTGGCGACGATCCGCTACTACGACCTACCGATCAAGGTCTTCATCTACAACAACCAAGGCTTCGCAAGCATCCGGGCGACGCAGCGCAGCCTGCTCGACGGCCGTCTCGTCGCGTCGGATCCCGCGTCCGGCGTGGACAACCCCGATTTCCGCCGACTGGCCGAAGCTTTCGGCCTCCCCTACGAGCGCATCGCCGACAGCAGCGACGTGGAGGCCGGGATCGCGCGCGTGCTCACACTGGACGGCCCGGCGCTCTGCGAGGTCGTCGTGTCTCCGGACCAGGAGATCCAGCCCAAGGCGTCCGCGTTCAGGCGTGAGGACGGCACGCTCGAGTCACGTCCGCTCGAGGATATGGCGCCCTTCCTGCCGCGCGATGAGTTGTGGCAGAACATGCACCTCTTCGACACAGATGCCACGGAGGTGACGTGAGGGTCCTCGTCGTCGGGCTGGGGAGCATCGGACGCCGCCACCTCTCGAACCTGCGGCGTCTCATGCCCGAGGCCCATATCACGGTCTGGCGTCATGCACGTAGCGCCGGTGCCGAGCAGGCTTCGGCAGAGGCCGACCGGATCGTCTATGGCCTGGACGAGGCACTGTCCCCGCGTCCGGACATGGCGATCCTCGCGTCGCCGGCTTCATGTCACGTGCGGACCGCCGCGGCGCTGGCATCCGCAGGCGTGCACATGCTCATCGAGAAACCCCTGTCCGACTCGCTGGATGGCGTCGATGCTCTGCTCGACGACTGCAGGCGGCAGAGGATCGTTCTCATGGTCGGCTACCATCTGCGCTTCAGCCCTTCCCTCACCTGCCTTCATCACGCGATCGCGGACGGAGTCGTCGGGAGGGTCCTCAGCGTGCGTTCCGAGGTTGGCCAGTACCTTCCGGATTGGCGCCCGGGCACGGACTATCGTCAGGGCGTGAGCGCCCGGCGGGACCTGGGCGGCGGGGTCGTCCTCGAACTCAGCCACGAACTCGACTACGTACGGTGGTTGGGCGGCGAGATCCGATCCGTGAGCGCCGAGACCGGGCAGCTCGGCGGGTTGGACATCGATGTCGAGGACGTGGCGGAGATCCTTCTTCGCTTCACCCACGGAGCGATCGGGAGCGTGCACGTGGACATGCTTCAACGGAGCGCAACGCGCACGTGCAAGGTCATCGGCGCCGAGGGGACTCTCGAATGGGACGGTCTCGACGGCCGCGTGCGGCTCTTCTCGGCCCACGACGGCCGCTGGACGGAGCTCTGCGGGCCATCGGACGCTGGCGTCAACGAATCGGACGCTGGCGTCAACGACATGTACGTGGCGGAGCTGGCGCACTTCATTCGATGCGCCGTCGAAGGCGGAGACGTGCCGGTTGACGGCGTGGCCGGCAGGCGTGTCCTCGAGATCGCCCTGGCGGCCAAACGGTCGGCCGAGTGCGGGCAGGTGATCTGGGTGGGAGGCGAGGAGGGCAAGTGAGCACACGCCGCCTGTCGGAACTGACGGATCTGGAGGGGCGGGTCGCCCTCGTGACCGGCGCGGCTGGCCATGTCGGCCGCGTCCTCGTCGAGGCGCTCGCGGAGCTCGGCGCCTCTGTCGCTGCCCTCGACCTGGATCCACGGGCATGCGAAGCGCTCTCCGAGGCCGTGGCGCGCGACTACGGAGTGGAGGTCCTTCCGCTCGCTGTGGACCTGGCGGACGAGGCACGGGTGCGCGCCGCGCCCGCCAAGGTGATCGAACGTTTCGGGCGGCTGGACATCCTTGTCAATTGCGCCGCCATGGTCAACACGGCCGATCTGACCGGTTGGATCGCCCCGTTCGCCAAGCAGGGGGTCGAGGCCTGGCGCCTCGCTGTCGAAACGAACCTCACCGCCCCCTTCCTGCTCAGTCAGGCCTGTGTGGGGGCGTTGCGGGAGTCGGGCCACGGATCGATCGTCAACGTGGGTTCCCTCTACGGCCTCGTTGGACCTGACATGCGCCTGTACGAGGGTACCGAGATGGGCAACGCCGCCGCGTACGCGGCAAGCAAAGGCGGACTGCTTCAGTTCACCCGATGGCTGGCGACAGTGCTCGCTCCGGAAATCCGCGTCAACGCGATCTCGCCGGGTGGCATCTGGCGGGATCAGCCGGCGGTCTTCTGCCGGCGCTACGCGTTGCGTACACCGCTGCGACGGATGGGCACTGAGGAGGACATGAAAGGCGCGCTGGCGTACCTGACTAGCGACTTGTCCGCCTACGTGACCGGCCAGAACATTGTGGTGGACGGGGGATTCACGGCGTGGTGAGGTGCGACTTCATCTTGAGTGGCCGGCAGGCGGACCGGTCATGAACGTAGGGTCGGACGGCCGATGAACCAGCACACGATCAGAGCACTGCACGTCTCCAGGCAGACGCCGATTCGCGAAGTCATCAACGTGATCGATCGCAGCGGCCGGGTCAGCGTCGCCCTTCTGGTGGACGACCAGGATCATCTGGTGGCGACCATAACTGACGGAGACGTCCGGCGTGCCATTCTGACTGGGCTCGAGATCGATGCTGCCGTCGAGACGATGCTGCCGCTGAAGACGACCCTGCCCAACCCGGAGCCGGTCACCGCACCCGTTGGCATCGACCTAGCCTCAGCGCTCGCCCTCATGCAGGCACGCCGGGTGAGACAGCTACCGCTGGTCGACCCCGATTTTCGCGTCGTCGACGTGATCCTCCTTGCCGACCTCCTTGCGCAACCTCCTGAGTCCCTGCGTGCCGTCATCATGGCTGGCGGTTTCGGGACGCGGCTGCGGCCCCTGACCGAGAACCTGCCGAAGCCGATGCTGCCCGTCGGCGGCCGTCCGCTCATTGAACGCATCGTTGGGCAGCTCAAGGAGTTGGGCATCGATCACATCGTGGTCACGACACACTTCAAGCCGGAGAAGATCGTCGAACACTTCGGCGACGGCAGTAACTTCGATGTCACGATGACCTACGTCCAGGAGGATGAGCCGCTCGGCACGGGCGGAGCTCTCGGGCTCATCCCGAACGTGGGCGAGCCGCTGCTGGTCATCAACGGGGACATCCTCACGGACGTCGACTTTCGCGCCCTCCGGGACTATCACCGCGAGTACGGCGCGGACCTCACCGTCGGCGTGCGCAGGTACACCATCAACGTGCCGTACGGCGTTGTAGAGAACAAGGGCGCACGCGTGATGCGCATTGACGAGAAGCCCGAGATGACCTTCTTCGTCAATGCGGGCATCTATCTTCTGGAACCAGGCGTCTTCGACTACGTGGGCCGGGGCGTGCGCCTCAATATGACAGACCTCATACAGACGGTCATCGAAGCCGGCCTCGTGGTCGTGAGCTTTCCGGTGCACGAGTACTGGATGGACGTCGGTCGCGCGGATGACTATTTGCAGGCACAGGCGGACGGAGACAACGGCAAGTGGGGATAGGCTCACTCAAAGGCAGCAGACCGGGAGGGAGCGTGGCGACCATGAGGATCGGCTCGAGGTTGGTAGGCGCGAAGGAGCCGCCGCTCGTCATCGCGGAAGTTGGCATCAACCATGAGGGCGACATTCGCAAGGCTCTTCGCATGGTCGAGGATGCCGCGGCCGCCGGCTGCGAGTGCGTCAAATTCCAGTCACACGTCGTCGACGACGAGATGATCCCCAACGACGTCGTCCCGGCCAACGCCGACGAGAGCATCTGGGACATCATGGTCCGCTGCTCGCTGAACGAAGAGGAGGAGAGGGAGCTCAAGGCCGCCGTCGAGTCCAGGGGCATGATCTACCTCTGCACGCCCTTCTCGCGGGCTGCGGCGCTGCGACTCGAGCGCCTGGGCGTGGAGGCGTACAAGATCGGGTCCGGCGAGTGCAACAACTACCCGCTCGTCAGCCTGGTCGCATCATTCGGCAAGCCCGTGATCCTGAGCACTGGCATGAATGACCTGGCTTCCATCGAACCGGCCGTCGGGATCCTCCGCGAAGCGGGCGTGCCGTTCGCGCTGCTGCAGTGCACGTCTATGTATCCGACGCCGTACGAGAAGGTCCGTCTGGGCGCGATACCGGCGCTCCGCGAACGGTTCCCGGATGCCGTGGTGGGTCTCAGCGATCATTCCGTGGGCAACTACTCGTGCTTCGGCGCGACAGCCCTGGGTGCGTGCATCCTCGAGAAGCACTTCACGTCGGACAAATCCTGGCCCGGGCCGGACATCCCCATCTCCATCGGCCCCGTGGAGCTGCGAGACTTGATCGAGGGCTCGCGCGCCATCTATGCAGCCATGGGCGGCTCGAAAGACATACTTCCCGAAGAGCAGCCGACCATCGATTTCGCCTATGCGAGTGTCGTGAGCATCCGACATATCTCTGCCGGCGAGACCTTGAGTGGCGAGAACATCTGGGTCAAGCGACCAGGAACCGGCGAGATCCCGGCGGCGGAGTACGAGTCGCTCATCGGAAAGGCCGCCCGCCGCGAGATCGCGCGGGACACGCAGATCCATCGGGCGGACATTGGCTGACGGGGCGCCACGCGGCAGGCAGGACCTCTCGCACGTCACGGCGGTGGTGACGGGCGCCGCGGGATTCCTTGGCGCGGCGCTGGCCGAGCGATTGGCGGCATCCGGTGCGCGCGTGATCGGCATCGACGTCGCCGGACGCGTCGGATCGGGCGCAGGGGAGAGCATCCGCCTCGACGTACTCGATGCCGATGCTCTGTGCGCGGCATTCGTGGATCTTGTGGGTGATGATGCCCCGTCCGCCGTGGTCGTCCACTTGATGGGTCGCGGGCACGTTGGCGTGTGCCGCGACGACCCACTTGGGGCGGTCGCACTCAACGTGATCGGTACAACCAATGTGCTCGAGGCGTGCCGGAAGGCCGGCGTGCGCCGCGTGGTCTTCCCGTCGTCGGCGCTCGTCTACAGGCTGCCCGCGAGGTCGCCGATCGGCGAGGATGCGCCGGTGGCGCCGCGCTCCATCTACGCCGCCACGAAACTGGCCTGCGAAGCGCTGCTCCAGGCCTACGCCGTCGAGTACGGCCTCTCCTGCACCGTGGCGCGGTTGGGCAACGTGTATGGTCGGGGCGCCGCGGCCGACTCGATCGCGTCCATCGTCATGCGTCAGGCCATCGCCGGCGGTCCTGTCGTTGTCGAGACTCTCGCGCCCGTTCGTGACTTCATCTACCGTGACGATGTCGTCTCCGGGCTCATGGCGCTCGCGACGTCGACCGAAACCTCGGGCTTCCGGCTCGTGAACCTCTCGAGCGGCGTCCCCACGAGCATCCGCGAGCTGGCGGAGACCGCCTGTGCGGTCGCAGGTGTGCGGGCGAAGCCGATCGAGCGCTCGTCCAGCCCGGGCGCCGCCCGGGACAGCGTGGTGTTGTCCATCGAGCGAATGACCACGTGCACGGGGTGGACGCCGACGTTCTCGCTTAGGGCCGGATTGCGGGCGACCCTGGCTGACGGCGGAGGATAGGCCGTGACCGCTCGTCGGCGAATCGCGGTCTTCACCGGCAACCGTGCCGAGTATGGCCTGCAATACCCAATACTCAAAGCGATTGACGCCGACCGGAGGCTCGACTACTACCTGCTCGCGGGTGGCGCGCACCTCGAGAGCGATTTCGGCAAGACCTTGGCCGAGATTGAGTCGGACGGATTCACCGTGTACCGCGAAGTGGAAATGCTCATACAGCGCGATTCACTCTTCGCGACGACGCAAGCCATCGGTACGGGGATATTGAGCCTGTCGAAGATCCTCGATGATCTGCGACCGGACTTCCTTGTCGTCTACGCTGATCGCTACGAAGCATTCGCCGCCATGATCACCGGCACGCAGATGAGCATTCCGACAGCGCACGTCGAGGGCGGCGACTATACGGAGGGCGGAGCGCTCGACGACTCAGTGCGTCACGCTATGACGAAGCTCGCCCACCTGCACTTTGCGACCAACGAGCAGGCGGCCGACCGTATCAGACGTATGGGCGAGGAGCCGTGGCGCGTGTTCACCGTGGGACAGCCGGCCTTGGACATGATCGCCTCCGGGCTGTTCGCGCCGCCGGACGAAGTCAGTGCGAGCCTGGGAGTGAATGCGAGCCGGCCCATCGTCTTGTTCTGCCAGCACTCTGTGACCACCGAGTCCGAGGCGGCGCGCGAGCAGATCCGGCCGTCACTTGAGGCGCTTCGAAGCCTCGCTGGCGACGGCTACCAGATCGTGGTCACGTACCCCAACAACGATGCAGGCGGCCGGCGCATCATCGCGGAGCTTGACTCGCTCCGCGGCGTGGAGGGAGTTCAGATCCACCAGAGTCTTGGCCGATATCGTTTTCACGGCTTGCTCAATGTGATCGGCAGGCACGCGCGTGGTGCATTCGTCGGCAACTCCTCGGCAGGCATCAAGGAAACCCCTGTCTTCGGTTGCCCGGTGGTGAACATCGGCTCGCGTCAGCAGGGTCGCCTCCGGGGTTCGAACGTCATCGATGTGCCGTACAACGCCCAAGCCATTAGTCAAGCGATCGTTCGCTGCGCGGAGGACGAGGCGTTTCGCGAACACTGCCGCACGGCAGAGAATCCCTACGGCGCGGGAGATGCCGGTCCGCGTATCGCCGAGGTGCTGGCGACGATCCCGATCGACTCGCGTCTTCTGCAGAAGAAGATGACCTACTGAGGATGTGCTGACCATGGAGTGGAACGGTAGACGCGTGCTGGTCACCGGCGCCGGGGGGTTCGTCGGCAGTCACCTCACGGAGCGGCTGGTCCGGGCGGGGGGGCGCGTTCGCGCCATGGTCCACTACAACGCCCTGGGCACGTGGGGGTGGCTCGATCAGTCCCCGGTTCGCGGCGACATCGACGTCATGGCGTCGGATCTCGCCGATCGCGACTCGGTGGTGCGGGCGATGACGGGTTCAGAGATCGTGTTCCACCTGGGCGCGCTCATCGCCATCCCCTACTCGTACGAAGCCCCGGCATCCTATGTGCACACGAACGTCATCGGCACGTTGAACGTCCTCCAGGCCGCGCGCGAACTCGGCGTGGAACGCGTCGTTCACACGTCGACGAGTGAGGTCTACGGGACGGCCCAGTACGTGCCGATCGACGAGAAGCACCCCCTGCAGGGCCAGTCTCCCTACTCTGCGAGCAAGATCGGCGCAGACAAGATGGCCCAGGCGTTCCATCGCTCCTTCGGTGTGCCGGTGGTCACCCTGCGCCCGTTCAACACGTTCGGCCCGCGCCAATCGGCGCGCGCCGTCATTCCCACGATCATCACGCAATGCCTTGCCGGTGACACCGTCCACCTCGGCAGCCTTGAACCGACACGCGACTTTAGCTACGTGACCGACTCGGTCGAGGGCTATCTTCTCGCCGCAGGCACGGACAAAGTTGTGGGCATGACCATCAACCTCGGCTCGGGCCGCGAGATCAGCATCGGGGACCTGGCGCGGACGATCATGGAAATGACGGGCAGCGCGGCTACCATCGAATCGGACGAGCGACGGCTACGTCCTGAGGCCAGCGAGGTCGACCGGCTCCTCGCCGACAATTCCCTCGCTCGGTCGCTACTGGGGTGGCGGCCACAAGTCACGCTCGAAGACGGACTGGCGCGCACGATCGATTGGATCTGCCAGAACCCCGAGCGCTTCCGACCCGGCACCTACGTGGTCTGAGCTGCAGGGGGAATCACGATGACTGATGCGCAGATCAATCCACACGTCGATGACAGCAGTCCTACGATCGAGCTGAGCCGGGTTCTCGCCTCCGACCGACAAGAGCTTGTCGACACGGAAAGTCATTCCTTCGACCGGCTGGCCGGCCGCGCCACGGGACCGATCGTGCTCTTCGGAGCCGGAGGCCTGGGTCGCAAGACGCTCGCTGAGCTTGGTGGCACCGGGCTTGAGCCTGTGTGCTTTGCCGACAACAACTCGGCGCTCCATGGCGCTGTCGTGGACGGACTGCTGGTGCTGTCAGCGAAGGACGCGGTGACGAGGCATGGAGACACAGCCGTCTTCGTAGTCACCGTCTTCCTCGGCTACGAGAATGTCGTCGAGCAGCTCGAGAAGCTGGGTGCCGGCATCGTAATCCCCTTCTTCGTCCTCTTCTGGAAGCATCCCGCGCGCTACTTGCCGCACTACGCCTACGACCTCCCCCACAAGGTGATCGATGCAGCGACGGAGGTGCGTGAGGCCGGACAGCTCCTCGGCGATGCGGAGTCGCGTGGCGAGTACGTCGCACAGGTGCGCTGGCGACTTGATCCTCTGGGGGCTGCGGTGCCACCGCACACCGACCATGACATGTATTTTCCGCGCGACCTTGTGGCCCTTCGCGACGACGAAGTGTTCGTCGACTGCGGGGGGTATGACGGCGACACCCTGCTTTCGTTCATAAACAGGGTAGACGGCCGCTTCCGGCATGCGTACGTCTTCGAGCCCGACCCGCGCAACCTCATCAAGCTAGGAAAGACCCTTGCCTCTCTGCCCAGCGCGGTCCGTGCCCGGGTCCACGTGGAGGAACTGGCTCTGGGGAGCCGCAGCGGCTCCGTGGGACTGCGCCTGAGCGATGCCGCGTCGACCGTCGTGGGATCAGGGGACGTCGTCGTGCGCTGCGAGCCCCTCGATCTGGTGCTCGGGGGCCCGGCTCCGACCTACCTGAAGATGGACATCGAGGGGGCGGAGGTCGAGGCGCTCACGGGTGCGCGCGCACTGATCTCGGCGCACCGGCCCGTCCTCGCGATCTCGGCATACCATCTGCAGGATCACCTTTGGACGATCCCGCTGTTGGTGGATTCGTTGGTCGAGCGCTACCGATACTACTATCGACGCTACACACATTGGCCGAACGACGACTTGGTGCTTTACGCCATCCCTGAGGAGAGGTCGACGGGGGCACACCCCTAAATCGGCAGCCGCGGGTTCAGCGCCGTGCCCGGTGCGCCGGAGTTGATCCTCAGCCACCGAAGCCGGCGTTTCAATCAACCGGCTCCACCCTGTCGCCTACTGTCGCGCGGTTCTCTGCCAGTTCTCGGTCGAAGTTGATGCGCTCCTTCTCAACCACCAGCGGTCGCTTGTGGACCTGGGTGTGGATCGAGCCGATGTACTCCCCGAGTATCCCGATGAAGAAGAGTTGCACAGCTCCGAAGAAGTAGATGCCGATCAGGAGTGGCGCTGTGCCCAGCTGCAGTTCATTCCAGAACATGAGCTTGGCGATGAGATACCCGAGAGCCACCAGCAGACTGAGCATGGAAATGGTGAATCCCGCCATGGTGGCGATGCGCAGCGGTACCTTCGAGTGGTTGGTGATGCCCAGCATGGCTATGTCGTACAGCGAGTAGAAGTTGTTCTTGGTGACTCCACGCTTGCGCGCTGGCTGCGTGTACTCAATTTCAGCGCGCTCGTAGCCGAAATCACAGATAAGCCCCCGGAAGTAGGGGTACTGCTCGTCCGTCTCCCGGAGACGTTCGAGAACATCACGGTCGTAAAGTCCGAAGCCAGTGAAGTTGGGGATCAGCTCGAACTCCGAGAGCCGGCCGATCAGCCCGTAGTACATGCGGCGGATAAAGAACATGTGCCGCGACTCCTCGCTGGCGATCTTTATCCCGACAACGATCTTGTAGCCCTGTTCCCACTTACGGACGAACTGAGGAATGAGTTCGGGCGGGTCCTGCAAGTCAGCAACGCATGTCTGGACAGCGTCGCCGTGGGCTGTCAGCAAGGCGTGCACAGGAGAGCGCACGTGACCGAAATTGCGCGTGTTCACGATGACCTTGACGCGTTTGTCCGCTGCCGCCAGTTCGCGCAGTATCTCGACGGTCTTGTCCTTTGAGGCGTTGTCGATGAACAGGTGCTCGTAGTCGTAGGCGGGCAAGGTCTGCATCGCCGCCTTGACCTGCTGGTAGACCTCGCGGACGTTGCCTTCCTCGTTGAAGCATGGCGTGAGGATGGTCAGCAGAGGCACTGCGGCTCCTTTCGGCGCTCGAGCACGGGTCAATCGTCCGATTCGGCAGCGGGGTCGCGGAAGGACAGGTCACCGGTGCGTCCGCCATGTCCGCCGCGGAAGCTGAAGTACTTGTGGCTCAGGTAACTGCAGACGACCACCACACCCGTCAAGAGCGCCTGGACCACGTAGATGTTGAACGGCGTCACCCTGAGGGCGACGGGCAGTAGCGCGAGGTTCACAACGAGCGTCACAACGTATACGAGTGAGAAGCGCGGAAGCTCCTTGAGCACCGGACCCCGGCTGCGGAACACGATGTAGCGGTATCCAAGATAGGCGTTCAGCACGGCGATCGGCCATGCCAACAGCAGCACGACGAGGTAGGGGAGGTAGTCGCCAAGCAGATACTGCATGAGCGCCCAGACGCCGTACCCGAAGACCGTATTCCAGCCACCAACCACGAGGTAGAGCACCTGCTCCCGGCGGCGAAAGTAGAACCTGACCGGTGGTCCAAGGGCGGGATGATCTCGCAGCCCATCGAGGTGCTTCTCGAATCTGGTCGATGTCCTGGACGTCGTCGGCTGCATGTGCGCAATGCTACCCCTCAGCGTTGTCGCCGATCACCGAAGACTCCCAGGGCCGTGCATGCCGCCCGTCGAAGGCCGGGAGGATCGTCTCGCACGACGTCGACAACGACCTCGACCTGGACGTCCAGGTAGTCGTGTGCGATGACGTCGCGCATACCCTTCACATTGGGCCAGTCGGCATCCGGCATGGCCCCGAGCGTGTCGCTGGTGATTCGTTTCGCCTGCTCCCCGATCTCTTCGAGGCGCTTGGCGACGGCATCCACCGCCATGCCGTCGTCGGACCAGTTGTCACCCGCGCGTTCGACATACGCGTTGATCGCGTCCGCACACTCGATGATCCGCTCGAGGGCTTCCTTATCGCGCGGCGTCATAGAGCACCACCCCATCGCGGCTGATCCGGTTCGCGAGTGACGTGCGCCCCACCGGCGCAGTCACGAGATCGACGTCCCGGCCGAAGAGCTGCTCCGCGTCTGCCGTCAGGCCAACGCGCTCCGCAAGGCCGAGGCGTCGCCCCGGCATCGGCTCCACGAGCAGGTCGATGTCCGAGTCTGGCCGGAAGTCCGCACGAGTCGCGGAACCGAAGGCCAGGATCCGGCGAAGGCCATACTCGCGCGCCAGGGCGCGCAGTCGGCGACCACTTGGCGCCTGAATGGCCTCGTTGAGGTGTCCGAGCGAGCGAGCCTCGAAGTCACCGTGGCGGGTTCGATCTGGAAACGTCCGGTCGATTGAGCCGGCGAGCACATGCATGTCGGATGCGCGTCGCCGAGGAGCGAGGTCTTCGAGGAGCTGTTCACGCAGGTCTTCCTTCCGCGCGAACTCGACCCGGACCTCGGGATGGAGAGCCACCAGGACCTCGATCGCCGTGTGGGCCCGAGATTCGTCGGCCGGATCCGAGAAGCGACGGAAGACGACCAGGACGCTGGTGTTATCGGAGCCGGCGAATTCGATGGCGACGTTACCTCGCGCGAGTGCCGCGAGCGCCACGTTGACGGGGAGAAACGCGAGGGCGAAGCGCACGGCCGCGTCGGAGCGGGGCGACGGCGCGAATGAGTGTCGCGGCCCCGTGGTGACCAGTACCTCCTCCGCCAGGAGGATGTCGAGGGCCTTTTCCGCCCCCGTGTAGGAGATCTCGAGTTCCTCGGCGACCTCCGACACGCGCAGGCCTTCGGACCGCTGTGCGAGGAGCAGCAGCGCGCGAAGGGCGTTGTCAGAAGCGGCCAATCGAGTCACGGACACATTATCACTCCCTGCGAGTGACAGGTCAACCGGACCGGCTACATGCTCGCAGCGGCGACACCCGCGCCCTCTTCGATGACATGGATCCGATCGCGCGTCATCGTTCTGAGCCTGGCGGACTTGATCTTTGAGACCCAGAGCTGGGCTTCCTGGTGTCGATAGCCGGGACCCAGGTCGAGCTCAGGGAGACGCCGAAAACGCTGGCCGTGGCTGGCCGACAGGTAGGCCAGGTCGAAGATGGCCTTGGCCGGCGTCGCGAGCGGGACATCGTTGGAGATCTCGTATCCGCCGAACACCTCGGGCGCGACGCGGTGCACGACGAGGATCCCGAGTGCAGTCTCGATCCGCTGCGGCCGTCCGACGGAAACCACGTGCGTTTCGCGTGGGATCTGCGCGAGCATTCCATGCGCGTGGAGCGCCGACCAGAGTGAGACATAGCTCGGGTAGGGCGCTGTCGCCCAGGCGGCGAGCTGCATCGGGTCGACGTCGAGCTCCAGGGCCCAGAGCCCGCGTCGGATGGCGAGGACGACACCCGCGTCGGCGAGCCGCCGCAGGACATGGCTCGCCGCGCTCGTCGAACAACCAAGACGCACGGCAGCATCGCGGGTGGTCACGAGGGGCCGCCCCATGGCGCGAAGGCTCGCCAGACCGGCGGCCGCGCTCATCAGACAAGCTCCAGAAGGTAGGCCAGCACGCGTTCCTGGATCGCCGACCAGGCCTCCGGAGTTTCGTAGAACGGGCGCACGGCCAGGTCGATGAACGGGAGGACCGCGTCCCGAAATGCGGCGAAGTCGAGCTCGGCTGCGCGATCCGCGGCCCGCTCGGCGTCGTCTGAGGCAACGTCGCCCTTTCTGGGAGCCGCGTCGCGGTGGCGGCTCACAAGCAAGTCCAGGTCGAACACGTCGCGCGGTTGATTGACCGCTCTACGGGCGAGCGCGCCGATCTTCTGGGCAATGGCCGCCGGCGGCAGGTAGTGAGGCAGTGCGATCGGCGGCGCACCATAACGGCCGGCGATCTGGGGATCGATCGGATCCACGCTCGCACCCGAGCGAGCAGAGCCGTCAAGTCCGGCAGCGCTGATTCGGTGGCTGAACTCGCCGGTCGTGGAGATCGTCAGCCGGTGGCCGGGCGCCTGGACTTCGACCGCCCAGCGTTGCGTCGTGCCAGTCTGCTTCTGGCTACCGGCCCGCGTGAGGGTGAGGCTGTGGGTGCGGAGGATGAGTTCGACGACGGGCGCACGAAGCGCCTCGGCCACCTTGTCGGCGAGCTTCCATTCCGCGATGTCGACCGCGTCGAAATCCATGTCTTCTGACGACCGGGGGCTGCCGAGGAACAGCCGCAGGTTGGCCCCGCCTTTGAGGATGTAGTGCCGCGCAGGCAGGCGTTGCGTCAGGCCGGCGAGGAACGCAAGCTGGACGACCTCGTGGACCTGGGGCACCGAGAGACGGGTCTTCATCGCCACGTAAGCCTGTGAGTTGTTGCCGTATTTGTCAACTACTGCTTATCATGGTGTGGAACCTCGGCCCGCTCGTCCGCGGGCCATGCGGCGGTCGAGCCTGCCCGCCGCGTTTGGGCCCCGAGCCGGGCAACGCTCGTGCCGCTAGGCACACGTCCCCGCTGAAGTTCCGCAGACGTCCCCCTGTGCCGGGATTCCGCAGCTGGAACTCAAGCGAGTACCTATGGGCTGGTTCCGGCCAACGGAGAGGGGTAGGTTCAGTAAGCGGCGCGAGCGGCCGGCGCCGACCCACCCGACCATCGCCGCTCAGTAGCGCCCGACGCGCAACGGCGCCAAGACGCCGGCGGACTACACGTTCGGATCCCACTTCGAGGCCTGGTGGCAGTGCCCGACCTTCAAGACCCACGTCTGGCGGGCCCGGATCTCGTCGCGCACCTCGATG
>Ga0209748_1000681_pt1 | contig 17676 bp, 16 predicted proteins | sample BarGraIncu00421A_FD_185490 | JGI IMG/M metagenome (GOLD analysis project Ga0209748, IMG submission 185490) | Arctic peat soil microbial communities from Barrow, Alaska - Barrow Graham LP Incubations 004-21A (SPAdes) (version 2) | ecosystem: Environmental > Terrestrial > Soil > Wetlands > Peat... | reverse complement strand
CGCTGTCGCACACCATCGAGATCCTCAAGGGTCTGCGCGACCGCTATGAGGCCCACCACCGCGTGTCCATCACCGATGCCGCCCTGGTCTCTGCAGCCAACCTGGCGGACCGGTACATCAACGACAGGTTCCTGCCCGACAAGGCGATCGACCTCATCGACGAGGCGGGCGCGCGGCTTCGCATCCGCCGGATGACGGCGCCGCCGGACCTGCGTGAGTTCGACGAGCGGATCGCGCATGTCCGCCGTGAGAAGGAGTCCGCGATCGACGCTCAGGACTTCGAGAAGGCCGCGTCACTGCGCGATGACGAGAAGACGCTGCTGAACCAGAAGGCCGAGCGCGAGCGGCAGTGGAAGTCCGGCGACATGGATGTCGTGGCCGAGGTCGACGAGGAGCTCATCGCTGAGGTCCTGGCCGCTTCGACCGGCATCCCCGTGTTCAAGCTGACCGAGGAGGAGTCCTCGCGTCTGCTTCACATGGAGGTCGAGCTCCACAAGCGAGTTGTCGGCATGGACGAGGCGATCAAGGCGATCGCCCAGGCGATCAGGCGCACTCGCGCCGGCCTGAAGGACCCGCGTCGTCCCGGCGGGTCGTTCATCTTCGCCGGTCCTACCGGTGTCGGCAAGACCGAGCTGGCCAAGACGCTGGCGGAGTTCCTGTTCGGCGACGAGGACTCGCTGATCCAGCTCGACATGTCCGAGTACAGCGAGAAGCACACGGTCTCCAGGCTGTTTGGTTCGCCTCCTGGCTATGTGGGCTACGAGGAGGGCGGCCAGCTGACCGAGAAGGTCCGCCGCAAGCCGTTCTCCGTGGTGCTCTTCGACGAGGTCGAGAAGGCCCACGCCGACATCTTCAACTCGCTGTTGCAGATTCTCGAGGACGGCCGCCTGACCGATGCCCATGGCAGGAGCGTCGACTTCAAGAACACCGTGATCATCATGACCACGAACCTTGGCACCCGGGACATCTCCAAGGGTCAGTCGCTCGGGTTCGCAGCCGGTGGCGACACCAGGACCGGCTACGAGCGGATGAAGAACAAGGTCACCGACGAGCTCAAGCAGCACTTCCGGCCTGAGTTCCTCAACCGGGTGGACGACATCATCGTGTTCCCGCAGCTGACCGAGCCCGAGATCGTCCAGATCGTCGACCTGATGATCGCCAAGCTCGATATCAGGATGAAGGACAAGGACATGGGCATCGAGCTCACGCTCGCGGCCAAGGCGCTGCTCGCCAAGAGGGGCTACGACCGGGTGCTCGGCGCGCGTCCGCTGCGTCGTACGATCCAGCGCGATATCGAGGACGTCCTGTCCGAGAAGATTCTCTACGGTGAGATCAAGGCCGGGCAGATCGTCCTGGTTGACACTGACGGCGCGGAGAAGGACGAGAAGTTCACGTTCAAGGGTGAGACGCACTCTGAGCTGGATGTTCCGCCGCTGAGCGACATCCAGGACAGCGACATCCAGCACAGTGACGTCCAGGACACGGTCACGACTCCGGTTGCTCCCGACGAGAAGTGACGACGGGGTCGGCTCTGCGCGACGGGTGAGGCGTCTGCCTGGGCTCCTGCGCGGCCACAAAGTGGGTACGACGTGTGGCCGCGCATTGGGCAGGACGTACCGTGGAGGGATGCCCCCGGTCTTGCTTTCTTCGTTGCGCCCTGTTTTCTCCGTCGGGCTGTCGGCCCTTCTTGTTGGCGCTTTGGCGTTGAGCGGATGCTCGTCGCCGCAGCCCAAGGTGGTCAAGAAAGCGGCGGTGCCGCCGACCACGGTGGCGGTCGTGAAGCCGGCCCCGTTCACGGCTACAGGAGTCCCGGCAGATCTTGCCGCGGTCATCCAGCCGTTGTACTTCGGGGGCAATGTGTCGTGCTCGGCGTCTGCTTCCAAGGTTCTGCTCAAGCGCAAGCCCGTGAACGCGGCGGGTCCGGTCGTCGTCACCGGCCGTGTCGGGTCGTGGAAGGGCGTGCCGATTGCCGTGGTGACTCGTGGCAAGGACGTGACCCTGGCCGTGAAGGCGCCGGCGTGGAGGGTTGTCGGAGGCTGGTGGCCGTCGATCGGAGTGTCCGCGCCGTCGCTGATGGGCGTCGCGCGCCGGGTTCTTCTGGTGGGTTCGGACGCCCGTCCGGGGCAGCCGCTCGAACGTTCCCGAGGCGACAGCCTGCACATCGTGGCCTTCGACGGTTATGGCGGCGGCGGGGTCCTGGGGATCCCGCGAGACTCCTACGTGCCGCTGGCCAGCGGGGGCCAGGGCAAGATCAACTCGGCGTTGACGCTGGGTGGCCCCTTGGCGCTGCAGCGGACAGTGGGCGCGTTGACCGGAGTTCCGCTCGAGGGCTACATCCTCACTGGTTTCGACGGGTTCCAGCAGCTCATCGACGGCATCGGGGGGTTGCCGTTGACGGCCCCTGTTGCGGTCAAGGACAGGATGTCTGGCGCGGACGTCAAGGCCGGCGCAAACAAGCTCACCGGCGGCCAGGCCCTGGCATACGGCCGGGCACGTTATGAGGTCCCCGGTGGTGATTTCGGTCGTTCGGCCAACCAGGGTCTGCTCATCCTCGCTGCGGCCGGCTTTGCCAAACTGGTTGGCCCGGCAAGGCTGCCCGGCATCTTGCAGATGGGGGCTCCCAAGATCAAGACCAACCTGAGCGCCGAGCAGATGCTGACTTTCGCGGCCGGCGCCTACATCACGCGACCGAACAAGGTTCACAACCGGGTTGCGACCGGCGGGTTCGGATGGACGCCGGACCGGCAGTCGATCGTTCTTCTTGACGCCAATGCCAGGGGTCTGTTCGCTGACATGAGGGATGGCAACCTGTCGTGATCCTCGTGGTGATGGTGGCTGTGCAGAGGTTCAACTCATGATCCAGGTCGATTCATGATCCAGGTTCGCTGGGCGCGGGGCAGTGACGTGAGCTCCATCCGTGAGCTCGTCCGCCCGCTCGCAGGGAACACGCTAACCCCCAAGGACCCCGTTGGGTACTACGAGGCATTGCAGCAGTTCCGGGTGGCCCAGGATCCTGATCTGCCAGGGCGGATCATCGGATGTGGTGCGCTGCACGTGATGTGGGATGACCTCGCCGAGGTCCGCACGCTGGCGGTGCACCCGGACTTTGCCCGGCGTGGCCTGGGCGGCCGGCTCCTGGAGACCCTGCTCGATGATGCGCGGGCGCTGGGCCTGTCCCGTATCTTCTGCCTCACCTTTGAGGTGAACTTCTTCACGCGGCACGGTTTCTCGCCCATCGTGGGCCAGGCTGCCGAGCCCGACGTCTACGCAGAGCTGCTCCGTTCGTACGACGAAGGTGTTGCCGAGTTCCTTGACCTCGAGCGGGTCAAGCCGAACACGCTGGGCAACACTCGGATGCTGCGCCTGCTCTGATCAGCCCGAGGTCGGATCAGCGCTTGGTGGAGCCCGAGGTCGGATCAGCACACCGCGGAGCCCGGATCAGCGCAGGGTGGATCCCGCCTCGGTCTCGAGCAGGGACAGCTCTTCGCGCGATGGCAGACCCTCCCAGTCGCCAACGCCCGCGACGGCGAACGCGCCGGTGACGGTGCCGCGATAAAGCGCCGCCGCCGGCGAAAGCCCGTCGAGCACACCGGAGAGGTAGCCGGCCGTGAAGGCATCGCCCGCGCCAATCGTGTCAAGCACGGTGACAGGTACAGCGGTGGCGTGGTGCGCCTGTCCCTGTTGCCAGACGCTGGCGCCGCGGGCGCCCCGCTTGATGACAAGGTGGCTGACACCGGATGCCGCGAGCTCTTCAGCCGCGGCCGACTCATGACGGGCGTCGGTCACGACAAGCCCCAGCTCGTCTTCGGAGGCGATCACGATGTCCGCGCCGCGGACGAGCTCGGAGAGTACGAGTCGTGCATCCTCGGGCGCCCACAGACTCGATCGGTAGTTGACGTCGACGCTCACGAGCGCTCCCGCGTGACGAGCCAGCTCGACGGCTGTGGCGACGGCGTCGGCGGCGGATCCGGAGAGTGCAGGGGTAATGCCCGTGACGTGCAGGATGCGGGGGGTATCGGCGAGGCATGCGACGGCATCGGCCGGCGCCAGGGCCGACCCGGCCGATCCTGCGCGGTAGTAGCTCACCCGGGAGATGTCTGCCACGCGACGCTCAGCCAGCATGAGGCCGGTGGGTCGCCTGGCGTCGACCAAGACGGTGTCGACCGCCACCGACTCGGCCCGCATGGTGCGCAAGATGAAGGCGCCGACCTCGTCGGCGCCAACTCGTCCCCCCCAGCGCACCGTGTGACCCAGGCGCGCGAGGCCGATCGCCACGTTCGACTCGGCGCCGGCCACGGTCATCGTCATCGTTCCACCGAGGCGCAGCGGCGTGCCCGTCCGGAGGCTGACCATGGTCTCGCCCAGCGTTACGACGTCGAGCTGCGTCATCGAGGAGCTCTGGCGGCCTCGGCCACAGCAAGGAACTTCGCGGCGCGCGCACGCAGGGCGTCCAGGTCACCGCCGCGGACGGCGTCTCCCACCAGAGGACTGCCGATTCCGACAGCCGCTGCACCTGCCGCGAAGTATTCCGCGGCGAGCGCGGTGTTCACTCCGCCCACCGGCACGAACGGCACGCGAGGCAGCGGATCGCGCAACGCGCGCAGGTAGGCGGGACCGCCGGTCGCTGAGGGGAAGAGCTTGACCGCGGTTGCCCCCATACCCATCGCCGTGACGACCTCGGTCGGGGTGAGTGCCCCGGCGAGCACGGGGATACCGCGTGACACAGACTCGGCCACGCTCTCCGTCACCGCCGGGGTCACCATGAACCGGGCGCCTGCCTCCTGGGCGCGAGCCACGTCTTCGCGAGTGAGCACCGTGCCTGCCCCGATCTGACAACCCTCAGGGGCCTGGCCGGCGACCTCGGCGATGACACGTAGCGCGTCTGTCGTGACGAGCGACACCTCGAGGAACCGGATGCCCGACTCGATCAGGACAAGCGCGGCCTGGACTGCAGCCGATGGATCGGTGCCTCGGATGATGGCGAGCAGGCGCTGCCGCACAAGCTCATCAAGGAACTCTGCTGACTGCGGGTCCACCACTGCGTTGTTCACGACCCGGTCGTCTACCGCGGCGTTGTTCACGACCCGGTCGTCTACCGCTCCGTTGTTCCCGACCCGGTCGTCCAACGCCCGGTCGTCTCCCGCTTCGTTGTTCACCACTCCGCCAGGGACCCGTCTGGGTGGCGCCACACCGGGGTTCGCCAGGTGTGACCGCGGGTATCTGCCGCGCGCACGGCCGCCTCATCGACGTCGATCCCAAGGCCAGGGCCGGTGAGCCGCTCGATGTTGCCATTCACGAACTGCAGCGGCGCCTTGTCGAGCACATAGTCCAGCACCTCAGCGCCCTGGTTGTAGTGGATCCCGATGCTCTGCTCCTGGATCAGGAAGTTCGGCGTCGCGAAGCCCACCTGCAGACACGCGGCCAGCGCCAGAGGGCCGAGCGGACAGTGCGGAGCCAGCTGCACGTCGTAGACCTCGGCCATTGCTGCGATCCGGCGTACCTCCGAGATGCCACCCGCGTGCGAGACGTCGGGCTGGGCCACGGCGATACCAGCCTGGAGCAAGGGCATGAAGTCCTGCCGGCTGAAGAGCCGCTCCCCGGTCGCGATCGGGATGGATGTCGCCTGGGCGAGCTGCGCGATCAGGTGCGAGTTCTCAGGGACAACCGGCTCCTCGATGAAGAATGGGTGAAGCGGCTCCAGCAAGGGAGCTATCCGGCGCGCGTCGGCCAGGGTGAAGCGTCCATGGAAGTCGACAGCTACATCCCGGTTCGGCCCGAGCACCTCGCGAGCCGCGGCGACTCGCTCGAGGACGGCGTCGATCTCGGCAACCGAACCGAGCGGTCCCATCGCACCGGACGCGTTCATCTTGACGGCGGTCAGCCCGACGTCAAGCTGCGCGAGGATGGCCTCGGCAATCCCGCTCGGATCGTCGCCACCGACCCACCCGTACATCCGGATCCGGTCTCGGACCGCACCTCCGAGCAGCTCGTGCACGGGGACGCCAAGTGTCTTGCCCTTGATGTCCCACAACGCCTGGTCAATACCGGACACCGCGCTGCCCAGGACTGGACCGCCTCGGTAGAAACCACTCTTGGTCAGTACCTGCCAGTGGTCCTCGATGCGCGCCGGGTCGCTGCCGATGAGGTGCTCGGCAAACTGGTCGACCACCGTACGCACGGCGTTCGAATGCCCTTCGAGGCTCGCCTCGCCCCAGCCGACGACGCCATCCTCGGTCTCGATCCGAACGAACAACCACCGGGGCGGCACCAGAAAGGTCTCCACCCGGCTAATGGGCATGGACGGCGCCTTCTTTAGGGATGGATGCGATGACTTGGTCGACGATCTCTTCCGGGGACCTCGCGATGTCGACGGTCACGCCGGGTTCGTCGGCCTCCAGCCCCTCGAGATCGTCGAACTGGGTGCGCAGCAACGACGGTGGCATGTACTCGTGCCGCCTCGCCGTGATCCGCGCGTAGATCAGGTCGAGATCACCGCGGGCGAAGACCGTGAACATGGTTGGCGCCTCATCCCGGAGCAGGTCGCGGTAGCTGCGTTTGAGCGCCGAGCACGCCACGACGATGCCGGACCCGGAGCCAAGCGCAAGGCGTCTGCCTACCTCGTGCAGCCACGGCAGACGTTGCGCGTCGGAGAGAGCGTGCCCGGAGGCCATCCATTCCTTGTTCGCCACCGAGTGCAGGCTGTCCCCGTCCATGAGCGGCACGCCGAGGCGTTTGGCCAGCAGGTTCCCGATAGTGGTCTTGCCAGAGCCCTGAACGCCCATGATGACGATGGGCGGGATCAAAGGAGAACGCATTGAATGTGATGGCATCGCTCAACCCTTCGTCGCCCCGGCCGTGAGGCCGGACACGACATATTTCTGCGTGAAAAGGGCGATCACCATGATGGGAACGGTGACGATGACGGCCGCGGACATGAGGCTCCCCCAGTCGATGCTGGCGTAGGAGACGAAGTTGAAGATCGCGACGGGAAGCGTCTTGGTGTTTGCGCCGGAGAGCACCAGGGCGAACATGAAGTTGTTCCAGGAGAAGATGAACGACAAGATTCCGGCGGTCGCCAGGCCTGGCACCGAGAGCGGGAGCGTAATCCTCAGGAAGGCGCCTATCGGTGTCAGTCCGTCGACCTGCGCCGCGTCCTCGAGTTCGGTGGGCAGGGAGTCGAAGAACGACATCATGAGGTACACGATGAGCGGCAAGGCCACGAACATGTGGGACAGGATGAGCACGCCGAACCCGCCGACCAGGCGCAGGTTTGCGAAGATGAAGTACCACGGGACCAACAGGCTCACGCCAGGAATGATGCGGGCCATGAGCACCACCATTGCCGATCGATGCATAGTGAACCTGCTCATCGCATACGCTGCCGGCACTCCGAGGATCAACGAGAACACGGTTGACCACAAGGCCACCCAGAAGCTGTTGAAGATGAAGACGAAGTAGTTGTTGCGGGCCAGCACGTTGGCGTAGTTCTCCAACGTGGGCGTGAAGAAGAAGGTCTTGTGGGAGTCGTAGATGTCGACGTTCGTCTTGAACGAGGCCACCAGCATCCACACCAGTGGGGCAATGAACAGCAGTACCACCAACGTCAGAATGACCACCCGAAAGATCCGGTACGCGCGCGGCTTGCGGCGGCGCCGCCGGAGCGTGGGTCGGGCCAGGGCAGGCCCCCGGAGTGCGGAGCCCGGAAGTATGGTTTCTGGAAGGGCTTGAGTATGAAGTGTGGGAGTCGGCACGGCGTGGGTCTCTACGGTGTCGGTCATGACCGTTCTGCCTTTCGACGGTACGTGACCATCCACATGATCGCGATGATGAGCAGGAAGAACAGGATCAGCACGGTCGAGGCGATCCCGTAGTCGTTGTAGTCAAAGCTCAGTCCGAAGGCGTACACGTTGAGCGTCTCGACCTCGTGAAATGAGCCGCCGCCCTTGCCCTTGGTCGCATAAAGGATGTCGAACGTCTTGAGCGCGTCGATCCCGCGCAGCACGATGGCGACTATGACGGTCGATCTGAGCAGGGGAAGGGTCACGAACCGGAATCGTTGCCAGGCGTTTGCGCCGTCTATGCGGGCCGCTTCATCCGGCTCCTCGGAGAGGGAGGTCAGGCCGGCGAGCAGGATCAGGACGATCATCGGGGTCCACTGCCAGACGTCGACGAAGATCAACGTGGGCAGCGCCGTCGTCTGGCCGGACAGCCATGGTTGCGAAGGGATGCCGAACCAGCTCAGCAGCTGGTTTGCGAACCCGATGTTGGGGTCAAAGATGAGACGCCACATCATGCCTACCGCAACGGGGGTCGCCACCAAGGGCATCAGGATCGCAACGCGGACCCACTTCTCGCCTTTGAACGGACGCCATAGCAGGAGGGCAATCCCCATGCCCAGCACCATCTCCGCAGCGACCGCACCACCAGTGAAGGTGAACGTGCGTAGCACCGCCGGCCAGAATCGTTCGGTGTCGCCAAAGACCTGAAGGTAGTTGGCGAGCCCGACGAACTTTGACTCGGCACGAACAGATCCCTGAGCGTCGGTGAGGCTCAGATAGACGGTCCAGGCCAGCGGGACGACGATCAGCAACCCGACGAAGATCATCGCGGGGGCTGCAAAGAGCCATTTCCGGTGACGGTTTGCCCACCTGGAGTAGGCCATCCACGGGGTGACCTTGGCGTTGACCATGGCAGTCATGCTTACCTCGCATTTGTGATGTGAGAACGGCGGTGGGACGAGGTCGGGCGGATGGCCGGCATCGGCTTGGTGCTGACCCGTGTGGCCATCCGCCCGTGCATGCTACTTCTCGGCGTCCAGGATCTTCTGGAAAGCCACGCTCGCTGCATCGGCGGCCGCGTTCGAGTCCCCACCGGTGATGGCGACCACGATGGGATTCCCGACGATGTCGCGCGACTCAGGCACCTTGATCACCAGGGGCCGGTCGTGACCGACTCCATTCTTGGTGCTGACCGAGATTGCTGCCGCAAGATCCGCCGGGTAGGTGGCGATCCCTGCAGGGTCGCTCCAGACGGACGTGCGGGCACCAGGTACGCCGGCCTTCTGAATCTCCAGCGTCATGTTCTTGCTGGTGGCCCACTCGATGAACTTCCAGGCGTTCGCCTGGTTCTTGGATGCCGCGTTGACCCCGAGCGCCCAGGACGGCACGTTATACGCCTTCGAGCCCTTCGCTCCGGCCGGCATCGGCGCGAAGCCGACGGTGCCGGCGACCTTTGACTTCACCGGGTCTGTGGCGTTCTTGTACAGACTGTCGGCCTCGGTGTAGAGGCCCGCCTTGCCCTGGCTGAAGATAGCCATCGCCTCCGGCCAGCTCATGTCTGTGCTGACGTTGGCAGGACCGTAGTTGTGAATCAGGCCGCCGTAGAACGCGTAAGCCTTCTTTGCGGCGTCACTCGCAACGCCGGACTTGCCGTTCTCGTCGATGAAGTCCCCGCCGAAGCTGTAGAGGAAGCTCGAGAACTGAGTTACGGAGGCGGACTTCCCGGTGCGAGCCACGAAGCCTGCCACGCCGGGATTTTGTGCTTTGATCGCCTTGGCCGCAGCCAGGAGCTCGTCCATGGTCTTGGGAACCTCAAGCCCGGCCTTCTTCAGGAGGTCCTTGCGGTAGTAGAGGACCTCCTGCTCGGTAATGATCGGAACTCCGACAACCTTGCCTTTGCTGGTCGTTGCCACAACCGGGCCTGACTGGAAGTCCGTCCAGCCCCATTCTTTGTTCGTCTTGACGTCAGCAGTGAGGTCCGCCAGGTAGCCGTTCTTGGCGAACAGCTTCCCCTCCTGGAGCGGTCGGTACATCATGACGTCGATCTCGTTCGTGCCGGCGTTCAGCTTGACGTTGTACTGGTCCGAAAGCTGGTCCTCGCCGTACTGGCTCAACTCGACCTTGAGGCCTGTCTGCTTCTCGAACTCGGGCAGCTTGCTCTTGATGGTGTCGGTCCACACGTGGTTCGCCAGGGTCACCCGAAGTGTCTTCGACCCCGCGTCCGCAGCGGGGGCGGGGCTGCCGCCACAGGAGGTCAACGCTCCCGTGGCCAGAAATGCCGCTGCCGCCATGGCTGCGACACGTATAGCTGAATGACGCTTCACGCTGTCTCCCATCTCGTGAGCCCGCCGAGCGCCGGCGACGCTCGAACTGACTCCTATTACATCTGCTCAACTCACGCAGAGTAATAAATAAAGCCTACTTAAGCAACGATGTGATCGAAACGATATGATCTATCGCATGATGGACCTCGCGAACAGCAAGGCGAAGACCACCGCTCAGACCACCGCTCAGACCACCGCTCAGACAGGGGCTCAGACAGGGGCTCAGACAGGGGCTCAGACAGGGGCTCAGACAACGGTTGAGGTCGACGCGCTTGCTTCCGTACCAGCGACGCTCGAGGACAGCAGCGTGCTGAACGGTCTGCACGCTCGCGTCCTCGATCTTCTCGGCCTGGCAATCTGCGCCGGCGATCTTGAGACCGGGTCGGTGGTGCGGATCGAACAGTTCCAGGAGCGTTACGGAGTCTCTCGCTCGGTCGTTCGTGAGGCGATCCGGGTGCTGGCCTCGATGGGCATGGTGGCCTCGCGTCGCCGGGTCGGCGTGCAGGTGCTACCGGCCATGAAGTGGAACCTCTACGATCCGCAGGTCATTCGCTGGCGTCTGGCGTCCCCGGCACGTGTCGCGCAACTGCAGTCATTGACCGAGCTGCGGACCGCCATCGAGCCTGAAGCGGCACGGCTGGCGGCGCTGCGAGCGCCGTTGGCCGGTGCCAGCGAGCTGATGGGACTGGCAGGCAAGCTGTGGGCGGCAGGGCAGGCCGACGATGCGGAAACCTTTCTCACACTTGACATCAAGTTTCATCGCCTCGTTCTCTCGAGCTCGGGCAACGAGATGTTCGCCAAGCTCACCACGCTCGTCGAGGCGGTGCTCACCGGGCGGACGCAGTACGGGCTCATGCCGCGGCATCCGCACAAGGAAGCCCTCCAGCTGCATGTCGACGTCGCCAGTGCGATCCAGCGTGGCAACGGCGACGATGCCCACGCGGCAATGCTGGGCATCATGGCGCGCACGTTCGACGAGATGAGCTCAATCTGGGAGAAGGACTCGACCGCCCAGCAGTGATGTGCCGTACTCGGTGGTCAGGTTCCAGCGCCCTCTACCGCCTTCTAGCGCCCCGGCAGCCGGTATCTCCCGCCGGCCAATGGTTCCACGAGACCATCTGTGACAAGGCTGTCGAGACACCGATCCCGCTGGGCGTCGTCGGCGGACCACGCGGCGTCGACCTCGCCCGCCGTAACGGGTTCCTTGCTCGATCTCAGCACCGCGAGGATCGCGCCCCGACACTGCCGGTCCGTGCCATGCCAGGACTGGCTGGGGCGAACCGGACCCTGGTATGCCGGGCGGCTCGCCCACTGCCATGCGCACAGATCGCGGACGGGGCAGGAAGGGCATCGCGGTGAGCGCGCCAGGCACACGAGGGCCCCCAGCTCCATGACAGCAACACTCCACCTTCGCGCGTCGTTTGCGTCGTCCGGGAGAAGTTCCGAAGCCAGGTCCAGCTCGGCCCGGGTCAGTGAGGGCGCGGCCTGCGCGGCACCGTTGACGGCTCTGGCGAACACCCGACGCACGTTCGTGTCGACCACGGCCGTCCGCCGGCCGAAGGCGAAGGCGGACACGGCTGCGGCGGTGTAGGTGCCCACGCCGGGCAGCGCGAGAAGGTCGGCTGGCATCTCGGGCACATCGCCGCCGTGGCGTTCGACCATTGCTGTGGCTGCAGCGTGCAGTCGCAGCGCCCGGCGTGGGTAACCCAGCCTTCCCCACGCATGGATCGCGTCGCCGGGCGCGGACCCGGCCAGAGCGGCCGGTACGGGCCACCGTGACATCCACTGCCGCCACGCGGGTTCGACGCGAACGACAGGTGTCTGCTGCAGCATCACCTCCGAGACCAGGACCCCCCACGGCGAAGTGCCCCGCTCGCGCCAGGGGAGATCCCTTGCCTCCCTGGCATACCAGTCCAGAATCCGCTGGTGCAGAGGCGACCTGGGCACCAGCGGCGATCTCAGACGTAGCGCTCGAGGATGCTCGACTCAGCCAGTCGGGACAAGCCCTCGCGAACGGCACGGGCGCGACCCTCGCCGACGCCCTCAACGGCCATAAGGTCCTCAAGGTTGGCGGCGAGCAGCTTCTGGAGGCTTCCGAAGTGGTCGACAAGCCGTTCGATGATGGCGTGCGGCAGGCGGGGCACCTTGGTCAGGAGCCGGTAGCCGCGGGGGCTGACCGGTGTGTCAAGGGCATCGCCGCCGACGATGAAGCCCACGGCTTTGGCGCCCGCGGCAAGGTCGAGCAGCTCGATGGACGTGAGCTTCATGAGGTCGCCCAGAACCTTCTCGACGGTGTCGCTGTTGTGGGCAGCAGCGAGGTAGTCGCTGATCACCAGCTCCCTGTCGTTGCCCAGGCCGCCGGTCAGCTCCTCGAGCTGGAGCGTGAGCAGGCGGCCGTCGCTGCCCAGCTCAATGACATAGCTGTCGATCTCTTCCTTGATTCGCCGGACCATCTCGAGACGCCGGAGCACGGTCGCTACGTCGCGGACAGTGACCAGGTCCTCGATCTCCAGGGCTGACAGCGCGCCGGTGACCTCGTCCAGACGTGTCTTGTAGCGCTCGAGAGTCTGCAGGGCCTGGTTCGCGCGGGAAAGGATGGCGCTTGAGTTCTCCAGGACATGGCGCCGGTTTGCGACGTAGAGCGCGACGATCTGCATGGACTGGCTCACCGAGACCACGGGGAAGCCGGTCTGCTTGGCGACCCGCTCGGCTGTGCGGTGTCGGGTGCCGGACTCGTTGGTCTCGATCGATGGGTCGGGCAGCAGCTGGGTGGCGGCGCGCAGGATGCGTTCACCTTCGCGGTCCAGCACGATCGCGCCGTCCATCTTGGCGAGCTCACGCAGACGCGTGCTGGAGAACTCGATGTCCAGCGGAAATCCGCCGCTCGACATTCCTTCGACGACCTTGTCGTTGCCAAGCACGATGAGCGCGCCGGTACGTCCGCGCAGGATTCGCTCCAGCCCATCCCGCAGCTCGGTCCCTGGGGCCACTGCCGCCAAGGTGGCATGGAGCAACTTGTCGTCGTTTCGTTCTACGATGATGGGTTCCCCTCGGACGCCTGGGTCGGATCGGTGGGTTGGGGTGGGGTGGGATCGGCGCAACTGAGGCAGATCCAGCGCCGGTTCAGACTCCCGGCCTGCGGGTAGTGTATCGGCCAGACGGCTTCAGACACGTCTTGGGACCCATCCGTGATCTGGGGAATCTCAGGTGCGGGGCAATCACCTTGCAAGCACGGGAATCACCAGGCTGACCACCTGGCGAATGTCGCTGACCTCAAAGACCTCCATTCCGGCGGGTGAGGGGTCGCTGCCCAGCGATCCGGTGGGCACGACGGCTTGGCGGAACCCGAGGCGGGCTGCTTCGGCAAGCCGACGGGGGGTGCCGGTGACTGCCCGGATCTCACCGGCGAGACCCACCTCCCCCAGGGCGACGGTGCCCGGTGGCAGAGCACGGTCGGAGACGGAGCTGGCCATGGCCAAGGCGATCGCCAGGTCAGCGGCCGGCTCGGACACCTTGACGCCGCCAACTGTCGACACGTAGCAGTCGGCCTGGCGGACGGGGACTTTCGCGCGCTTGTCGAGGACAGCAAGGATCATCGCGACCCTTGAACTGTCCAACCCGCTGGTCGTGCGCCTTGGTGACGGGGCCGTGGTGGCCGCGAGCAGTGCCTGCACCTCGGTGACCAGGGGGCGTCTGCCCTCAAGAGTGACGGTGACGCAGGTGCCGGGGACGATGAGGTCGCGGCTGGACAGGAACAGGCCACTGGGGTCGGGAAGACCGACGATGCCGACATCGGACAGGTCGAAGCAGCCCACCTCGTCGGTCGGGCCGTAGCGGTTCTTGACTGCGCGCACGAGTCGCAACCGGGAGTGCCGGTCGCCCTCGAACTGGATCACGACGTCGACCAGGTGCTCGAGGACCCGCGGCCCGGCGATCGATCCGTCCTTGGTGACGTGACCGACCAAGAGGATCGAGATGCCCCGGGTCTTGGCAAGCTGGATCAGTGAGGCCGCCACCTCACGGATCTGGGAGACGTTGCCGGCTGAGCCCTCGACCTCGCCGCTGGCGACGGTCTGGACAGAGTCGATGATGACGAGGTCGGGCATGATCTGGTGGATCTGACCGAGCACTGTGGCGAGGTCTGTCTCAGCCGTGAGGAAGAGGTTCTTGGCCATCGCCTCGATGCGCTCGGCCCGCATCCGGATCTGCGCGGCTGACTCCTCACCGCTGACGTAGAGGACGGTCTGATCCTGCCGGGCGGCTCTGGCCGCCACGTCGAGCAGCAACGTCGACTTGCCGATCCCCGGCTCGCCGGCCACCAGGACCACGGCGCCGCGGACCAGGCCGCCTCCGAGCACGCGGTCGAACTCGCTGACGCCCGTGGAGCGCGCCTCGGCCTGGTGCGCGTCGACCTCGCCGATCCGGATGGCCGGCCGGTCGACGACCACCGCTGCGGTCGTCCTGACCTTGACTGCGCCGATCTCACTGACCGTGCCCCAGGCCTGGCACTCTCCACAGCGACCGACCCACTTGACTGCCAGCCAGCCGCACTCGGAGCAGCGGTGGCCGGGGGAACGGGTCATCGCTTTGGTCGCCATGCGGGTGACCCTACGAGACGCCTCCGACAAGCCTCCCCGACGCCGCCGCAGGTCTCAGTCGAAGGTGCGCCACCACAGGCTGACGGCGTAGTCCACGTCCGATCCCTCGTGGTCGGCCAGGATGCCGTCGGCCAGAGTCTCGGTGAACTCGATCCGCAGAACCGACTCGAAGTCCGCGCGTGACCCGAAGGACCACCGCATGTCGATGCGCTCGCGCGACCAGCCCTGCCGGGCCCAGAAGCGTTCAACCGCAACGGGGTCATACGCCGGCATGGCCCTGCGGAACCACCGACCGAACGTGGACCGCGAGGCGTCGTTGTCGATCACGAACGCCGTGCCGCCCGGTCGCAGCACCCGCTCCATCTCGGCCAGGCCAGGCTCGCATCCAGGGCCGAAGAAATAGGCCCATCGGGCGTGCACCACGTCGACGCTGTCATCGGCCAGGGGGAGCTTCTGGGCGACGCCATCCAGAACGGACGCGTTGGCAAGCGACAGATCGCGGACCCGTTGTCGTGCGAGAGTGGCCAGTGGTTCGTGCGGTTCGACCCCCACCACACTGGCCGCGGTCTGCGCGAAGCGGGGCAGGTGAAAGCCGCTGCCACAGCCGACGTCCAGGACTCGCTGCCCGGTCCAGTCATGGATGGCGGCCATGGCCGCCTCGATCAGCCCGTCTGGATCGACCCCGCGGTTCTCGATCTCGTAGACGTCAGGGTTTGCCCAGATGTTCGGGCTGGGGATCATCGGCGCTTCCTCGATGGCGCAGGGTCCGCGTCATCGCCTGCGGCAAGACCGTCGCTGCTTGCGGCAGGGCCGTCATTGCCCGCGCCAAGACTCTGTGCGGCCAGCGTCGCTGGATGCACCAGAAGGGGTAGTAGCGTGCGTGACCCGGCGGCCTGCGCGGCCCGCACGGCGACGAGGTGGGCGTCGCAGCGGACGACCAGCTCGTCATACGCCGCGGAACCCATGAGCTCGCGCAGCTCGGCGCTGTTGCTGCGATAGACCGGTTCTTTGCCGATGTGTGCCTCGGGGTTGCCCGAGCAGTACCAGTCCAGGTCATGGCCGCCCGGACCCCAGCCCCGGCGGTCGTACTCGGTGATGGTCACTTCGAGGTAGGAGCTCTCGTCGGGCAGCTCGACCTGGCGGTAGGTGCGCCGGATCGGCAGCTGCCAGCAGACATCAGGCTTGACGGTGTGCGGTTCGAGGCCCCGCAGCCGGGCGTGCTGGTGCAGGGCGCACCCGGCGCCTGCCGGGAAGCCGGGACGGTTCTGGAAGATACAGGCGCCATCGACGACCCGGGTCTTGGGCTGCTTGTCCTCCTTGACCTTCCAGCGGCCGCCCTGGCCGGCCGCCTGATACTGCCATTCGTCCTCACCGAGCTCGGCGACGGCGGCCTTCACCCGCGATACGTCGTCCTTGTCGGTCAGGTGTGCGCCCAGGGTGCAGCAGCCGTCGTCGGGGCGGTCCTTGTAGATCCCTGCGCAACCGCTGCCGAAGATGCAGGCCCAGGATGAGGTGAGCCAGGTCAGGTCGCAGCGGAAACGCTGGTTGGCGTCGGCGGGGTCGGGAAACTCCACCCACATGCGCGGGATATCGAGCGAGTTCTCTGGCATCTGCCAAGCCTATGCGGCACCCACGCTGCTCTCACCTCGGTAGATTCACCACATGCGACTTGGCGTGATCGACGTGGGATCCAACACCGTCCACCTTCTGGTCGTCGACGCATACGTCGGCGCCCATCCACTGCCGGCGTCGTCGCACAAGATCGAGCTGCGGCTCGCGGAGTACGTCGAAGCGAATGGTTCGATCTCTCGATCTGGCGCCAAAGCCCTGGTCGCGTTCACTCGTGAGTGTCTCACCATCGCCGAGGACCAGGGTGTCGAGGACCTTCTGGCGTTTGCCACCAGTGCGATTCGCGACGCTCCGAACGGGGAGGCAGTTCTTGCGCAGGTGCTTGAGGAGACCGGGGTCGAGCTGCAGGTGCTCGCCGGCGAGGAAGAGTCGAAGCTGACCTTCCTGGCCGTCCGGCGATGGTTCGGCTGGTCCAGCGGCCGGCTTCTGGTGATGGACATCGGCGGCGGTTCGCTCGAGATCGCGGCCGGCATCGACGAGGTGCCCGATGCCGCTGTCAGTCTGCCTCTGGGAGCCGGGCGCCTCACCAGGGCGGCGCTGACTCGTGACCCGCCCACGTCTGCGCAGGTCCGGACTGTGCGCAAGCAGGTCCGGGCCGACATCGCCCGGGTGCTGCGGACGGTGAACAAGGCGGGGGTGCCCGACCGGTTCGTCGGGACGAGCAAGACGTTGCGATCGCTGGCTCGCATCGCTGGGGCGGCCCGAAGTGCCGACGGACCGTATGCCGTCCGCGTACTCGAGCGCAGGAGCGTCACGGCGCTGGTGTCGCGGCTCGCCTCGATGACCGCGGCAGAGCGTTCACAGCTGCCCGGAGTCTCCGCAGGGCGTGCGCCGCAGATGCTCGCGGGCGCGATTGTCGCCGACGCAGCCATGGACCTGCTGGGCATCCAACGGCTTGACATCTGCCCCTGGGCCCTTCGTGAAGGCGTGATCTTGCGGCGTCTGGACTGGATTTCGGCGGAGTGATGCCCTCGTTCCGTTTAGGCTCGATGTCATGACAGCAGTCCACGTTCCCGGTGCGCGAGTGGCGCTGTCCACCTCTTCGGTCTATCCCCAGAACTGCGCAACGGCCTTCGACCTGGCCCAGCGACTTGGCTTCGACGGGATCGAGGTGATGGTGTGGACCGACCCGGTCTCACAGGAGGCCGGTGCGTTGAAGGCGCTCTCGGACCTGCACGAGATGCCGATCGTGTCGGTCCATGCGCCGACCCTGCTTCTCACCCAACGGGTCTGGGGCCCGGAGGCGTGGCCCAAGGTCGACAACTCGATCGAGCTTGCCGCGGCCGTTGGGGCGGACACCGTGGTTCTTCATCCGCCGTTCCGCTGGCAGAAGGAGTACGCCCAGGC
>Ga0209748_1000679_pt1 | contig 17685 bp, 10 predicted proteins | sample BarGraIncu00421A_FD_185490 | JGI IMG/M metagenome (GOLD analysis project Ga0209748, IMG submission 185490) | Arctic peat soil microbial communities from Barrow, Alaska - Barrow Graham LP Incubations 004-21A (SPAdes) (version 2) | ecosystem: Environmental > Terrestrial > Soil > Wetlands > Peat... | reverse complement strand
TGATTGCGAAACCGTTTCACCACATCAGTTGCATTTGCCAAAAACAATTGATCATCATTAACATTCAGGTTGTATCCTTCTGTTGATAGCCAAAAATCGTTCCACACCAGCATTCCATATTCATCACAAAGGTCATAGAAAACCTCTTCGGTACTTTCTCCAGTCCAATTTCGTACCATGTTGAAGTTGGCTTCACGGTGAAGTTTGAAATATGGCTCAAGCCGTTCCCTCGAAACACGCTTCATAGCATCATCCATACCCCAGTTTCCTCCCTTGCAGAAAACCGGAACGCCATTCACCTTAATGATCAGGAAAGGATTGTCGCTATTTTTGTTGATTGAAGTAAACAATGAAGGATCAGCGGAAGCTGAAATTTGAGGCAGAGCAGTGCCATTACCTAACTCCAGTCGATCAATAGTATTAAACATTACTTTGCCGGCAGCTTTTAGTGGATTAAACTCCACCCTCCACATTTTATTTTCAGGTTGAGCTACGGATACTTCATAGGAATATTCACGTATACCAAAGCGAATTTTTTTGTTGTCTGAAACCAAATCCCCATCCAAAGTAGCTTGCATATTCATTTGGTACATTTCAGGTCGTCCATAACCATTTGGCCACCACAATCGTGGATTTTTAATGTTAAGCTGCGGAAACTCCTGTGAAGAAAAAGTTATGGTTCGCGACTCATTTGGCATTAAATCAATCGTTTTACTTATTTCAATATTTTCAATTTGTAAGTTTAAAGTTACTTTTTGAGTTATATTTGAAATATTCTTCAGTCCCGATTTAATTCTAATGTCAACACTTGATGTATCAGGCAAAGGTAAATCAGTGATAACCTGCGGATCAACAATCGTAACAGCATTGGTCAATAGCATGCGCACATCTTGCCAGATTCCGATATTTCTGTCGCGTATGCCAGGAACCCAATCCCAGCCTTCCGATGAAATGAAGGTAGGACCATCAAGACATAATTGCCCTCCATTAGGCCCTGCACCTGTTTTCAATGATTCTTCGGCAGGGATCCCCGGATTGTAAGGCGGATAAATATGAACTGCCAGTATATTATTGCCCTCCAAATTTAATAATTCAGTGGCATCAAATGTTCCACGTTTAAACGCACCAACCATCTGGCCAAGAAGTTTGCCATTGAGCCATATATCTGCTTTATAGTTAATTCCATTAAAAAGTAGCCAAATGGTTTTTCCTGTTGAGTTTTGCGGAAGCTTCAACGACAAACGGTACCACCAATCCTTTCTGCAAAGTGATTCCGGAATAGAAAGATTATTCAATCCGAAAAACGGATCGGGATAAACTCCCTGATCAACCAGCGTTGTTAACACAGTTCCCGGAATAGTGGCGTTATACCAATCAGAAGTGTTGAAATCCGGATTAAAAATAGATTGATTGGCACTTATTACCTGATCTGATTCTGCCATTTCCCAGCCTGAAGAGAGAATAAATTCGTTCTCAGTTATCTTTTGCAAGGTTGCAGGAGCAGCAATTTTTGCCTTCCTGACAGACGACTGTGGCTTGGCAAGTGAAACTGGAAACGTAGACGGATCTTGTGGCAGGCTTAGACCAAAATTGAGTTTATACTGCGCTTGAGTGCCAAATGAGAGAAAAAGTAAAAAACTCAGAACGAATCTCCCTCTTTTGAGTTTTGGAAAACTTAAAAAATATCTTTTCATTTTGATTGGCATTTATATTAAAAACATTTTCAATTCTAATGGCCCTATTTTTGATCTTTATTGTTCCACCCTGGCATCTCATCTAAAGTTATCACATCTGATTCTTGATATAATCCTGATATTGCGGCTTTTGTATTATGTTTTACTGTTAATTCAGCCCAACTCATAAAAAATGTCCATTTTGGCTGTGCCTTGAGTTCTGAGGAAGCAGGCAGAAGCTGGCACTCACCGATGGCAATTGGTTTCTCTCCAGCAGTTTTCACTGCAGCATTGTATTTTTCAATGGTATAATTGGTTTTGTCGCTGCTATACATGTCCATTGCCAACAGATCCCAATAATCACTACCCGGATTATAATCGGAAAGATCATTGATTAAAGTGCTAAAATCCTGCAAATCCCATATCCAGATAAGGTTTGTCAACCCTTTGTTCTTTGTCATGTAGTCGTGTGTGATCCGATAAAGTTTGGCCGTTCCATTGCTCCCTTTTCTTCCACCCCACCAGAAAACAGGCTGATTCATCTCATGAAATGGGCGAAACAAAACTTCAACTTTCTTATCTTTCAAATAATTTAGGTAAATAGATATTTCGTCCAATCTCTTTTTCCAGACTAGATTCAGAGGTTCTCCTTCTGTGATCAGGGATAGCCATTCGTCATCCGACAATTTATCAAGTACACCCTGATCATTCCAGCGACAAGGTTCCGGATGAACCGGAGAACAGCAATGCCACATCAAATTTACGAGCGATCCCTTGTTCCAGGAATCTTCTGCTTTGTAAATCATCTTCCACCGTTGCTCAATATCATTGTTTGAAAACAAAAAATCGCCACTCCATAGTCCGGGAGTTTTGCCACTCAAAACAGTAATTGAGTCTGTCCACAGGCTTGGATTGTTGTTCGGTTCCCGGTTATGAATTCCAGCAACAGTTTTTATCCCCGAGATACTATAAAGAAAGTTGAGCGATTTAAACCGTGTTTGAGCATTAACAAACGAAATCTGATTGCTAAACAATGTGATTACTATGAATAATTTAATGAAATTGAAATCCTTCATTTTTCAAACAAAGTATTGTTCTGTTTAATTGAGCACTGCGTTAATTTAAAAAATAAGCTCTTTTTGTAATCATTGATTACCTAACCAATAAAACTCATCGAATGAATTTCAATGGAGGAGCTGTTGAAGAGGGAACTGGTTTTCCATCAACGGTCTTTTCTTCCATTATTTCAACACGTGTTCCATCGATATCATAACAGTTTATTTGTCTTTTCCTGTTAATACCAGTTTTCATTTCAGTAGGGGTTTTAATTCCTTCAGGTAAAGTTCTGCTTTTTAATGTTGATTCTGATACAGTGACGTCTTTTACTTCTAAGCATATATGATTCAATATTCCCAACGAAGATTCTGACTGTTCTTTATCAAATAGCATCAATTCAATATAATCGCTTCCATCAGGAACGCGCAAATTAACCCAAACGACATTTTTCCCGTCCTTACTTCCTCTCCAGGTCTCCTTGAAACCAAGAATGTCGCAATAGAATGATAAAGCTTTGTCTAAATCAGGAACCATAAAACCAACATGGCTCATTCGGGTAGATATTCTTGTTTGAGGTATATCTTTCCCGATATTCTTTCCTGACATACTATTTGGTTCGTATTGAACTACTTCACATATTGTTCCATTGGGGTCTGTAACAAAATAGTTAAAGTTTCCGGTTCTACCTTTTGAAATCTTGTCTGGAACTTTCACACCTCGTGAGGCCAAATAGTTGCGCATTGCTTCGGCATTGGTTGTTTCAATCGCGAAATGATATAAACGACTGCCACCTTTGTCTTTTTTAGGAAAAATTTCAATAAACTGACGATCGTTAATTTTAATAAATGTAAGTGAAAGATCCTTTCCATTAGCAGCCATTAAAGAAAAAGGTTCTGCGTAACCCAAGTAATTTTTATAGAATTGGCGGGTGTTTTCCACATCTTTGGTATAAAATGCAGCATGAGCTATCCCTGTAATTGGAGGGCGCTTTATATCATGTATCCCCTGTGACATAACAGGCAATGCAAATAGAGAAATCATCAACGAAAGGAAAATGGTTTGTGTTTGTCTCATTTTGAAATATTCTTTTAAGTAATTGATAATTATATATGATCCTATTGCTTGTTTTTTGTCAGAATTTCATCAAAATATTCCTGAGCCCAGCTTTTTGAACCATCAGGACGAATCAGCCAAAAACCTCTTAATTCTTCCGCTGTTTTATTTCTGTCTTGTGTTCTGGGACCAACTTTAGGTTCGTTACAAAAGAGTTCCCAATGAATTATATACGGAATTTCCTGAGCGAGATATACCCCAAGCATAACATCCCAAAATTTCCGGATGGATTCGCGGGTTTGGTTGTTCATATTTTCCGGTTCTCCGATTTCACCAATGAAAACAACTTTCTTCCCTTTCATGTAGGACGTAGGGATCAGATGTTGACGAATGTATTCAATCCCTTTGTACATTTTTAATCCATCTGGTGATTTACCGTCATAAGATGACCATGAGACCATATCCACCTTAACCTTAGGAAGCACATCTGTTGTGATGGTCGGGATACCTTCCATTCCGTCATAAACTTTATTCACTTCAGCCGCATTGTAAACCTTGCATTTTGATTTTCCCAACTCTTTTCTTGCACGATCTACGCCGCTCTGCCTGGCTGTCAGCCAATCAATCATATTTTTTACGCGAATGGATGCTTCCGCAGGCACTTCACCTTTTTTCCAATGAGCACTGGGTTGCGTCCCTCCCCGCATGAACCAGTCACCCTCCCATAATTCAAGAATAAAGGTGACATCTCTCTCCCTGAACTGAGAGATCAGGTACTTTGTCAGTTCATAAAATTCATCTTCGATGCGCTTTAACCTGTGTGTCTGATCTTCTGTTGAAGCGCCGCCAAAGCCTTCATTAATGTTAAGTGCAAAAACTTTAAAGGGCATATTGAAAACCTCTTTGTAGTAAGGATGTTCGGCAAGTTCCTTCAATGACATGGTTCTTGTTAATTTCCAGTCGGAGTTGTACTTATACCCTCCGGCATTTCCATCTGCCTTTGAAAACCAAAGTTTAAGAATCCCAAACCCTAACTCATTCATTTTTTTTGCTCCTTCAATGATGTAGGGTTCTTTGGTAAAATAGTACTGACCATCCATGTGGGTCGCACCTATCATGTTCTTAAAATTCTTTGGTATCGGTCCTCCAAGCGACGGCCTGGATTTGTTTATCTTGTCTAAAATTTGCTTATCAGATAAACTTCCTGTATTCGCCTTTTTCCCAAAAGCGATTAGGGTGAAGAAAACAAGAAAAACGATCAATGAAAGTTTGTTCATAACTGTTTTGTTAGATAATTAAGATGTAATAGACGCAACTTATGGATTGGCAAGTGTGGAATAAGCCCAACTGCTGTACTCCTCCCTGGTTGGAAGCCGATTGAGTAACTTCTTCTGTGAAGCCACCCAGTTTTTTGCTTTGGCATAGAAGTTCTGATAGGTGGTGTAAAGCGGCCATTTTTCATTCTTGTCGTCTATCAGCCAGAAGCCTCTTTGGATACCATTCGGAACCTCATTGTTGTAAAATTCCCAATAGAGTACAAAAGGCGCCCCCCACGACAAACCTTTCCGGATGTTTTCCCTGTTAACTGATTCATGTTGTGCCTTTGAAGAGCTTAAATCGTATGATGCACGGCCCATTTCGCCGATGAAAACCCTCTTGCCTTTGATAAGTGGCCGCAATGGCAGATTCGCTTCGATGTAATTCATCACGTTATTATATTCAGACTGACTCAAACTTTGGGCATCATACGAAGAATAGGATACATAATCTACATTGGTGAATGGCAATACTTTGTTGACCACACGCTTCAATCCGTTCATGGCATCTACCACACGGTTTACCTCACAGTAGGTAAATACTTCAACATTGCTGTGTGGAGTAACCCTAAGTGCTTCGTCTACTGCATTTTGTCTGGCTCTATACCACTGAATCATTCCATTTAAGCGATCATTGGAAGGGACGTAATTGGCATCATAATTTGGAAGTAGGTACCAATCACCTTCCCAATGTCCTAAGAAAAACTGTTTGCCGGTATTATTGAATTTGGTCAGCAAATATTTGGTCAGATCTGCAATTTGTGTGGAATCATCCATACGTTCTGAATTTGAATAGCCATCTGCCCAGTTGGCATGTGAACGTGCCCAGAAAAAATAATAGGTAAATGGCATATCCAGAACTTTACTGAAAGATGGGTCATCCTGAACCAAAGAAGTCACACTGCCGTAATTTGGACGACCCGTAATGTTGTAACTTCCTGTACTTAAAGAAATTTTCAGAATATTGCTTCCCATATCCAGAATTGCTTTTGCTGACTCTACCAATCTGTCATCGGCAGTAAAACCATAGGAAGGACCAATAGTCTGAGTTCCGATGGAATAATTGTAATTCAATACTTCAGTATCAGTTACTTCGGTTTTGGATTTCACCTTAAAGAATTGGGTTGACGAAGAAGTCGAGTTTCCCACTTTTACGCTGATTCGGTAATCGCCTGGTGCAACACCAGCAGGAATGTTGATTATCAATTGGGTTGAAGTTGATGAAACCATAACAGCATTCACACCACTAATGGTAATAATGTTGGAATTAATCGTACTGCCAAAATTGCTTCCTGAAATAGTAATACTTGTTCCTTCGCTTCCTGAAGATGGCTTGAAGGAGGAAATTACCGGTGCGTGGTCAACAGGCAATTGGTTTCCCTTTTGACCACAACTTAACAAACTCAAATTCAGAAGTGTAAGTATAACAAATAATTTTAATGTTTTTATCATTATTGAATTGATTGTTAACCGTCATTAATTTTTTCGTGAAGCAAGATATCCCCAGATGTAGGCTGAAGGACCCAGATTCCGATCCACAACATATTCATTCTGCAGATCCCAACCATAAAGGTCAAAATAAGATTCTGCTGAAGGCCATTTTACACCAGCCGGTGTACATTCAGTACTAAGTCTTCTTTCCATATCTGATCCGGGTTTTGCATAAACAGGTATTTCGCCGGGCCCGCTTACCGAAATTCCAATCGGAGCAGGTTGTCCTGTATGTCTTGAATCTTCATGCAACGGGTGTTTGACACAATTCTCTCCCAAACCAGTTGTTAGACATAAGTTCATAGGATTGGCACCAGCAGAGAAGAGGGCGGAGCGAAGTAATGTTTTTAAATATTGGGTATTTCCCGAAAGATAATGTGCCCTTACCAGTGTTTGCGATGCCGGGATGGAATAGGTACTTTCCCAACCACCAAGTGCTTTACCTGTAATACTGGTTGTAATCCCATAAGCACTTTTCTGTGATAAATCCACTAACCGATTTGCTTCAGACATTATTGTCTTTATGGCATTCTTCTGGTCTTTTTGGATGACCATTGACTGATCCAGCTGTGCGTAAATAAAAGCTGCTTCAGTCCGGTTCGTTTCCTGGTTTTGTGTTGAAAGGTAAACCTTATGCCAGCGTTTATTTTTTGTCAGTCTATATAGTTCAATAGCAGCAAGATTGCGTTCAATAGGCACCATTTTTTTTGCGTATGCAGTAATTTTTGTATAATCGGGGCTGGTTATCCATTTTCCATATTCAGATTCAGCCCATTCCATAGCTTTTACTGCACTCGTTTCCCATATTTGAGCCTTTTCTTCCTGACCTAACATTTTCAAGACAAACGCAGCGCGTGCAGATACACCGGCATAAATATAACTTGACCAATGATCAGGAGCATAAGCTAATACCGTAAGGACTTCCTGCCATGATGCACTTCCTTCTGCAGGATGTTCCGATGATTCTATGCCTCCACGAATACCACCATCGGGTAATTGCATGCGTCTGTACACATCGAGACCATATAATGCCTCATCAACCAAATCGGGCAAATCATTACCGGATTCGGGAATATTTAAACAGATATTCTTAAAATAGTCAGGATTGAGCTCCATTAATTCCAGATACAGCCTTGGAGCCACCAGATGATTGATCCGCCTGTCCCAATCGCCTGCATCCATCACTCCTCCCCATGCTTCAGGGACAAGTTCATCTGTTTTTCCCGCGACTAAATTTCCAAAATTGTCCTTGTCTGTACCCAGTGCATTTAACCCATTGCCACTGTTTAACAAAGAACATGTTGACTGATAAACCTTTACTCCATCAATGGGGTTGAAGCTCCTCGGGCGGACAAAATCAGTATACGGCGGTACCATGGGTATTCCGCTACGTTGATTGAAATGACCTTTCATTGAAATTTCAAAGGCATGTTTCCAAGTATCCGCTTCGCCGATGTTGAATGGATAACTACAGCCAACCTCCTCAATGTAAATTCGATAGCGACCTGGAAAATTAAAACTACTGAAATCCAGACGAATAACATCCGTTCCGCTATGATTAACTTTTGTGCCTATTTCTTCTGGAACACTTCCCTTCCATTGCATCACGGTTTTTCCAGAAAAGACCTTTTCGTTAGTTTTATCATTGATAAGCGAAAACTCCATATTTTCCGGATAAGTATAACCCCCGCCATTTCCCATCCAAACTGATAGAAATGCATTTTTATCCGGGTCATCGGTCCGAAATCCTATTTGCGAAACATGTATCGCTTCACTGCGGGCATAAACAGGATCGTGTACATAGTAGAAAGCGGAACGGTTAAGACTTAATTCAGGCAAACTAATTAGATAAGCCTGACCGATTTTTAAAGAATAAGGTAATTTTAAATATAGAAAGTGTTTTGCTGTATAAAACTCTCCACCTTTTCGGTTCTCTTCAGTCCAGTTGGTGGGTTTACTTTTTCGCCAGACTTTTTCAGGAGATAGTCCATTGCTGTAATTTGGATCACCCGATGAGCTTATCAGATAACTGGTAGGGATATCTGCGTCTTTGGTGTTGAGATGAATTCCGACAATTCTTTCATGAATTGTAATTGTTTTACGTTCCTTACCAACAAGCATTCCTAACGGAAATCCATTTCGGACAACCCGCATGGTATTTTTCTCTCCTAGCGGTGAGTAATTTTTAACCGTAACAACATCTGACGAGTCTGCCTGATAAGGAATTTGCATTGATGGGAGAATACGGCAATCTTCAATTTCGATGCAAAGCACATCCGGTGCAACAGTTGCCACATTCCCGATTTGCGGAACGGTTTGTTCAGTACCTGTCGATGGAAGTGCCGCACCTACCTTTTCAGATATAAAAGAGGCTTCAGGTTTACTATTTTTCTGGGCAACTGCAAGTTCTCCTAAATTAAAGAACAGTGCAAAAAAGCCAATGTATAGGAGAGAAAGTTGTTTTGATTGCATTTTGGACTTTTATGTTGAAATTTGGTTTCCCTGAATATAATTGACCGATTATAACAATCTGCCACCGGCATTTTTTAAAAGCTTCTCAAAATATTCCCCGACAAAACTTTGGGTTCCATCCGGACGAATCAACCAAAAGCCACGCATCTCATCTGTTTTGCGGGTGTCTTTCAATTTCCGCAATTCCTCATTTTTTGGTTCGTTGCAATACAATTCCCATTGTATCAGATAAGGAACATCAAGTGCCAGACATACACCAATATATGCATCCCAACGGGCAATTACAGGTTTTTTTTCAGTTAAACCTTCATAGCGCTGTTCCGGTATGCCAATTTCACCCAAAAAGACGATCTTTTTCCCCTTCATGAATTTTGTTGGCCTGATCTTTTTGCGGATGTATTCAATTCCTTTATACAATTGGAGACCGGTGGCATCTAATCCATCATAGCTCGACCAGGAAACCATATCGGTTTCAACCAGTGGTAAAACGCTGTTCACAATTCCGGGGATACCTTCCTGGCTATCCATCACCTTATTGGCTTCGATGGCATGATAAACTTTACATTTGCTGTTTTTCACTTCAGCTCGGGCTTTGTTAACGCCATCCTGAAGTGCTTTAAACCATTTGGCCATCGCGGTGATCCGTTGGGTAGAATCAGCAGGAACCAGAACAGTATATCTGTCACCGTCTACGGCTTTAATCAATTGACCAGCCTTGCGTGTCCATCGGGCATAATCTCCTGTACCACCACGCATCATCCAGTCGCCTTCCCAGTTGTGCAGTATGAAAGTGACTTTTCTATCTTTATATTTCTCTAAAAGATACTTTGTTAACTCGTAAACCTCTTTTTCTTCCTTTGCTGCCGTTTCATCGGTTGTATTAATTCCGGCACCATCCAAACTCAACGCTATTGTTGTAAAAGGCATATCAAAGCAAGTGGACCAGTATGGATGTTGGGCAAGCTCTTTCAAGGTGATGTTCTTTGGAAGATTCCAGTTGGAATTATATTGATAGCCTCCCGGGTTTTTCCTAAACCAAAGTTTTACAACGCCATAGCCCATTTCAGTCATTTTCTTGCATCCTTCGATGAGATAGGGTTCTTTGGTAGAAAAGTATTTTCCACCAACATGTGTAGCACCAATTCTATCTTTTATATCAATTGGAATAATGGCTCCGTTTAACGGACGATATTTATCAATCAGCTCAACAATTTGCTGATCGCTTAAAGAACTTACTTTGCCAGTTTTTTGCGCCCATAAATTAATATAACAGCAAAGTATAAAAATAATTAGAAATATTCTTTTCATTTTTTGACAGATTAACAAGTTATAAAAACAGGGAGATAATGGATCACATCAATCTCCCTGCCAACTAAGCATTCTCTATTAACAATTAATAGAGTTTCGTAACTACCCACTAACTAAATACTAACTAAATACTAACTAACTACGTAATAACTTTATTATTAAAGTGTAATTTTCACATTCGGAGCATAATTTGTCCTGATTGTTCCTACACCTGATACATCTGCCATAGCACCTACCCGGAAATAATAGTTTCTTCCGGCTTTAAATAAGGTTGAATTTGCTGCCAGATCAATACTAAGTGTGTAAGTTGTGCCGTCAATTAACTTCGTTGGACTAAATGTTTGCGAAAAGGTCGTACCGGCGGTCGTGAATTTGATGTATTCGCCTACATATATATCGCTAAAAGCATAAAGTCGAATTGATTTAACCTTAACGATCGGTTTTCCAGCTTCAAGACTAAAAGTTGCCACAATTTTATTTGCTGCCTGATCACGTGTGATCGAACAATTTTTAACGCGGATATAAGGCACCACCATAAAATCATATTGATTATCGCCGGCCTTAATTTCGAAATTTTTCAATGTATAAGGGAAAAAGTTCCCATTACGCATATAGATATCGTATTTATTGGCAAATACAAGATTATTACGAAACTCGCCATTGTTTTTTATCAGCCAACTTTGTGCCACCGGAGTTGCAAATCCCAATTCCCATGCTTCAATTACAGAGCCGGATTGCAAATCCTGTTCTACAAGTCCGTTACCAACACTATCCTTGACTGCGCCATAAAAGATGGCATTGGGACCGGCAAAGTTGTCTTTCTGACATGAAGTAACGACCATAAACAGGCAGACAAACGAGAAAAATATATAGAATAATTTTTTCATATCTATTTTAATTAACAGATTAATATTGAGGATTTTGAACCAATTTATTAGTCGCAACACCCGGTATGCCTTTGTAATAAGATTTGGTGGCAAATGTAACGCCACCTGCATTTTGATCGTAGTAATTAAATGCCCTTACAAAGATGTACTGAGGATTAGCCTGGCGTAAATCCAAAATTGGCACCAAAGATTTTCTCTTCGAACCATTAAATAAGGTGTGGTATTCTCTCCGACGAACTAGATCCCAATAACGCTGTCCTTCAAAAGCTAACTCGACGCGACGTTCTTTCAGTATGTTTTCTATGGTGGCAGGTATCTGGTCAGTGTGAGCCGCCCTACGACGAAGTGCGTTCAGATAGGTTTTAGCCAATGTTTCATCACCGCTACCACTTTCAATTGAAGCCTCTGCATAATTAAGATAAATCTCAGCCAAACGAAAATCGATATAATCGGTTGTCGAACTGAACTGTACTCCCTGGACGTTTTTACCTTCCTGCAAGAATTTTTTCAAAGAGAAACCTGTGCACGAATAGTTTGCATTATCGAAAACACCCATTCCTCTGAATCCGGAATAGGCTGTCATCGAACTCGCACCATACGTATAATACGTTTTTCCATCTTGCCCAACTTCACTACCGTCTGTAAAAATAAGTTTAGAACCATCTTTTTTTATCAATCCGCCTTGCATAATCATCGTTACACCCTTCCAGGTAGAACCTGGAACAAGAATACTACCTGAGAGGCGCGCATCTTTATTGGTGAAAATATCAGCTGGATTGGCATACAATTTATAAGATTTCGAAACATCCATTACTGTGGGACTGGTGACATAATCATTTTCGACTCCATCGGTTCGGGTAACCAATGTGGCACTTTTACCAGTTCCGTCATCGGTATAATCTTCGTATAGATCTACCAAATCCAAGGAAGGACTGAACCTTCCGTAAGCAATGTATCCCAGATTAGTTTGAGCAGGGTTAAAATAGACGTCAGTGCAATGACCTTGCAAACGTGTGATAGAGCCGTCGATATATCCTTTCTTTAGAATAACCTCAATATCAGCTGTAGCAGGATTCTGGAAAATATCCTGATAATTTTTGGCAGCTTCTGCTCTGTTTGCCGGAGTCGCTTTATATAGCTGTTTACCGGAATTATCAATAATTTCTTTTGATGAAGCCAGACATATGTTGTAATAGACATTTGCATCAGCAATCGTCATACCTCCTACTAGCTTTGCGTCTACAGCATCGCCGGTAAGCGGTGCATTGTTCCAATATTTGGCGACAGATGCAGCAAAAAGCGCAGCTCTCGACTTCAAGGCCTGAGCCGCCCATTTGGTTGCTCTATAAGTGCCTTCTTGCGCAGTAACAGTTGCGGGCAGATATTGTGTTGCAGAGTCACATTCACTTAGTATAAAGTCCCATGTCGCTTTTTCAGTGCTACGCGGAATAAACAAATTGGCATTATCGCTTCCTGCCACATAATCGAGCGCATTTGTAATCAGCGGAACGCCGCCATAGCGTTTAGCCAAACCGAAATAGATATAAGCACGGATAAAATGTGCTTCACTCCTTAATCTGTTGCGTTGCGCTGCATCCATAGTAACCGTAGGTAAAGTCTCCATGAATTGATTCACCTGTCTGACTGCGCCATAGTCCCAGTATCCATCGTTTACTGGACCAACGCCTGTACCATGAGAAAGAAGACTTTCATCAGTATAAGCACTTATTGACCATCCAATATCCACAAAACTACCGGATGCATCTTTGTGGTAGTTAAACATTTTCCCCGGATTGTAGGAGAAATCTTCCATTGGCATCTTATTATACAAGGTTGCCAGAACTACTTTTACTCCGCTAATATCTGAGAACAACTGCGATGCCGGTACCTTATCCAGGGGTTCAATTTCCAGAAAACTAGTGCAAGCCGACAAAAACAATGAGGCGGCAGCAATGGATATATATAATATTTTTCTTCTCATCTTTTTGCTTTTTTAAAAGTTAACATTAAAGCCAAAGTTAAACGACCTTAGCAAAGGATAGGTTAAGTCTGCAGTATATGCCCCTTCCTCACGTTCAGGATCGAGACCTTTTACATCTTTACTGCAGAAAGTGTATAAGTTGAAGCCATTTACATAGACCCTTACATTGTCAAGTTTAATTCTATTGGTTATGCTTTTGGGAATTGTATAACCTATCTCCAAACTTTTTATTCTCAAATAGGACGCATCGAGCCGCCACTTATCGGTAACTAAATTGTCTGTTGTACCCGTTTGATTTGTTTTTAGTGCTTCGTATTTACCGGGAATCCAAACAGTAGCAGGGTCTTTTGGATCTGCAGCTGGTACTTCCGGATGCCATCTATCTAAATATTTATCCCATAAAGTTGGATTTCTTCCATACCCCCAAATATCCTCAACCTTAGTAAATACAGAAAATAAAGCTGATCCCTGAAACAATATATTAAAATCGAAACCTTTCCATGAGCCATTCAAGGTTAGGCCATATTGTAGAGGAGGATTTGTTGCGTAGGTACCTTGATATTGGCCAGCCCAGAAAATTGGCATCATGTCGTTACCATTAATTACGCCATCGCCATTTACATCTGTAATCTGGGTACTTCCAGGTAAGTTTTTCGAGTTTCCATTTGTACCTCCCAATAATGGAGCTGTTTCGTACTGTGTGATGCTGGAATATTGTCCATTGTATTGGTATCCCCACTCTCTACCCATAACACGGTTATTTCCCCATGGATCTTTCCACTCCTCCATTGAACTGGAGTAGGGTTGTCTTTCAGTATGAATTAAATACTTGCGGGAGTAGGTAACGTTTGCACTCACCCCATATGCAAAATCGCCAATTTTATCTTTGTGCGAAACCATTAGCTCAATACCTTTTACCAAATCGCTATTTATATTTTCCTGAGGAAACGATGCTCCAAAAGTATTTGGAACTGATTGAACCCGTGTTCCTAATAATCCATCTCTGTTTTTTTGGAAAATATCCATCGTCAAACCAAATTTCCCATTCCATAATTCTAAATCAACACCAATATCAGCCGTACGAGTTTTTATCCATGTAAGGTTATCATTAATTACTCCCGGAGGAACCATTCCATTAGTTAAAACGCCGCTATTAAAAGTATATCCGCCATCAATGCCGCCAAATTTATATCCATCATAATACTCAAACGGATTACCGGCATCAGCACCCATCCATCCAAATGAACCTCTGATTTTCAAATTAGTAATTGAAGGAACATTGTTTTTAATAAATGCCTCTTCACTTACGCGCCATCCGCCCGAAACCGCCGGAAAAAATGCCCATCTTTTACCGGGAGCATACCTGTATGAACCATCTTCCCTGAAGGTAAATTCAATCAGGTATTTACTCTTATAGTCATAATTAAACCGACCCAGGTATGACATATATGCCTGGTCTGTAAGATTACCGTTATTTGAAGAATTGGTCAAACTGCCTTGGTCAATAATATCGTGTGTATAAAGATCGTCATACTGCCTTTTGGCAAACAGGTACTTAGTAGTAAGTTTTTTCATTTCATATACTAAGGTTGCACCGAAATTATGATCTTGTGCGAATGTATTTTTATATGAAATCTGAGCCTGCAAGTCTTTTCGGGTGAAGTTGGTTATTCCATCCTGATAAGTTGGAATAGAAGCTGCTGAAGGTGCATCAGTTTTGTAATCATAGGTATAGTATGCTTTTTTCAAATTTGATGCATCATTTATATTTCCATCAAAAGCCCCCAGTAATCCCAATGTTAATCCTTTTACAGAGGGAACCTCATAAGTCAAATCGACTGTAGTCTGATACTGTAAATTGCTCCATTTATCATATCCAGAAATGCCCTCGTTAGCCATAGCATAGGCATTTTGATTGGCCGATGGAACAATAGATAAATGTGCCGGATTATTCAAAGTGAATGCTCCAACTCCTCTATCTGCGGTAATAATGGGTTTGAACAACCAAAAATAAGAACCTTGAGGGCTTTTGTTTTCATCATATTTCCCGGAAAAAGAAATTTTCGCGGTTAACCCTGTTGTAATCTTAGCCGTCATTGTATTACGGAAGTTGTACTTTCTATATTTCTGAATATCGCTCTTTAAAAGGCCATTATCTTCCATATATCCCAAACTTGTGTAGAAAGTTATGTTGTCATTACCACCATTGATAGAGAGATTGTGCTGTTGTTGGCTGGCAAATTTCTTTAATGTGTTATCAAGCCAGTTATAGTCTTGATATCCGGGCTCGGTTCCGAGTTTCCATTTTTCAATTTCTGCATCACTGTAGGTAGGAGCATTACCGATATTCCGGTCCATTTCGTTTTTCATCACGCGATAGGTATAGGCATCCACCGAAGTTTGCATACCTGTAGGTTGCTTTGTTCCAAAGAATGAAGAATAGGAAAATTTTGTTTTGCCTTTAACCCCTTTTTTTGTTGTTACGATAATAACACCATTGTCGGAATTCATACCATAAATTGCCGCAGATGCATCTTTTAATACTGAAACACTTTCAATGTCTTCAGGATTTAAGCGTTCAAAATCTGACATTCCATCGCGGGCAACGCCATCAATGACTACCAGCGGAGCGCCAAATCCCCTGATGCTGACCATGCTGTTAAAGGTACCTGGTTCTGCCGTTTGTTGACGGATCTGAACTCCTGCTATTTTTCCCTGAAGGTTACTAACCATGCTGGTACTTTTAGTCGTAAGAATATCAGCTGACTTAATTTGAGTAACTGCCCCAGTTAAGGTCTCTTTCTTTTGAGTTCCATAACCAATTACGACAACTTCATCTACACCAATTCTTTCGTCTAAAAGTGTAATGTTAAATGTCGTCTTATTTCCAATTGCCATTTCCTGCGTCTTCATCCCGACAAAAGAAAATGTCAGGGTTTTAGCATCTTTCGACAATAATAACGTGAAATTACCATCATTGTCGGTCGTTACTCCATTTGTAGTCCCTTTAATAACAACAGAAACTCCAGGAAGAGATGCTCCTGTCTGATCAGTTACTTTTCCGCTAATCTTATTCGGTTGAGCAATTAATGGCGAAATTGCCAGGCAAAAAAAGATTGTCGAAAGGATCAGTCTAAATAACCAATTCCACTTTTTCATAAGCATAGAATTTTGAATGTTAAAATATGTTGCAAACATAGTTTAAGAAAGACACTAAAAATTGGCTTTTAAAGCCATATACTTGTATTTTTATGAATTTATTTTGTAATTTTAGAGTTAATAATCCCAAGATAATTCCATATTATATTGTATATGTGATTTATACAAATTTATAATATATGGTGTTATTATGAAGTATATTATCTATTTTTACGCCATTCATTATGCATTATGAATTTTCACAAATACCAATTATTACTATGAATAAGAGAATTATGTGCGAGATCACACCGCTTTCTGAAGATGATTTTTTCATTGTTTTAAACCATTACAATGCAAAGTTTGACTTCCCAATACATTATCATTCTGAATTTGAGCTGAATATGGTATCAGATTCGAGTGGAAAAAGAATTATTGGTGATTCAATCCAAGATTACCACGATCTTGATCTTGTATTAATTGGACCAAATACGCCTCATGCCTGGACTGGTCCATTAGAATCCGGAAATGCACATGTTGTAACCATTCAGTTTCATAGCGATTTTCTGGGTGAAAAAATTCTAGATCGTAAGTTGATGATACCTATTCGCGAACTGCTCGAAAAATCGAGTCGTGGAATTCATTTCTCTAATGAAACAGCCCTCTATTTGAAAGAAAGGATTATAAAAATATCTGATAATCAAGACTTCGATTCATTGCTAAATTTCTTATCTATCCTTTTTGACTTATCCATCAGCCGAAATCAAAATATATTGGCTTCACCATCGTGTGTAAACCATTTTCATACTTCTAAAAGCCGTAGGATCGAAAAAGTTAACGAGTACATCCAGCAAAACATTCATCGAATCGTTAAAATTAAAGAAGTCTCCGATCTAGTTAATATGTCAGAAACCGCATTTAGCCATTTCTTTAAAAAGAGGACGCAGCGTTCGTTTTCTGATTATATTACCGATATGAGGATTGGGCATGCTGCCCGTCAGTTATTGGAAACGGAAAAAAACATTTCGGAAATTTGTTATGATTGCGGGTTTAACAACATTTCAAATTTCAACCGCATCTTTAAAAAGAAACTCGGTTTGACCCCCAGCGATTTCAGGTCCCAGCAACGATTGATCACAAAGCATTGATTATTAAATTAAATCAGAGTGAGTTTGCATTACAGAATTGAAGTCAAATAGAAAAGTCGACAAATTCAAATTATATCATTTCCATTCTTTCATGCAAGATTTAGAATTTAGTTAATAAAGCTGCATTTTTAATCCTCTCCTCTTGTTCAAAACTTGCAAGAT
>Ga0209748_1000678_pt1 | contig 17702 bp, 15 predicted proteins | sample BarGraIncu00421A_FD_185490 | JGI IMG/M metagenome (GOLD analysis project Ga0209748, IMG submission 185490) | Arctic peat soil microbial communities from Barrow, Alaska - Barrow Graham LP Incubations 004-21A (SPAdes) (version 2) | ecosystem: Environmental > Terrestrial > Soil > Wetlands > Peat... | reverse complement strand
CACCGCTCCTTCACACCCCGACGGGATACTCCTTCTCGAGACGGTGCGCAGACGGTGCGCCGACCGACAACGGAGGTATCACGATGAAGAGAGGCACAACCATCGCGCTGGTGAGCGGCGCTCTCGTAGCCGGGCTCGCGCTCGGCACGGTCGGCATCGCGTTCGCAGCGCCCTCCCGCACCGCGACCGGCACTGCCGGACCCGGCGCCCGCCTGGGCGCCGTCTGCCGTCAGGCCGGCGGAACGATCGCCGACATCGTCGCCAAGGTGACCGGCCTGTCGACGACCGACGTCTACGCATCGCGCGCAGCCGGCAAGTCGTTCGCCGACATCGCTGCGGCCAAGGGCGTCTCTGCGGACACGCTGACCGCGGATGTCATCGCCGCCCGCAAGACCGCGCTCGACGCGGCGGTCAAGGCGGGAACGATCACGCAGGCCCAGGCCGACGCGATGCTCGCCAACATGAAGGCGAACGTGTCGACGAAGGTCACGTCCACCGCCCCGAGCACGTGCACGGGCGCCGGTCCGGGCAGCGGTGCCGGCAAGGGCGCAGGCCGCGGCATGATGGGCACCGGCGGTCGCGGAGGCGCCTGCGTCGCACAGCCGTAGCACCCGAGGAGCACATCGGGAGCGGGGCCGCGAAGCGCGGCCCCGCTCCTTCTGCCCCCTCCGAGGGGCACAATGGCGTTGACGCCCCTTACGAGCGGAGCATGGACGTGACACGAACGATCCTGGTGGTCGACGACAACCCGAAGATCGTCGAGGTGCTCGAGGCCTACCTGCGTGCCGACGGGTTCGACGTCGTCACGGCCGCAGACGGCCCCGCGGCGCTGGCCGCCGTCCAGGAGCGCAGGCCGGATCTCGCGCTGCTCGACATCATGCTCCCGGGTATCGACGGCCTCGAGCTCACGCGCCGCTTCCAGCGCGAGCACGACCTCCCCGTGATCCTGGTGACCGCCCGGATCGAGGAGATCGACCGGCTCATCGGGCTCGAGGTCGGTGCTGACGACTACATTGGCAAGCCCTTCAGCCCGCGCGAGGTCGTCGCGCGGGTCAAGGCTGTGCTGCGCCGCCTCGATCACACACCATCGTCGTCCGCCTCCGAACCGCTGCGCGTCGGCGACCTCGCCGTCGACCTCGACGGCCGCAGCGTGCAGCTCGCCGGCTCGCCCGTGGCGCTGACGAGGACGGAATTCGACCTGCTCGCGACGTTGGGGGCGCATCCCGGTCGCGTCTACTCGCGCATGCAGCTGATGGAGGCGGCCCAGGGCTTCGCCTTCGAGGGCTACGAACGCACCATCGACGCACACGTGAAGAACCTCCGCCGCAAGCTCGGCGACGACCCGAAGACGCCCCGCTACATCCAGACGGTCTTCGGAGTCGGCTACAAGCTCGAGGTGCGGCCGTGAAGCGCTCGCTTCTGTTCTACGCGTTCCTCGCCATCGTCGCGGTGTCCCTCGCGTCGGTGGGACTCGCGGGCCTGATCACCCGCACGGAGGCGTCGTCGGCCTTCGACAGCTACCTGCAGACGCTGCCCCTGGGAATGGGCGCGGGCATGGGCGCAGGGCGGCACGTGATGATGGGCGGCGCCGAGCAGACGTTCCTGGGCAGCGTGGACAAGGGCATCCTCATCGGCGCGCTCGTCGCCGTCGCGCTGGCGGCGATCGTGGCGCTCGCGATCGCCTACTACCTGACCCGGCCGCTCAAGCGCCTCACGGCGGCCGCGCGGACCGTGGCGGACGGCGACCTGACCCACCGCGTCGATCCCGCCGGGCCCCTCGAGGTGCGCCGCCTCGGAGACGCCTTCAACGAGATGGCAGGCTCGCTGGCCGAGTCGGAGGAGCTCCGGCGGCGCCTTGTCGCCGACGTCGCGCACGAGCTGCGCACGCCGCTCACCTCGCTGCGCGCCCAGGCGGAGGGCATCGCCGAGGGCGTGCTTGCCCCGGACCCGGCGAGGCTGGCCTCGCTGGCGGACGACACCCGGCAGCTCTCCCGCCTCGTCGACGACCTTCAGGAACTCTCCGCCGCGGACGCGGGCAACCTCAGCTACCGCATGGAGCCCACCGACATCGCGGAGGTCGCGCGCGCGGAGGCCGCCCGCGCGGGTGCGCGGGCGCGTGAGGGCGTCGAGGTCGTGTGCGATTGCGCAGTCCCGCTGCCGGTCACCGGCGATGACGGGCGACTGGCCCAGGTCCTGCGGAACGTGCTCGACAACGCGCTGCGACACACCGACGCCGGTACGATCACGGTGCGCTGCGCCATCGAGGGCGCGCGGGCGCTCGTCGAGGTGACCGACACCGGCGAGGGCATCCCCCGGGCGGACCTCCCCTACGTCTTCGAGCGCTTCTACCGCGCGGACGCCGCACGCGCACGAGACACCGGCGGCAGCGGGATCGGGCTTGCCGTGTCCCGTCGCATCGTCGAGGACCACGGCGGCGAGGTGTTCGCCCGCAACGGGGTGACGGGCGGCGCGGTCGTCGGCTTCTTCGTGCCCCTCGCGCGGGACGCGCGGTAGAGCGGAAGCGTCCGAAGCGACTTCCGCGCGTCGCCGCTCCTCGGTATACTGTCGCCCTGCGTGCAGCGCTGTGCACGAACACGGAGAGTTGGCCGAGTCGGTTGAAGGCGCTCGCCTGCTAAGCGAGTAAGGGGCTGAAAGCCCCTTCGAGGGTTCGAATCCCTCACTCTCCGCCATTTGACATCACACCTGCCCGATGGCAGGATACCTACGCTTTACGCCTCCGGAAACCGGGCGGCGATGTGCGCCATTAGCTCAGCGGATAGAGCGTCCGGCTACGAACCGGGAGGTCGCAGGTTCGAATCCTGCATGGCGCACCACAGGGAACCGAGAGAGGCCGGAGCGGCGAAAGCCCTCCGGCCTCTTCGCTTGTCCCCGGACGGTCCCGCCGCCCGGCGGGGTCCTGTGAGCTCTCGATCGCGGAGCGCTCCTCACTCTTGGACGCGCGTGCGAGAGCACGCGCATACTGACGGACAGATCGGCGCGAACGGAACGGGGGCATCATGAACGACTCTCTTGCCGGCAAGGTCATCGTCATCACCGGCTCGACACGCGGCATCGGGCGCAGCATGGCCGAGGCGTGCGCGGCCGAGGGCGCCACGGTCGTTGTGTCGTCACGCACCGCATCGGCCGTGGACGAGACGGTGGCTGCGCTGAAGGCCACGGGCGCGAACGCGTCGGGCGTCGCCTGCGACGTCTCGAGCGAACCCGACCTCGAGGCGCTGCTCGCCCATGCGATCGCCGCGCACGGCGGGGTGGATGTGTGGGTCAACAACGCGGGCATCTCGCTCGGGATGCGCCGCCACGAGGAGACCTCGCCCGAGGAGATCCGCCGCATCGTCGACATCAACCTCGTGGGCACGATGCTGGCCTCGCGCCTCGTCGTGCCGTACTTCATCAAGCGCGGCAAGGGCCTGCTCGTCAACGTGTCCGGCCGCGGTGGACGCGGCGACGCCGCCTCGTACACCGCCGCCTACGCCGCCACCAAGGCCGGCGTGATGGTCTTCACCAAGAGCCTCGCGGCCGAACACAAGGCCGACCCCATCTCCATCCTCGTGTTCATGCCGGGCATGGTCGATACCGACTTCTACGGCGCCGGGATGCAGGTCAGTCCGGACCTCGCCGACCTCGCGGGCAACATCCGGATCGTGCTCGACGCGATCGGCACGCCACTGTCCGATGTCGGGCCGAAGCTTGCCGGGGTGTGCACCATCAAGCCGGGGAGCGAGACGGGGACGGTGCACCGGGTCAGCAGCGGGATGCGCGGCATGCTGGGCGGGTTCAAGCTGATGGGAGCCCGCATCTCGGGCCGCATGAAGCCTATGTAGGGGGAGCGCGTGGGGGACGACGGGGATCGATCCGACCTGTGGGAAGAAGCCTGGTCGCGGCCTGCGCCGCCGGCCGAGGAGCCTGTGCGCTCGCGCCCGCAGTGGGAGCCCGGGCAGGCAGGCACCCGTCGCGCCGACCAGGCGGACTCGCACGCGCCGCGGCATTCCCGGCGCGTGACCCAGATCGGCGGCCGCGATGCGCACCTGACGTTCGAGCCACCCGAGGAGTACCGTCCCGACCACGTCGAGCGGCACCGCGACACGTCGGCTCGAGGTGCGGCTGCGCGTGACATGAAGCGCAAGCGCCGCGAGGCCGGCGCCGCGCAGGCCCCCCGACGCCCCGGACCGAAGCCCTTCCTCCCGGGCGGCGCCCGGATGCCGCGCGGCACCATCGTCGGCTACCGCCGTCGCTTCCAGGGCGGTGCCCCGCTCCTCGTTGTCGCGGTGCTCGTGATCGTGGCGATCGTCGCGGCGCTCGCCTGGTGGCTGCTCACGCGCCCGGCCGCGCTCGCGCTGACCCTCTCCCCCTCCGACGCGATCGTCTCGATCGCCGGGCACGGCACGGGCAGCGGGGCCCTGACGCTCGAGGACCTCGAGCCGGGCACGCTGACCGCGACGGTGGCACGCTCCGGTTTCGAGACCGCCACCGTCGAGATCGAGGTTTCTCGCGGAGGGCGCGCCGAACGCGCCCTCGCGCTGCGGCCCCTCCCCTTCAAGATGAAGTTCACGACGCGGCCCACGGGGGCACACGTGAGCGTGAGCTGCGCCGACGGCTCGGTGCTCACCGGCACGACCCCCTGCTCGATCGTCGCCTCCGCCGGTCCGGTGGCCGTGACGGTCTCGCGCACCGGTTCCAACACCTTCAAGCAGAGCCTGTTCCTCGACTCGGCGCGCTCGGTCGACGTCCTGCTGGACCCGCAGGGCCAGCTCGTGCACGCGCTCGGCTCGCTGACGGCGAAGGGCGCCCCGAAGGGCGTCTCGGTGACGCCCGACGGGCGCGAGGCGTGGGCGACCATCCTCAACGGCCCTCCCTCGATCGAGATCTACGACCTCAAGGCGATGCGCAAGACCGGCGGCATCGACATCGGCAGGTACGGTGCCGTCGAGGTCATCTTCAACCGCGATGGCAGCCTCGCGTACGCCAGCCAGATGGAGACGGCCAAGGTCTTCGAGATCGACACCGCGACGCGCACGGTCGTGCGCTCGTTCGCCACCAAGTCGGCGTGGACCAAGGTCATCGCGCTCTCACCCGACGAGAAGACGCTCTACGCGGCGAACTGGTCCGGCAACGACGTGAGCATCATCGACCTCACCTCGGGCAAGCTCGTCAAGCGCGTACCGGTCGCGAAGACGCCGCGCGGGCTGTGGCCCACCAAGGATGGGCGCTACCTCTACGTGGCCGGCTTCGCGAGGGGCGACCTGCAGCGCATCGACCTGAAGTCGGGCGCGATCAAGACGCTGTTCGTCAGCGGCGGGGCGATGCGCCACCTGGTCGCCGACGAGACCACCGGGAAGCTCTACGCGTCCGACATGGCGAAGGACGTCGTGTGGGTGTGCGACATGAAGACGCTCAAGGTCACGAAGTTCTGCGACACCGACGAGAAGCCGAACACGATCGAGCTGTCGCCCGACGGGCAGATCCTGTTCATCTCCAACCGCGGCGAGAACAACCCGAAGTCCTACTACATCCCCGGCTACGAGTGGGGCACCATCCTGCTGGTCTCGACCTCGACCGGCAAACCGCTCGACGCCATCGTGGGCGGCAACCAGTGCACGGCACTCGACGTGTCGGCGGACGGCCACACGCTCGTGTTCTCGGACTTCCTCGACGACCGGCTGCGGGTCTACGACGTGCCGGGATACGCCACGCTCGCACAGGGCAACGGAGGGCGCTATGCGGCGCACTTCGCGGCTCTCAAGAAGTCGCAGCCCTAGCAGAAGGCGGCCGATGGGGGGCTTCGCGGGGCGATTGCGACGGTAGGCCGAGACCGCCCTGTGGCTCGGCCGCACCCGGAGCCTCGCCCCGCGAAGCCCCCCATCGGCCGCCCACGCTACTCCTCGACGGCGTGCCGTCCGAACTGCTCGCGAAGCGCCGAGAGCACCCGGCCGGTCCAGTCGGGATCGCGTTCTGACTCGACGCGGAAGCGCAGCGCATCCTCGATGACCCGCGCGCGGATGCCGAGGTCGCGGGCCGCGTCGAGCGTCCACTCGCCCTCGCCCGTGTGCGCGACGGACCCGCTGACGCCGCCGAGGCCCTCACCGTGGAGACGGAAGGCGCTCTCGAGCCAGCCGATCAGGCGCGACTCGATAACGCTGCCGCGGTTGTAGACGGACGCGGCCTCGGTCAGGTCGATCGAGTAGTCGCTCGCCTTCAGCACCGTGAAGCCCTCGGCGATGGCCTGCATCATGCCGTACTCGATGCCGTTGTGGACCATCTTCACGAAGTGGCCCGCGCCGATGCCCGGGAAGTGCCGGAAGCCGTCGGGCACGGTCAGGTCCGCCCACAGCGGGCGCAGCCGCTCGTAGTCGTCATGCGCGCCGCCGATCAGCAGACACGCGCCCTCGCGCGCGCCGGCCGGACCTCCCGAGACGCCGACGTCGACGTAGCGGATGCCGAGGGCCTCCAGGCGTTCGGCGCGCGGCAGGTCGTCCGTCCAGCGCGAGTTCCCGCCTTCGACGATGGTGTCACCCGGTGCGAGCAGCCCGGCCAGCCCGCCGTCTCCGAAGAGCATCGCGTCGACGGCGGCGCCGGCCGGAACCATGAGCCACACCACGCGCGGCGCATCGAGCGCCGCGACAAGCTCGGCGAGCGTCGTGACCGGAGTGACCCCGTCGGCTGCGAGGCGCATCGCCACGCTCGTCGTGCGGTTGAACCCGACCGTGCGCCATCCGTGGTCGACCAGGTTGCGGGCGAGGCCCGCCCCCATCTTGCCGAGCCCGACGATGCCGATCTCTCGTCTCAGCGAGTCGCGTGACGGCGTGACGGCGCCGACTCCGGCCGAAGCCGCGAGCACGTCGTCGGAATCGGGAGCGTAGTGATGCAGCGGGACGACCCCGTCGGCCCAGGCCCGAACGATCGGGTCGATGAACTCCCACATCGCCCTGACCTCGCGGGTGGAGACGAACAGCGTCTGGTCACCGGAGATCGCGTCGGCCAGCAGGCGGGAGTACTCCTCGACGTACTGCGCCTTCTCCTCCTTCTCGTAGAGGAAGAAGTTGAAGTCACGCTCTTCGAGCCGCGTGTCGAATCCGGGCTTCTTGGTCCAGAAGCCGATGGTGATCGAGTCGGCCGGCTCGAGCCGGAAGGTCACCCGGTTGCGGACATCGTCCGCGTCGCCGCACATGCACGGCTGGGGATGGCGGAAGGAGACCACCATCTCCTTGCGCACCTGCCCGAGACGCTTGCCGCCGCGCATGACGACCGGGACGCCGCGCCACCTCTCCGAATCGAGCTGCGTGACGACCTTGAAGAACGTCTCGGTCGCCGAGTCGGGCGCCACGCCGGGAATGTCCCGGTAGCCGTCGTATTGGGCGCGGAAGGTCGACGCCGCGATCTGCTCGGTCGTGAGCGGCCTGAGCCCCCGCAGCGCCTCGACGCGCGCGGCGCGGATCGCGTCGGCGTCCATGCTCGCGGGCTGCGTCATCGTGATGAGCGCGAGCATCTGCAGCAGGTGGTTCTGCCCGACATCGCGCAACGCGCCCACCCCGTCGTAGAAGGCCCCCCGCGACTCGGCTCCGAGCGTCTCGAGGAGATCGATCTCGATACGGTCGATGGCCTGGTTGTTCCAGGAGGGCTCGAACAGGTTGTTCGAGAAGCGGAACGACATCATGCCCTGGAGCATCTCTTTGGCGAGGTAGTGGTCGATGCGGTAGATCTGCTGCTCCTCGAAGAGCGAGCCGAGCAGCTCGTCGAGTTCGCGCGCCGTGCGGCAGTCGTTCCCGAAGGGCTTCTCGACGATGATGCGCGTCCACCCGCCCGATCCGTCCACGTTGCACGGGGTGGTGAGGCCGCTGGCCGCCAGATGCTCGAAGATCGTGCGGTAGTGCTCCGGGGGCACGGCAAGGTAGAACAGCTTGTTGGCGCAGACGTCCCACTCATCGTCGATGGCGTTGAGCACGTCGGCGAGGCGCCCGTACGCTTCGACCTCGTCGAAGTGGCCCTGGTGGTAGCTGAAGTCGCTCGCGAAGGTGTGCAGGTCGTCCTCGTCCAGCGGGCCACCGTGGTGCCGGCGTACCGTCTCGCACACGCTCGTGCGGAACGGCTCGTCGCCGATGTCGCGGCGCGCGAACCCGATGGTGCGGAACCGCTCCGGCAGGCGCGTCTTCTCGCGAAGGTGGTAGAGCGCGGGCACGATCTTGCGCTCCATCAGATCGCCCGTGGCGCCGAAGACGATGAGGATGGTCGGGGTGTCCAACGTGAGTGCAGGCATCGCGGGACCGCTTCCATCGGGGAGTCACCCACGGTATGTACCCGACTCTGAGGAGTGCGGCGGTCCGGTCCCCGTGGGGTAAACTGGCGCAATGAGGATCATCGACGTTCACACGCACATCTGGACCGACAAGCTCGCGCCCGCCGCCATCTCGGCGGTCGGCGCTCAGGGCCACATCGGCGCCTTCTACGACGGCACGGTGTCCGGGTTGTTGGCCGCGATGGATCGCGCCCGGATCGATACCAGCGTCACGCTGCCGGTCGCCACCAAGGCGAGCCAGGTCCGCACCATCAACGATTGGGCGGCGACGCTCGTCGGGCACGAGCGCATCGTGCCGTTCGGCGCCATGCATCCCGACTTCGCGGACCCTGCCAAGGAGATCGCGCGGATGCGGAAGCACGGCCTGACCGGCTTCAAGATGCATCCCGAGTATCAGCAGTTCGAGCCGCAGGAACCGCGCATGGAACCGATCTACGAGGCTGCGATCCGCAACGGCATGACGATCTACTTCCATTCGGGCGGCGACGTGGCCTTCACCAGCGTCCGCGGCACCCCGAAGGCCTTCGCCGAGGTGCTGGACGTATGGCCGGAGCTGCACGCCGTGCTCGCTCACATGGGCGGGTTCCGTCAGTGGAACGCGGTGCCCGGCCGGATCGCGGGTCGCGACGTGTGGCTCGACACGGCCTACACGCTCGGGCACCTGCCCGACGAGGAGTTCGTGGAGCTCGTGCGCGCCCACGGCGTCGAACGCGTCATGTTCGGGACCGACGGACCGTGGACGGACGCGGCCGCCGAGGTCGCCCATCTGAAGTCGCTGCCGTTCAAGCCCGCGGAGCTGCGCGCCATCCTCGGCGGCAACGCGGAGCGCTTCCTCGCGCGCTAGGCGCGGCCGTCCGGCCTACGCGCCGATGACGTCGCATCCCATGTACGGGCGAAGGACCTCCGGCACCGTGATGGTGCCGTCGGCGTTCTGGCAGTTCTCGATGATCGCGGCCACGCAGCGACCGACCGCAAGCCCGCTGCCGTTGAGGGTGTGGACGAAGCGGGATCCCTTGAACGAGGCCGGGTCGCGGTACTTGATCGACGCGCGACGCGCCTGGAAGTCCCAGCAGTTGCTGCAGGACGAGATCTCCTTGTAGCCGTTGTAGGACGGCAGCCAGACCTCGATGTCGTAGGTCTTCGCAGCGCCGAACCCGATGTCCCCCGTGCACAGCGTGATCACACGGTACGGCAGTCCCAGCAGCTCGAGCATGTACGACGCGTCGGTCACCATGCTCTCGAGCTCATCCATCGAGGTCTCCGGGGCGGCGAACTTCACCAGCTCCACCTTGTCGAACTGGTGCACGCGGATCATGCCGCGCGTGTCGCGGCCAGCGGCGCCGGCCTCCTCGCGGAAGCAGGGGGTGTAGGCCGTGTAGCGAAGCGGCAGGTCAGAGGCCTCGAGCACCTCGTCGCGGTGGATGTTCGTCAGGACGACCTCCGCCGTCGGGATGAGGTAGAGGCCCTCGCCCTGAGTCTTGAACAGGTCGTCCTCGAACTTCGGCAGCTGCCCGGTGCCCGTGAGCGACTCGACGTTGGCCAGGATCGGCGTCCACCATTCCTTGTAGCCGCGCGCGGTGTGGGAGTCGAGGAACAGGTTGATGACCGAGCGCTCGAGGCGGGCGCCGAGGCCGCCCATCAGAACGAAGCGCGACTTGGCCAGCTTGACGGCGCGCTCGAAGTCGATGATGCCGAGCGCGGGGCCGAGGTCCCAGTGCGCCTGGGGTTCGAAGCCGAACTCGCGGGGAGTGCCCCAGCGGCGCACCTCGACGTTGCCGGTCTCGTCAGCGCCCTTGGGCACGGAGAGGTGCGGCAGGTTCGGCGCCGTCATGAGCAGGTCGCGGACGTCAGCCTCCACCTGCTCGAGGAGCGCGGCGTCGGCGGAGATCTCGTCGTTGACGAGACGGACCTCGTCCTTCATCGCAGCGGCCTCGGCCGCGTTGCCGGCCTTCATCAACTCGCCGATGGCCTTCGACAGCTCGTTGCGGCGCGCCTGGCGGACCTCGGTCCTGGCGATCAGGCGGCGGCGCTCCTCGTCCATCTCGAGGAAGGAGTCCACGGACCACGACACCCCACGGTCGCTCATGGCGGAGCGGACGACGTCGACGTTGTCGCGGACGAAGCGTGCATCGAGCATGGGAAGCCCCCTCAAGGACGAACGTCGCGTGCGTGCGGCGAGTATAGCGCGGGCCTGGATGGCCCCTACCCGATGACCTCGATCTCGGACCCGCAGGCGGAGCACTTGATCGCGGCGTTCGGCACGTCGGTCAGGCAGAAGGGGCACGGGTGGGTGGTCGGCGTCGGCTCCGGCGGCTTGCGCCGCAGACGGTTGATGGCGCGCACCATCATGAACACCGAGAACGCTATGAGCACGAAGGTGACGACCGCGTTGATGAACTGGCCGTAGTTGAGCGTCGCCGCGCCGGCGAGCTTCGCGGCGGCGAGCGTGGGGTACGGACCGGGGGTCTTGCCGTCGCTCAGCACGGCGAACATGTTGACGAAGTCCACTCGGCCCGTGAGCAGCGACACGAGCGGCATGATCAGGTCGTCGACCAGCGACTTGACGATGGCGCCGAACGCAGCGCCGATGACGACGCCGACCGCCAGATCGATCGCGTCCCCCTTGATGGCGAACTCCTTGAATTCCTTGAGCATGCCGTCCTCCTTACTCCGATGCCTCGCGCTCCATGGTGCCACATCGGCATCGCCGGAAGCGGCGCGCCCGCCGCGCCGGGAGAGCCCGCGCTACACTGCCCCCATGCATATCCCAGCCGAACACCCCGCCCGCGCGCTGACCGCCGTCGGGGCGGACCCCGCCTCGCTCGCGGCGCGTCCCGGGCTCGCCGTCGTCGAGATCGCCGGGCGAGACAGCGTGGCCGCTGCGGTCGCGGCGGTGCGCGAACGCGGATTCACCACGCTCCTGCCGACATCGGTCGCCACGGGCACCGAATACGGCGACGAGCACGCGCCCGAGATGGCGTCCGCCCACCTGGCGGAGCTGCTCGGCGACGGCGTCGACGTGCTCCCCACGGTGCGGCTGGGCTCGCCGCGCTTGTGGGCGGCGCTCAACGGCCGGTTCGCCTCGGTGATCGCCGAGCGCTTCCGCATCTCGTCGCCGTGCTTGGCGTGCCACCTCTACATGCACCTCGCGCGCGTTCCGCTCTCGCTGCTCCTCGGAGCGGCGCCGGTCGTGGCCGGCGAGCGCGACACCCATGGCGGACGCGTGAAGCTGTCACAGGCCTCGCCGGGTATCGACGCCTGCGGGCGCGTCCTCGCACGCGCCGGCGTGGAACTGCTCGAACCGGTCCGCAGAATCCGCGACGGCGAGGAGATAGCCGGGCTCGTCGGACCCGGGTGGGGGGCGGCCACGCGACAGCTGTGTTGCGTGCACTCCGCCAACTACGCGGGACTCGATGGAGAGGTCGTCTTCGACGAGCTCGCGTACGCCCGCTATGTGCACGGCTTCCTCGAACCTGCCGGCAACGCCGTGGTCGATGCGTGGCGCGAGACCGCCGAGCCCGACTATGAGGCGCTGGTGCGCGCCGTCCTCGGGAGCCCCGACGCGGCCTGACCGTTCGTCTCGCGCCGTCCGGCGCAACCGCTCGTCCGACTGCGAAGCCAAGTGCGCCGTACGTCGGGTGCTTGCCGCCGTACGTCACGAACATGCGGTGGCGCCTGTTATGGACTACGGACAGAGCGGGTAGTTTCATTAGGTATGGGCTTTCCTCCATCCGCGGAACGACATCGCGGATGGGCGCGTGGGCGCGGAGCATCCCCCCGGCTGTCCGCGCCTTCGTGTGTCAGGGGGCCCATGCCCCTCGATCCCACGCCCGACGCCGCCGGTGGAGTACCGTTGTGCCATGGCAGTCATCCTCGTCATCCTCGACGGCATCGCCGATCGGCCGTGGCCGGCCTTGGGTGGCCTGACGCCGCTCCAAGCGGCGCGTACACCGAACCTCGACCGTTTCGCGACCGCGGGCCAGACCGGCCTGCTCCACTCGCTCGGCCGGGGCATGGCGCCCGGCAGCGAGCTCGCCCATTTCGTGCTCTTCGGCTACCCGCGCGAGCTCTACCCGGGCCGTGCGGTGTTCGAGGCGGCCGGCGAGGGACTGCCCCTCGCCGTGGATGAGGTCGTCTTCCGGGGGCTCTTCGCGACCGTCGAGCGCATGGACGACGGTTCTCTTCGCGCCATCACCCGACGCACGGAGATCGGCGACGACGCATGTCGTGAGCTGACCGCCGCGATCACGCCGTTCACCTGGGACGGCATCACGATCGAGTTCGTCTACAACTCGATGCATCAGGGCATCGTGTACCTCCGCGGCTCGGCCGGCGTCGAGCCCTCCGAGGACGTCACCGACTCCGACCCCTACGTGCCGGGCGATCACGTGATCCGACCCCAGCCCCTCGACGGCGCGCGTGACCCGTTCGGCGCCGCACATACGGCGGCGGCCCTCGAGGCGTGGCTCGCGCACGTGTACACCACCCTCGACGCGCACCCGCTGAACGCGGCGCGGCGCGCCAGCGGCGAGCAGCCCGCCAACTTCCTGCTCGTGAAGTGGTCGGCGCGCTTGAAGCGGATGCGCAGGTTCGAGGAGCAGAACGGCCTCGCGGGCGCGAGCGTGTCGAGCGGCGTGACCTACAAGGGCATCGCCGAAGTGCTCGGCATGCGCTGGTACGGCTGTGAGTACCTCCCCGACGCGACCGAGGACCTGCGCGCGCGCATCGCGCTCGCGGCGCGAGCGGTCTCCGACGGCTGCGGCTTCGTGCACGTGCACACGAAGGCACCCGACGTCGCCGGCCACACCAAGGACCCCCTCCTCAAGCGTGACATCATCGAGGCGCTCGACACGGCCATCCCCGCCCTCTGGGACCAGGGCCTCGTCACTCCCGAGAACCTCGTCATCGTCACCGGAGACCACGGCACGCCCTCCGGGACCGTGCTCGTGCACTCGGGCGACGCCGTGCCGCTGGCGATGGTCGGCGCCGCGACCTTCGCCGACGACGTGACGGCCTTCGACGAGCGCTCGTGCGCCGCCGGCTCCCTGGGGCACCTCGAGGGGCGTGACGTCATGCCGGAAGCGCTCAACAGGATCGCGCGCATCAAGTACATGAGCGCGAAGCTGACCCCGGCAGGCGGCATCTTCTGGCCCTCACGCACGGAGCCCTTCCGGGTGCCGTGAGGTCGGCGGACAGACTAGTTCGACAAACATCGAACTAGTTGTTACACTCCCCTCGTCAGAACCTCGAGCCGCGGGGAGACCGCCGTGTCCGACACCCTCATCGCCACCGAACCGCCCGTCGTCGCACCCGAGGCGCCCTGTTGAGGGCCGCGCACCTTGCCGGGAAGCAAGGTCACCCGCCCCCGTCTCGACCAGCCCTTCGTCACGGGCTCCATCGACACGCTCACCGGTACGGTCCCGGTCGTTCCCGTCGAACTCACGTGGCGTGACCGGCGCGGCGGCTACAAGGTCCGCTGGGGCATCGGTCGCTACACCTACACCGTCGACCCCGGCCTCTATGCCGTCGGCTCTCCGACCGACCTCTCCCCCGTGCTCGTCACGGCCAACTACAAGCTGACCTTCGACGCGTTGCGCCGCACGCTCACCGGGCGCGACGCGTGGATCCTCGTGCTCGATACGCGAGGGATCAACGTCTGGTGCGCGGCGGGCAAGGGCACCTTCGGGACCGCCGAGCTCGTCTCGCGCGTGAAGAGCTCGGGACTCGCACAGGTCGTGTCGCACGGGGTGCTCGTGCTGCCGCAGCTCGGCGCGACCGGCGTGGCCGCCCACGAGGTGCGTCGCGGCACCGGGTTCCGTGTCCTGTGGGGTCCCGTCCGCGCCGCCGACCTGCCCGCGTTCCTGGATGCGGGCAGCCGCGCGACGGCCGAGATGCGCACGGTCACCTTCCCGCTGCGGGACCGTCTCGTCCTGATCCCCGTCGAGGCCGCGAACGTGGTGGCGCTCGCGCTCGCCGTCGCGGCGGGCGCCGTCGTGACCGGCGGGATCGGCCCCGGCTGGTACTCCGTCGCGCGTGCGCTGGAACGCGCGCCGATCGGCATCGCGGCGGCCTTCGCCGCCATCATCGCGGGCACGGTCGTGGCACCGGCGCTGCTGCCGTGGTTGCCCTGCCGGATGTTCGCGGTCAAGGGCGCCATCGTGGGACTCGCAGCCGCCCTGCTCATCGACCTGGTCTTCTGGAGCGCCGGCGCCCCGTTCTCGCTCGCCGCGGCCGGCGTCGTCGCAGTGGCGGGCGCTTCGTTCGCCGCCATGAACTTCACCGGCACCTCCACCTTCACCTCGCTCCACGGTGTGGAGAAGGAGATGCGGCTCGTCATGCCCTGGCAGGCCCTCGGCGCCGTGCTCGCCGTCGGGCTCTGGATCGCGGGAGGGTGGCTCTAGATGTCGGACCTTCGCTATCTCGAAGATGTCATCACGCTGCGGTTCGACGTCGACAAGTGCACCGGCTGCGGGCAGTGCGCCCTGGTCTGCCCCCACGGCGTGTTCGTGATGGACGGCAACCGCGCCAAGGTCGTCGACCGCGGCGCGTGCATGGAGTGCGGCGCGTGCGCCTTGAACTGCGCGTTCGGTGCGATCGACGTGAAGTCGGGAGTGGGGTGCGCCGCGGCGATCATCGCCTCGTACTTCCGGCGCGGCGACGTCTCGTGCGGGCCTGACGACACTGGCGGATCGACCGGCGTCTGCTGCTAGATCGCGGCGATCGCTGCGCGCCTCAGCGCACGCCGGATGCCCGCGAACGAGAGCTCGTCGGCCTCGACGACGCTGCTGCGCCGTCCGATCTCGTCGCAGTGGTGCGAGTCGGAGCTCCTGACGCACGCGACACGACCCGTCAGCTCCCCGATGTGCGAGGCGTTCTCGAGGTCGAGGAACTCGACCGCCACGACGGGCGCCTCCTCCACGATGCGGCGGAGCAGCGGCCGGTCGAGCAGGCGGTACGCCCCGAACCAGCGGTCGACGTGCGCCACGTGGCACATCCCGCCGAGCCCGTCGATCGCCCGGGCCGCGTCGACCGGGTCGTACTCCACCACGATGCGGTGCAGCGGGTCCTGGATCGACGCGCTGTCGATCCCGAGCGCCGACATCACAGCGGCGAACCGCTCCTCGGCGCCTTCCGGCGGGAAGAGCGCCACCAGGTGCGCCTCGTCCTCTCCCCACGACAGCCGCATCTCGACGCCGGGAAGCACGAGCAGGGGCAGGCCCGCGGCGGCCTCGTGCACGCGACGGAAGAACCCGAGTGAGAAGTGGTCGGAGATGCCGAGGACGTCGACCCCCGCCGCCATCGCGGCGCGGACGACGTCCGCTCCGCTGGTGTGGAGAGGGCCGCGGTAGTCGGTCCGCTCGAGCGGCATGTGGTTGTGGAGATCGATGGTGTAGGGACGCATGGGACGTTCCCAGATCGCCGGAGGCTGCACCACCGATGATACGACCGCGGTGTCCTTCATCTCACGCGCTCTCGGCCGCGACGTAGGACAGCGCCGCTCCGTAGGCTCCGACGAGCTGCGCCTGGGCGGGCACGAGGACCTCGTCGGGGTACCCCGCGCGCACCAGGGCGACCATCGCGGGGTTGCGAGCGACCCCGCCCGCGAACACCAGCGGGCCTCGGGCGCCGACGCGTTTCAGCGCACCGAGCGTGCGGCGGGAGATCGACTCGTGGAGACCTCGCGCGATGCGGCCCCGGTCCTCGCCGCGGTGGACCAAGCCGGTGACCTCGCTCTCGGCGAAGACCGTGCACATCGACGAGATCTGCACGCCGGAGTCGGCGGCCATCGAAGCCGAGCCGAGCTCCTCCAGACTGAAGCCGAGCGCCTTCGCCATGACCTCGAGGAACTTGCCGGTCCCTGCGGCGCACTTGTCGTTCATCTCGAAGTCGGCGACCTTGCCGACAGCCGATAGCGAGATCGCCTTGGTATCCTGTCCGCCGATGTCCAGCACCGCACGAGCGTGCGGGAAGAGCGTCGACGCGCCGATCGCGTAGGCCTTGATCTCGGTGACGACGTTCGCGGCGAACGAGTCGCGCGCGACGTGCCGTCCGTAGCCGGTCGCGACGATCGCGTCGTGCGCGCCGCGAGCGACGAACGCGGCGGCCACGAACGCCGGGTCGAACCCGGAATCCGCGACCGCCGCGTCCACGATCTCACCGTCGCACAGCCACACGGCGTCGACGGAGCGCGAGCCGATGTCGAGCCCGAGTACGCGCATGCCCGTCATCCTTTCAGCTCCGATCGCCGGTGTCCGTGAGCCTACTTGACCATCTCGAGGAAGGCCTCGACGCGCGTGGAGAGCTGGCCGACGTCCTCGGCGGAGTAGTCCGTCTCGATGCGCAGGACCGGCATGTCGGCGGCCTGGACGGCCTTCGCGACCCCGGCCGACTCGATCTGGTAGGTGCCGCAGAAGCTCAGCGCATAGTCGATGACGCCGTCGGCCTTCAGGTCCTTGGCCATGCGGATCACGTCGTCGATGCGGCCGGTGTTCGGCGTGAAGCACGCGCAGTTGATGTCGAGGTACTTCGCCGCGATGTCGTCGAGCATCTCGTCGAGCGTGGTGGCGTCCTCGTCCACGAGCTTCTCGTAGTAGCGCGACCCGGTGCACATCTCCTCGCCCACGACGATGCCGCCGGCCTTCTCGACGATCTCGTGCAGCTTCCAGTTCGGGAGCGCCATCGGCGTGCCGGTGATGAGGATGCGGGGCGCGCCCTTCGGCACGACGCCGACGCCGTCTGCGACGCGCTTCTCCAGTTCGTCGGCCAGCGCGTTCATCGACTGTGTGAAGCGCGGCACGTCGTCGTAGAAGGCGACCTGGACGGCCAGCAGGGAGTCGAGGCCCGAGATCGGCGCGGGGTCGGCCGCGCGGGCGGCCGCGATGCGCTGGAGGGCGCGACGCTTGTCGTTGACCTCTTTGATCGAGGCACGCAGCGACTCGACGGTGACCCTCTTGCCGGTCAGCTCCTCGAGCTTGGCGATGAGGTCGACGAGCTCGCTGCGCCAGAACGCGACGTCCTTCTCGCGCTTCATCTGCGGCAGCTCCATGACGTAGAGGTTCTGCAGCTTGCCGAGTTCCTCGTACGCCTTCTTCTTGCCGTCACAGGTGGTCTCGCCGATCAGGAGGTCCGCCTCCTCGAGGTACGGACACACCTTCCCGAGCTTGAAGCCCATCATCGACTTGATCAGGGCGCACGTATTGCGGGGCAGGACCTGCTCGACCTGGTCGTACGCCCACTCGGCGCCCGCGCAGATACCGACGGACCAGGCGCCCGCGGCGCGGATGAGCTCCTCGGGCACGTAGAGGCAGTAGGTGCCGACCACCTTGCCGCCGTTCTTGCGGAAGTCGTCGAGCTCCTTGATGCGAAGACCGTGGACCTCGCTCATGACGAA
>Ga0209748_1000677_pt1 | contig 17706 bp, 20 predicted proteins | sample BarGraIncu00421A_FD_185490 | JGI IMG/M metagenome (GOLD analysis project Ga0209748, IMG submission 185490) | Arctic peat soil microbial communities from Barrow, Alaska - Barrow Graham LP Incubations 004-21A (SPAdes) (version 2) | ecosystem: Environmental > Terrestrial > Soil > Wetlands > Peat... | reverse complement strand
GTCGCGAGCCTGTAGCCGGTGCCGCCGGGGGTTCGGAACCACAGGCTGCGCCCGCGGCCGTACTCCCATGGGCACGGCGCGCTTCCTGTCAACCAATCTATTCCAACCTAGTACCTGCGCTTCGGCTGCGGCGCGGAGCCCTATCTTGTGCGGCGGGGGTTTACAGCCTCCGGTTGGACGATCGCTATGCGTTTTCGGACAAACGGAAGGACGACAGTATGTATCAAGGTTTGCGCTTTGCGCGTCTACGCAGATGGACGTCTCTGTTGCTTGCAACCGCACTGTTCACGAGCATGGCCGTTGGGACGGCGTTTGCAGCGTCGTTGCTGGTCAGCGGCCCGACCTTCAGCGCCGCCGGCGCGACGAGCGACCACGCGACCGTCACGGGCACGCTGGCGGACGGCTTCACGCTCCCGACCACCAACGTCGGCACCATGACTCACTCGCTGGCTTTCGTGAGTCCCGCGTTCTCCGCGCCCGTCGCAGCGGAGTTCACCGCGCTCGTCCTCACGCCCGTCGACGCGACGCAGACGGCCGCGCTCGTGGCCTACTACGCCGACAAGCCCGAACCTTGGAAGACCTACCTCGACGAGGCCGCCGCGGGCACCAAGCCCTTCGCCTACCTCAAGTCGGACGGCACCCTGATCGACGCCGCGATGCACGACGTGGCAAAGCAGGACGTGGCCATGCGCGTGCCCGACACCTTCGTGCTCGGCACCTACACGGTCGCCGGCACGGTCGCCGACTCCTCCGCCAACACCTCGACCGTGACACTGAAGCTCATCGTCACCGGCGACCGCGTCGCCCCGACCTTCAGCGCCGTCGGCGCGACGAGCGACCACGCGACGATCACCGGCTCTCTGGCGGACGGTTTCAAGCTCCCGATCACCAACGACGCGAACGTGACCCACTCGCTGGCGTTCGTGACTCCCGCGTTCTCCGAGTCGGTCGAGGACACTTACACCGCGCTCGTCCTCCAGCCCGCCACCGGGCAGACCGCTGCACTTGTCGCCTACTACGCCGACAAGCCTGCCGCCTACCAGACCTATCTCAACGCTGCCGCGGCGGGCACCGAGCCCTTCGCCTATCTCAAGTCGGACGGCACCCTGATAGACGGCGCGCAGCACTTCCTGGCCTCTCAGGACGTCGCCATGCGCGTGCCTGACAACTTCGTGCTCGGGACCTACACGGTCGCCGGCACGATCTCAGACGCCGCCGGCAACACCTCGACCGTGACCCTGAAGCTCATGGTCACCGACGGTGTCGCCCCGACCTTCAGCGCCGCCGGCGCGACGAGCGACGGCGCGGCGATCGCCGGCACCTTGGCGGACGGCTTCACGCTGCCGACCGCCAATGTCGGCGGCGTGACCCACTCGCTGGCGTTCGTGACTCCCGCGTTCTCCGAGTCGGTCGAGGACACGTACACGGCGCTCGTCCTCCAGCCCGCCACCGGGCAGACCGCTGCGCTTGTCGCCTACTACGCCGACAATCCTGAGCCATGGAAGACCTACCTCGGCGACGCCGCCGCGGGCACCAAGCCCTTCGCCTACCTGAAGTCGGACGGCACCCTGATCGACGCCGCGATGCACGACCTGGCCACCCAGGACGTCGCCATGCGCGTGCCCGACACCTGCGTGCTCGGGACCTACAGGGTCGCCGGCACGATCTCAGATGCCGCCCGCAACACCTCGATCGTGACCCTGAAGCTCATCGTGGCCGGGTCGTCGGCCACCACCTACACCGTGACGTTCAAGGGCTACGACGGTTCGGTGCTGACGACGAACTCGGTCAGCTACGGCTCAGCGGCTGCCGCACCGACCGCTCCCGCCCTTACCGGATTCACCTTCACCGGTTGGGACAAGGCGTTCGACACCATCACCGGTGACCTGACCGTCACTGCGCAGTACGCGGTCACCACCTACACCGTGACGTTCAAGGACTACGACGGTTCGGTGCTGACGGCCACGTCGGTCAGCCACGGCTCAGCCGCCACGGCACCCTCCGCTCCCACCCGTACCGGATACGACTTCGCCGGTTGGGACAAGGCGTTCGGCACCGTCACCGGTGACCTGACCGTTACCGCGCAGTACACGGTGTCGGCGAAGATCCGGACGGCCCTCAGCTTCAAGTCGACTCCGACCTCGTCGTACCGCGGTCACGCGTTCGTGTTCGCCGGCAAGATCTCGCCGAGCAGCATGAGGACCGGCACGCGCATCACGGTCTGGATGCGCAAGTCGGGCCAGAGCTGGCGCAAGCTGGGGACCGTCTTCACCAACGTGTACGACAACTACTCCTACACGCTGTTCAACGGCTCCCGCACCCACGGCACCTACTACGTGCGCGTGAAGTACGCCGGCAACTCGGTGTACGCGTCGAGCTATTCGCCCTACAAGAAGGTCTACATCAAGTAGATCGCCCGCTTCCGGAAGCAGGGTGTGAGAGAAGGGCCCGGAGGCTTCCAGCCTCCGGGCCCTTCTCGTTCGCCGTGGGGCGTGTCCGGGCCGCTACGCGATCGCCTTGCGGAACGCCCGCGTCGCCCACGCCACGGTGATGATCGTGAGCGGCACCATGAACAGGTACGCTTCGCCGACCTTGATGTCGGTGAGGTGCCCGGCCACCAGCAGTCGGCCCGCCTCGACGATGTAGTAGACCGGGTTGAAGTGAGCGATGACCTGCAGCCACGTCGGGGCGAGCTCCATGGGCAGGAGCATCCCGGAGAGCAGCAGGATCGGCAGGTTGACCCCCTGGACGATAGGCGAGAGACGGTCCTCGTCGCGCAGGATCAGGCCGAGCGCGTTGCCGAACGACGACGTTGTGATCAGCAGCAGGCACAGCAGCGGGACGAACGCGAGGAAGCCGACGATGTTCGGGCTGAATCCGAACGGCAGCGAGATCACCACGAAGACCGTGATGATGACGAGCATGTTGAGCATGTCGCGCAGCACCCGGCCGGCCAGCAGCGCGAAGCGGCTTGTCGGCGTGACGCGGAAGCGCTCGATCACCCCGTTGCGGACCTCGTCGATCATGTTGTAGCCGACGAACAGTCCGCCGAGGAACGCGATGATCGCGAGCAGCCCCGGCACGAACACGTTGAGCACGTTGCCCGCGTCGAGGCCGGGCACGCCCTTCAGGCCTTTGAGGAGCGGTGAGAACAGCGCGAGGTAGATGATCGGCGTCAGCAGGCTGGTCATGATGTAGATCGGGTTCCGGAGCGTCTCCTTGAGCTTGCGCCAGAACAGCAGGCGGATGTCGGTGAGGACCTTCATCGCGCACCGCCTTCCGCTGCGGTGTCCCGGAGCGAGCGCCCTGTCTTCTCGAGGAAGACGTCGTCGAGCGTCGGGGTGGACAGCGAGATGGTGCTGATGGCGATGCCCCCTTGATCAAGCGCCCTCATCACCTGCGGTAGCGCGGCCCCTCCGTCGTCGACGGAGATCCGTACGCAGTCGGGCTCCTGTCCGACCGACCTCACGGTCGCCTGGCCCTCGAGGGCCCGCCTCACGGCCGCCTCACCGAGGGCGGGGCTGCCGAGCGTGACCCGGATCGTGTCGAGCGCGACCTGCTTCTTGAGCTCGGCGGGCGTGCCTTCGGCGACGATGCGGCCGTAGTCCATGATGGCCAGCCGGTCGGACAGCACGTCGGCTTCTTCGAGGTAGTGGGTCGTGAGGAAGATGGTGGTCCCGGTAGCCTTCAGCTTGGCGATCTGCTCCCATAGGTTCGCGCGGTTCTGAGGGTCGAGGCCCGTCGTCGGCTCGTCCAGGAAGAGCACCTGCGGTCGGTGCATGATGCCGAGCGCCACGTCGAGACGCCGCCGCTGGCCTCCGGAGTACGTGTAGACGATCCGGTCGGCGAAGTCGGTCAGGTCGAGAAGGTCGATCAGCTCCTCGGTGCGCTTCGAGGCCTCGGCCTTCGGCATGCCGTAGAGGCGGCCCTGCAGCGTGAGGTCCTCGCGGCCGGTGGCGGGGCGGTCGGCGCCCCCGCTCTGCCCCACGTAGCCGATGCGCCGGCGGACCGCGTCCGGGTTCCTGAGCACGTCGTAGCCGGCGACCACGGCCTGTCCCGAATCGGGCGGGATGAGCGTGGCGAGGATCCTGAGCGTCGTGGTCTTGCCGGCGCCGTTGGGCCCGAGGAACCCGAACACCTGCCCCGCCGAGATGCTCAAGTCGACCCCGTCCACGGCCTTGACGACGCCGCTGCGGGTCGAGAAGTACTTCTTGAGATCGACTATCGAAACGACTTCGTCGGGCATCCGGTCTCACATTCCTCGGGTAGCGCTCGAGGGGCTGGGCACAGAAACTCTACTCCCTCGCCCTCTTCGGGCCTGTTCTATAGTTGGCGCTGTTGTGCCGGGTCAGGACTTGCCGAGGGGGCGCGGGATGAGTGACAGGAACGGGACGCCCGGACCGAAGCGCGAGGGCTTCACGACGACGCTGGGGGTCCTTGCTGCGACGCTCGGGTCGGCGGTCGGGCTCGGCAACATCTGGAAGTTCCCATCCCTGACCGGCCAGAACGGCGGGGCCGCGTTCGTCTTCGTCTATATGATCTATCGTCGATCGGGGCCGTGAGCTCGCCGAGCACGCACTGCCTGACGAGATCCTGCCGAGCGAGATGGTTCAAGTCGAGCTCCAGAACCTCGAACGCAGGCGTCACACCGCAAGCGCGGCCATCACGGCGTGCACGCTCTCCGCGCTCTTGGTCTGTGTGGTCATCGCAGCCCTCTTCGTGGAGGTTCTCGCGCAGGTCACGCTGACGTGGCTCCTGAGCGTGCTCTTCCTGGGATCGACTTTGGCCCTTGTTGTCGGCCTGGCCTACTTCCTGCGCGAGGTTCAACTCGCCGTCCGCACGGTCCGCATCCCCACATCGGTGTACAAGGCGCAGTAGCACGCGACCCCTCCGGCGGCCGCACCACGCGCATGGACATCAGCGCGCTGGGGAATGACCTGCAGTGTCGGAGCCGAAGCAAGGGGGAGATCCCGGATGCCTGGTAGCGCCTACAAAGTCATCGAACTGGTGGGAACGAGCACCGAGTCATGGGAGGCGGCAGCGCGGACGGCGCTCGAGGCCGCCGCGAAGCACCTCCATGACCTCCGGGTGGCTGAGGTCGTGAAGATGGACGTGCGGCTGGAGGACAACAAGATCGTGGAGTACCGCGTCAAAATGGAGGTCTCGTTCAAGTACCACGAGGATCCGAGTGTCTAGCTTCTGCGAGCCGAGCAGTCCGCTCGGGCGCTACCCGGCCTGGCGGACCGGCAGGAGCACCTCGGTCTGATACTCCTCCGGAGGCACCTTCTCCGGATCCGAGTAGTAGCGCTCCATCGGCGGTCCGGCCATCTGGTGCCCCTGCTCGGTCATCCATCGCATCGCCGCTTCGTAGGTCGGAGGTATCGAGTCGTACGGCCCGATGTGCATGACCGAGACGGCCTCGAAGCCGGGCACGTGCCTGACCGCGATGCCGGTCTCGTCGGCCTCGGCCTCCGGAACGTCGCCGCCGACGGGAGCCCACAACTCCCAGACCGCGTCGCCCTCGGGGATGTCCGGCATCGTCAGGTAGACAGCGGACGGCATACCGGCAGGCTGCAGCCCGTGCGCTGTGACCCATCCGTAGAGACGCCCGTAGCCCTCCGGGATCTGCGCGAACGAGCCGGTCATGCCGAGCACGGCTACAGTCGCCGGTTCGACCATGACGATCGTAGGTTCACTCACGAGAACCACCTCCGTGTTCCGGCCCTGTCACCGGCGTCCTCGTCTGACGCGCGCCACGACATACAGCACGGCATACGCGACAACGAGGACGGCCGCGATGTAGAGCAGCTCCATGGCGCTCAGCCCTCCAGGCCCGCATTCGATGACATATGCACAGGTGACAACCCATTCTTCCCCGCGGGTCAGGGTCGAAACGAAGACCGTGTGTGGCCCACGCGGCGGAGGTTCGTCGGAGCCGATGCTCGGGAATACTCGTGGGGTCGGACAGGGGGGCACTCCGTGACGGCTCGCAGGGTGACATCACTCGTGATCCTGATCGCTTTCCTCGCCCTCGCCGTGCTTGCTCTGCTCGGCAATCCCATTCTCGGGGCGATCTTCGTCGTCGTGGCGGGTGCGGTCCTCGCGCGGAACGCCGTCAATCTGTGCCCCCGGTGCTCCAACGTCGCCTGCGCGTTCAACCCTCGCGCCTCGAAGTCGGACCCGGCTGTGTGCGAGGGCGATGGAGCGGAAGGTTACTCGGACCTGCCCATCACGCGGACGACCGTGATACCGCTTCTGCTCTCAGGGCCGCTCGCATTCATCGGCGCCTGGCAGTACAACCCGGTCGCGGCGGTGACGGTCGGCGTCGTGGCCCTCAGCGCCCACTCCGTCTTCAGGAGGGTGACGTGCAGCCGCTGTGGCAACGACTGCGTCGGCAACTGCAACGCGCGCTACCGCCAGTGGAAGACCGCCCAGCGTGGGACAGGGGTCTGACCGGTGGGTGCCGCGTATCTCAGCGCAGCGGTCCTCTACATCCTCGGGCTCTCGATCCGGGACGCGTATGAACTGCTCAAGCGCCGCGGGCGTGTCGACACGACCGACACGCGCGTCTTTGCGGTGGTGTTCACTGCGATGTGTGTCATGTGGCTGAGCTGGTTCGCGGTCGGGGCTCTCGCGCCGCTGCATCTCATCGTTCCACCGGTTGTGCGCTGGCTGGGGCTCGGCGTCGTCGTCCTCGGAGCCGGTCTGTCGGTCGCAGGAATGTGGCAGCTTCGCGGTCTGGAGAACATCGATCACCTGGTCACGGCCGGGCTGTTCTCGAGGATCCGCCACCCGATGTACGTCGGGTTCGTTCTCTGGATACTCGGATGGTGCGCGTACACGGGAGCCGTGATCAGTCTGGTGTTCGCTCCGTTCGGTGTCGCGAGCGTCGTGTGGTGGCGGCACCTTGAGGAATCGGACCTGGCGGCGCGATACGGCGACGAGTACGCGCAGTACCGGGCTGCAACGTGGTTCTAGTGGAGACGCGGCAGGGACCCTCGGGTCATGAGGGAGCCCCAGCGGTTTCCACGCTAGTCGCTCTCAGTCCACGATATGCCCTCTGACCTGCGCAAAGGCCGGAGGGCATATCCACGTCACTCCCTCTAGCTGGGCCCCAATTCGGCCCATTTCGTTGACACTGTGTTGACACGCCAAGATGGCCGACGTCACCGGCGACTCAGCCCGACACGGTCTCTTCTGCCTCGGAGCGCCGAGCACCGCGTACGAAGCGCAACCCAACGTAGGTCGACAAAGCCGCACCCACGACTAGGACGAAACCCGCCGTCAGGGACAACCCCAGTCCGTACGTGTCGCCATCGAAATCAACGAACAGCCGGTATTGTCCGTACGCTAGGTCCGCGAGCCCGGCGACGGCCCACACGGCTGCGAGGATCAAGGCATACCCGAAGGCCCGCCGTCCGGGAGGGGACGCCGTTCTAGCGGGGTTGGCGGACGGCCATCCGCGATCCCCTCCGGGGACATCCAGACCGGCCGCCATCAGATGCGCCCTCAACTCAGCCAGCCGGTCCCGCTGCTCCCAGAGCGGCTGGCCTTCCTTGGCTGTTGGCCTTTCGCTCAGGTCAGCGTCGGCGAACCTGACGATTCCGAAGCCAGGAGGCGGCGTCGTGCGACCCTTGGAGCACTTCTCGAGCGCGCCAAGCAGCGACACGTGATCGTGCGTGAGCAGCAGAGCCCTGCTGTCGGCTTCGCTGGCGCCATTCCCATGGCGGGCAGCACCTGTGCGCATCGGCTCCGCCCTCGCCATCAAGTGCGCGATGACAGCAAGAAGCTCCCCCGCACTGAACGAGTCCAGCATCGCCTCGGCGAACACGAGCACGGGCTGGTCACCGGGGAGCGCTTCGAGCGGACTTCGGAGTTTCCTCGTCGAGGCGCCCGGTTCGGGATCGCCCGAATAGACCAGTTCCGCATCGACGGTCTCGCCCATCGTGGCGCGCCGAGAGTATGCCGCCTGGGGCCGTGCAATGCCTGTTCGCACACCGTAGTCGGTCAGCGCTTGGTCCAGCGCCGTCCACTTCGTTCGAAGGGGAAGCACGACGACCTTCACGTTGCGCCAGGCACGTCCGCGCCTTCTCTGAAGCATCCGGATCAGGAGTAGACCACCGCCCACCACCACCAAGACGTAGGCGGCGAAGCCCAGGACGAAGGGACTCCCGAGAGGAACTCCCATCGAAGTCATCACGACAGCCGGCACCGCCACTGTCGCCGCGCCCAACGCCCAGACCATGACCGTGAAGAACCGGCGACTGCGGACGAATCGTTCTATGCGCTGGTAGAGAGGTTCACGAGGCATGTCCACACCATAACAGCGCGAGCAGCGAGATCTTGCCGATTCAGGCCGACGGTGTTGATCAGACGGCCTTCAGGCTATGAGAACGGCCGCCACATATGTGGCGGCCGTTCGATTCATTCTTCGGTAGCGGGGGCCGGATTCGAACCGACGACCTTTGGGTCATGAGCCCGAACGGTATCACCGCAAGGCCGGACGCCGCTGCCGGTCCGGTCAACACTGCGAGTTGACGCCGGTGGGCGTGTCGATCTTCGTCTTTCACCTTTGCTTCCCGCTGCTCCCGTCGAGCGCGTAGAGGTACTTGTTCTGCGTAGCGACAGGGACCGTGGTCCCCGATATCGCCGGGGAGCTTCCCTCGACGTTGCCGGACAGTTGCACGGCCCACCGCTCCTGGCCGGTCTTCACATCCGCGGAGCAGGCCGCGTGGTCCGCCATCCCCACGTAGACGGCGTTGTCGGTCACGAGCGGAGCGTGGTAGAAGGAGCCCTTCGTCCCTCTCTACTTGAGCTGTCCGGGCGCCGCCGCTATCCGGGCCTAGGGTGACCTCCTTGGCCGCGAGTATCGATGGGGCGCGTTTGCGCAACCTGCGCATGAGGCTCAGTGCTTCTTCTTGCCGGCATCCAACAGCTGATCGCTCACCGCCCCGAGAAGGGCGGCGAGGCTGTCGCGGAGCTCGTCTGCGTGTCGGTCGATCGGCCCGGGGAACGCATCCACCCACTGCTGCGGCAGTAGCGGGTACGCGAGCGACCTGGCCGGCTGCACGTCTTCGACACGTATCGGCAGGATCGCCTTGTGAGAGTCGAAGGTAGCGCTGACCTCGTTGGCGACGTGACCCGAATCGTTGGCGGCCTCCGAGACGAGGATGACCATCGCCCGGCATGCCTCGATGGCCGCCATGATCTGCTACGGGTAGGTGAGCGGCCCCTTCACATCGTCGGGAGCCATCCAGCAGGAGTAGCCCTCGGACTCGAGGTAGGCGCGCAGCGTCTTGGCGACGTCGCCGTCCGCGCTGCTGTAGCTGATAAAGATGTCGGCCATATCGATCCCCCATAGCCTCCGCACGTTCGTTCACGATGGGCCCCAGGCTGTCGGTGCGCGACGTATTGTGGGAAGTAGAAGAGTGAATCGCCCCGCGGCCTTCATCGAGAGCCGCGGAAGCAGATTCATGAGGAGGGGGGACGAAATGGAGACTCCGAGCGCTGACGGTGCGCCCGTCGCGGATTGGTACCCGGATCCCGTCGGTCGTCACGAGCTCAGGTACTGGGATGGAACAGTCTGGACGAGCAACGTAGCTGACAGCGGTCAGGTGTCGGTCGATCCGTTGGAGGCTTGGCCCACGCCGTCCGTCGCGGCGGCCGTGGTCACTGCCTCCGGACGCGAGCCTGCGGCCCGAGGCACGAAGAGGCTCGTGATCCTGGGGGCGATCCTGCTGCTGTTGATCTTCGTCGGCGCGGGGAGCTGCTCCGTTGTGAGCGCGTCGATGGCGGCCAGAGATGCGGCTGCCTCGTCCATCGCCGCTGCCAGAGTGGCGTTGACGGCGGCCGACCCGGCAGTGGAGCCGGGGTCGCAGGAGTTGTCCGAGAGTCAGAAGGGCAAGTCCGAACTCGACGAGGCCGGCGCGCTCTATGCCCAGGGGTCCCTGATCGACGCGGGCCCCTATGCCAAGGCCAAGGCCAAGGCCGACGAGGCGCGAGCGATCGCCCGAGCCATATCCGCCAGCGTCGAGGCTTCGGCTGCCGAGGCGGCAGCAGCGAGTCCGGAGGACGCGGTCGACCTGTACTTCGCCTTGGCGGTGAAGTACCCCCGGACGCCGCAGGGCCAAGAGGCCGTCACGAAGGCGGCGAACGTACTTCTCGACAACCTCCCGGGCAGCGATCTCGACAATCTCTACGCTGTCAGGGGTTTCTGCGACACGTGCCCCGGCGAAGTACCGGGCGCGGTGTACGACGCCGCGGCCACGAGCATCAGGGCGATGGCGAGCGCGTCGGCGGGTCAGCAGGCGTCGGTAGTGAGCAGCAACAAGAGCTGGGTGAAGAAGATCAGGGGCAAGGGCGTGAACTTCACGATCCAGAGCACCACAGCGGCGGACACCGGCGAGTTGACCCACATCCTCGGGACCCTCACCGCCGTGCACCGCACGGACTTCGGTGGGGCCGTCAAGTTGTTGCGAGACTGCTCCAAACTGGGCGAGGCCTGCGGCAAGATCGCAAGATCGCCCGTACGAAAGCGCGGCCGTGTCCAGTACTTCAGCAGGAGCCAGGTGAACAAGATCTCGACGCTCTCGAGTCAGATGGCCGCCAAGATCAGCAAGGCGCGTGGCCTGCTGCAGGACCTGTAGGTTCGCCTACGCCGAGATCAGCCGCGACGAGCGAGCCGAGACGACGGTGGACTTCGTCGAGCGGACTCTGACGTTCGTCGAGGGCGCAGGCATCACGACAAGACGGATCCTTGCGGACGACGGTTCGAACTACAGTTCGTACCCGTTTCGCGATCACCTGCTCGACCGCGGGATCATCCCCAGACCAACAGCAAGGCCGAGGCCTTCGCTAAGATCATCACGAACGAGTGGGCCTACGCGTGCGCATACCAGAACAGTGCGGAACGGGCCCAGAAGCCCGGCCCATTTCTGAGGTACCACGATCTGGATCGTCAACGGCGGCATCGGCGGCAACACACCGATCTCGCGGGTCCTCTGACAACAACGTCCATGGGAACTACATCTAGCGCCCCCACTGTGAGAGGACTGCCCGAAGGGGTCATAGGCAACGGGAGTTCCGCCCCGACCATGTCACCGAGACCGATGGGAGGCGAAGGCGTGAAGACCGTCTACTTCGCAGGCGGGTGCTTCTGGGGGATCGAGAAGTACCTCGGCATGATCCACGGAGTGACCGATACCGAGGTCGGCTACGCGAACGGCGCGTCTGACTCGGCCACGTACGGAGACGGAAGCGGCCACGCCGAGACCGTGAGAGTCGACTACGACCCTTCGGTGGCGCCGCTTCCCTTCCTGCTCGGGCTCTTCTACGAGGCCATCGACCCGACCTCGATCGACCAGCAGGGCAACGATGTCGGGACGGAATACCGGAGCGGGATCTACTTCACCGACCCCATAGACCGCCCGGTCATCGAGGCGTCTCTCGCGGGTCTGCAGACGCGTTGCGACAAGCCGATCGCGATAGAGGCGGGACCGCTGAAGACCTACACCCGTGCCGAGGACTACCACCAGAAGTACCTCGAAAAGAACCCCGGCGGGTACTGCCACATCCTCCTTGGCCTGTTCAGCCAGGCAGCCTCGGCGGTACCTGATCCGTCCGAGTTCCCCCCTGCCAAGTAGTCGGACTCGGGCGTGGCTTCGCGAGGGGTCGGCGCCCGCCTGTTCCGGTTGCACCTGGCGGACCCGCGCTGACCGTCGGGTGCACCGTCCGGAGAGCGTGAAGGTGGTGGGGATTCGCGACCCGTGGCCGGGGCGCTTCGAGTCCCACGTCGCCCGCTGGGAACCGAGAAGGCCCCGGCGAACCGGAGCCTTCCCTGTTCCCCCAGACGGGCGGTAGCAGACTCGTACGTAGGACTACTCGGCTGCTCGCAGCAACGTGAGCAGCTCCTGCAGAGCCCAGTAGACGTGCCGCTGGGCCGACGACTCGACGATCCAGTCGGTCTTGTCGGCGGCGCCACGCTTCACGAAACCGTCGACCTTGGGCAGGAGGTCCTTCTGGATCTTGTCCATGGCCGCGTTGACCTTGCCGGCGGCAAGCATGTGGTCGATCGCCTTGAGCTTGTTCGCCAGGGTGCGGCCCATCTTCTTCGAACGCAACGCCTTGGAATTGATGGCCGCGACATACTCCGTGAGATCGACGCCCCTGTTGCGGGCGGTCGGCACGGGGTCGATCGCGCCGTAGACGACGATCTTGCCTGCATCGACGTAGTCCCATCCGGCCTCGAGGACGTTGATGTCAGTCGTCCCCGCGGGGAGCGGCCCTACCTTGATGATCGTGGCGCATTTGCTCGAGAAGCCGGCATTGTGGTCCCAGTTCTTGTTGTACGGCCACAGGACGTTCTGGTTCAGGGCGTTGGACGCTTGGTCCGGCGGACCGGGAACCGTCTGCGGAGGAACCACGCGGAACGGCCCCTCGCTGGCTGGCGTCAGCTTGTTGTCCGGGCCCATGGAGCCGGGTACGAGGTAGTGACCTTCGAACTTGTAGGCCAGAAGCATCTTGAGACCCGTGATGGGGTCGCCATTGCTCCAGCCAGTCACCGAGGGGGCGCTGTAGTCGCACCAGCCGTACGAGGTGAACTTCTTGTCGGCCTGAACGTTGTAGAAGAAGGTCGTCGAGGGATGGTTGCCCCGTACGTGGTAGAACCCGGGCGTTGGATCCAGCGGATGCGACGTCGAGAAGCCATCCGCGGCAAACACGTTGATGCCTGTGGCCGTCGACAGCATGCCGGCGTCCTCCAGCACGTGCGCGAGCGGCACGCCGGTATAGGTGCAGTAGAAGTCACCCGACTTGCTCGTGTTCATGAGCATGAACTGCGAGTAGGGCGGCATGGCCTCCATCTCGGCCAGGTCATAGACGCGCGCCGGCGCCGTCACCTTCGTGGGATCGTCATTCGGGTCACCGGGGTACCGCACCGCAGCGATCTCGTCGGCGTTGGAGAAGCCGTCGCCGTCCGAGTCGAGGCCTTCGATGGCAACGACGGCAGCAGCGCTCGCTCCGTGCGACAGGAAGTCAACGCCGTACGGGTTGAGCGTGGCGAGGATGTCGCCGTGGGGGGCGTCGTATCCGTACGTGGAGTGACACAACTGGCAGCTCCCGACGGTGTTGTTGCCCAGCTTGCCCCCGCGGTGGCACAGACCGCACGAGTCGAGCTTCGTGCCGGCGGCATCCGGGTGGACGGAGACGAAGTAGGAAGAGTCGACCTCCCCCATGTGGTGATACGCCGCGTACGCGACGCTCGCGCTACCGCAGACGACCGCCAAGACGGCCGCCACGACTGCGACGCGCATGACAACGCTGATCCTCGGCACGGTACCTCCCCCTTCCGGCACGACCCCCGGTCGTACCCGCTGCGAGCCCGCAGCTCCTTGCTGCGTGGCCACATCCGATGCAGGGATAGGGCGACCTCGGTCAGGCAAGGGGAGGCAGAGTCGCTCGCCCCGTGAGACCGGGCGGGCGACGTCGCGACGGCACGAGCGTGCCGTCAGCATCCCCTTTCCAAACACGGGAGGCCCGGCTGTTTCCAACCGCACCCTGCGGGCGCAACGACCGTCGGTCTTCTTGGCCATTAGGTCGAGACGCTCGGAGACGGAGCCACGATACCCGAGCTGAGAATGCCTAAACTTCGCTTTAGGGTGCTGCTCGTGCAGGCCCTGCGCTTCGAGACATGGCCGTCGGTCGAGGGCCCGACATAGCGGATGGACAACCCGACGCCGTCCGGGAGAACGTTCGCGCGCTGGGCACATACTCCTGTGTCAAACCGATCAGGAGGCGCCATGGAACTCACAGCAGTGCCCATACATAAGCCCGAGGCGGCGAGCGTGATCGTCGGCCAGTCTCACTTCATCAAGACGGTCGAAGACATCCATGAGGCGATGGTGAACTCGGTCCCCGGGATCCGGTTCGGAGTTGCTTTCTGCGAGGCGTCGGGCGCGCGGCTCGTGCGCGTGTCGGGCACCGACGATGAGATGCAGCGTCTCGCCACCGACAACGCGCTCGCCATCGGGGCGGGCCACACGTTCGTGCTCATGCTCGCCGAGGGCTTCTACCCGATCAACGTGCTACCTGCGCTCGGCGCGGTGCCGGAGATCGTCGGCATCTTCTGCGCGAGCGCCAACCCCGTCGAGGTGATCGTCGCGCAGACCGACGCGGGCCGCGGAGTCCTCGGCGTGATCGACGGCTCCACGCCCCTCGGCGTGGAGGACGATGAGGCCCTGGCGTGGCGCAAAGGGTTGCTGCGCACGATCGGCTACAAGCTGTAGACACGGTCGCGCTGGTCGTCGCAGATGGCAGTCCGACCCCTGTTCGATCCTCCGGGAGGTAGAGATGAAACTGAAAGCCCCGAAGCAGATCACGTTCTGGATCGCCGTGGCGATCGCCGTCGTCGGGATCGTTCTGAAGCTCGTGGGCACCCCGGCTCTCGCAGGGTATCCGGGTTCGGCGGAGCTGCTCGCCTTCGTCGTGCTGGCTTCGGGCAACCTGATCAAGGGCCTGTAGCCGGGCGGTGTGAGCGGTCTGCTTCCTGGCCGAGAGGGGGGCGATCCACATGCCGCACGTGGTCACCGACAGCACGTGCGACCTACCGAAGCCCCTGCTCGACCGGTGGGGCATCACGGTCGTGCCCATGACCATCGATATCGGCGGCACGGCCCTTCGCGAGGGCGTGGACATCACGCTGCACGAACTGTACGAGTGGATGGCCCGGACCCGGGAGCTGCCGAAGACGTCGCAGCCGTCGCCGTCAGCCTTCGAGGAGGCGTTCGAGAGCCTCGCGGCCGATGGCCCGGTGCTCTGCCTCACGCTCTCCTCGAAGCTGAGCGGGACCTACCAGGCCGCGTGTCTCGCGCGGGACCTGACCGGGGTGGACGCGACCGTCTTCGACAGCCTCACGGCGTCGCTCGGTCTCGGTCTGCAGGTCGTCCGCGCGTGTGAGCTGCTCGGCTCCGGGCACGCCGTCGACGAGACGGTCGCGCAGCTGGCCCGGTATCGGGACGAGATGAAGACCCTCGTCTTGCTCAACACGCTCGAGAACATCGTGAAGGGCGGGCGTCTCAGCAGGTTCCAGGGAACCATCTCCAGCGCCCTCGACATCCGCGTGCTCCTGCACGACGTGGACGGCGAGGTCCTGCTGCTGGAGAAGGTGCACGGGCACAAGAGGCTGCTACACCGTGCCGTCGAGAGGATGGTCGCCCGGCGCCCCGACCTCTCCGACCGCGACGTCGGCATCACACACTTCAACAACCCCGACGACGCGGAGTGGCTGGTGCAGGCGATCGGCGAGGCATGTCACCCGCGCGGCTTCATCGTCAACGAGATGGGCCCGGCTATGGCGACCTACGCCGGCGAGGGTGGGCTGATCGTCTCCTCCTGACGCGGTCGCGAACCGCGAGCGGGCCCCTACCGCCGCCCGGGATGCCCACCGCGCCCGCCGAACATCAGCCCGACCAGCGGCAGCACCGAGGCGCCCATGAGCACCTTCCCGAACACCGGGTCCGCGGCGTAGAGGATCGCGCCCGCGATCAGCAGCGCGGCGAAGACGAGCCCGCTCGTGATCCGGCCGACCGATCGCTCCAGTCGGCGGATCCGTAGGTCGAGCATCGGCGTCTGCACGCTGAACTCGCCGCGCTCCATCTGCGTCAGGATGCGGTCGGCGCGCGCCGGCAGCGCGACGACCGTCTGGAGGATCTTCGTCCCCTCCGACAGGATGGTGTCGAAGGTCGATCCGCCCTCGTCGGAGATGAGCGACGTCGCGTACGGTGCGATCGACGTCCACAGGTTGAACTCCGGGTCGAGCCCGGTGCACATCCCCGAAAGGATCGCGATCGACCGTCCCAGCAGCAGGAGGTTTTCCGGCAGCTGGAACGGGAGGTTGAGCATCAGCTCCTGGAACTGCAGGCCGAAGCTCATCATCTCCGAGTGGTCGATGTCCTTCAGCTCGTCCATGCCCATGCCGCCGAAGCGGTCGAACACCGCCATGCTCGCCAGCTCGATCAGCTTGAGGTCGGCGGTCGGCAGTAGGACGTCCAGCGTCTTGAAGGCGCGGACCAGTCGGGCGCCGTCCTGCGTCCCGACGGCGATGACGGCCTCGCGCAGCCCTTCGCGCAGGTTCTCGGGCACTCTTCCCACCATGCCGAAGTCGATGAACGTCAGCTTCCAGTTGCGGTCGCCATCGGCGTCGACGCCTTCCTGAGGGGTGACGAACAGGTTGCCCGGATGCGGATCGGCGTGGAAGAAGCCGTCCTCGAAGATCTGCTTGAGGTAGGTGTCGGCGAGCGTCGCAGCCACGTCGGACCGCGCGATCCCGGCTTCGGTGATGGCGTCGTAGTCGCCGAGTTTGATGGCGGAGACGTCTTCCAGGGTCAGGACGCGCCGCGTGGTGAGCTCCCACACGACCCGCGGGACGCCCACGTACTCGTTGCCGGCGAAGTTCGCCGCGAACGTCTCGGCGTTGCTGCCCTCGGCGAGGTAGTCGATCTCCTCGCGCGCGGTCGCTGCGAACTCATCGATCAAAGCGTTCACATCCGCCCGCTCGCTGACCGGCTTGTACCGCTGCAGCCATCCGCCCACGCGACGCATCGCGGCCAGGTCGACCTCGACCACCTGCTCGATGTGGGGGCGCTGGACCTTGACCACGACGTCGGTGAACCCCGCTTGGGCGGCATCGGCCTCACGCAGGCACGCGCGGTGCACCTGCCCCAGGGACGCCGCGGCGAGCGGCGACTCGTCGAAGCTTTCGTAGTGCTCGGCGAGCGTCAGCGCGAGCTCGGACTCGGCCTGGATGCGGATCGCCTCGAAACTCTCGGGCGGCACCTCGTCCTGGAGGCCGGCCAGCTCGTCGGTGATCTCGGGCGGGAGTACGTCCAGGCGTGCCGAGAGGAACTGGCCCACCTTGATCATGAGCCCGCCCATCTTGATGGCGAGCGTGCGGAAGCGCACCGCGGTGGCGCGGTAGCGCTCGGAGCGGGTGCGTTCCGCCCAGCCGCCCAGGCCGATCCGGCGCAGGACGATCTCCCAGAAGATGACGCCGAGGGTCACCCGGCCGAAGAAGAACACGATGCGCCAGTAGCGGGCGCGTAGCTGAGACGCCTTCATTCGTCCTCCGGGGATCTGTGCGGGAGCGGGCCTGGTGCGGCGAGCGGGAGGGCGCCTATCCCTCGGCGAGGATGGCGTAGAGCTTCTTGCGGGCGTCGTTCAGGACTTCGACGGCAGCGGTGACCTGGATCGTCGAGCCCGACTTGCCGATCTGGAATGCGGCGTGCATGAGCTTGGCGACCGACTCGCGGTAGCCGGTGTTGCCGGAGTCGCTCTGCGCCGCGTCTTCCCAGGGGGCAGGCTCGCCCGCGGTCTGCGCGACGGCGGCGACGCCGGTCTCGGTGAGGCTGAAGACCTTCTTCCCCGCGGCCTCCTCGGCGACGATGAGACCCTCGTCGGCGAGCAGCTGGAGCGTGGGGTAGATCGAACCGGCGCTGGGGTTCCAGGCGCCGCCACTGCGGGCCGAGAGTTCCTGGATCATCTGGTATCCGTGCATGGGCTGCTCGGACAGCAGGCGCAGGACGGCCGCGCGGATGTCACCGCGGCGTGCACGCTGGCCGGGACCGCCGAAGCCGTGCGGGTGCATTCCCATGCCGAACGGAGGCTTGAAGCCGTGCCGGCCGGACTCGCCGTGGGGGCCACAGGGGCCGCGGC
>Ga0209748_1000676_pt1 | contig 17724 bp, 13 predicted proteins | sample BarGraIncu00421A_FD_185490 | JGI IMG/M metagenome (GOLD analysis project Ga0209748, IMG submission 185490) | Arctic peat soil microbial communities from Barrow, Alaska - Barrow Graham LP Incubations 004-21A (SPAdes) (version 2) | ecosystem: Environmental > Terrestrial > Soil > Wetlands > Peat... | reverse complement strand
TGTCAAGTTACCAGTCAGTTTCCACGACAACCTGGGTGTGTTGGTTGATCTACAGACCAGTTGTACCTGATGTTCTCCGGCTGTTAAATTTATCAATGTGCCGGCAGTAGGAGGAAGCCACATATTGCTCTGGTCAATACAAGGTTTTCCATCGATAACAACATATTGCCGGTTTCCCATGTCACCCAAATCAAGGAAAATGGAATAGATTCCATCCTTTAAGACCTTAAATTTACCCAGATAAAGGGACTGATTTTGCGATACTTTCTGGGTTCCTGAGGTAGTAGTCACTTCGGCTACCTGATTGTTACCGGGGGTCGATTGTTTTTGTTTCTCGAGGGTTATAAAATTATCAGTAGGGTTAAAATCGGTAAGTCCATACTGATGCCAAAGTAATCCATACCCTTTGCTAGAATATATAAATGGAATTGAAATCTGTGAATTGACCTGTGTTAAACGACGACTGACATTTCTTAAATTATAATGCCCATCCTGAAACTGTCCTAATCCAAAAAGATGCTCATCAGGTGGTGACACAAATTTCTGTTCCGCCAAAAAGCAAGGTTCTCCTTTGACAGAATCAGGCACTAATTTTCGTGATCCCTCTGCTTCGTTTAGAAATATTTTTCCTGAATGATCTGCAAAAGACAATTTGCCTGTTTGCTTATCCAATATTACTACAATGTTTTTTGCTTTTATTTCAAGTTTTGAAGGTGAATCGGATATCTGAAACTTAGGTGTTGTGCGACTTGAACTAAAAATAAGTTCAGGTAGCAAGACTTCAGTAGTTTTATAAAACCTGACTCGAACAGTATTTTCGGTTAGGGGACAAATGCTGAGTGTCCCTTCCGATAAAGTGATATTTATCTTGTCGGACAACTGCTTAAACCCTTTCACAACTTGTCCCTGACATAAAAATGGGAAAAGACTGATTACCAATATGAATATTAGTTTCATTTTATAGTTATTTCTTGAATATTGATAAAAAATGTCTGATTACAGGTTAACTACAATTTTCTTTCCTGTGTAGGTAACCTCTTTATCGAATTTCTCAATCACATCCATTCCATTATTTTTGTTTTTAGACGCAAGCACAATGTTGAACTTACGCTCAGTGAGCATTCCAGTGAATGAGCCTTTACGGTCGTTAATAGTCAAAACTTTCTTTGCATCATTCCAGGTAAAAGTTATCGTTGAGTATGCTCCTTTTTCATAGTTGTAATTATCGTTTTCGTCTTCATACAAAGTAAAATCGCCATTGGCTCCGGGATAAACGCGAATTTCGAGGTTGTCCCATTTCTTTTCGGTGGCATACTGTACTTGTGGTCCGAACGGTATTATACTTCCCGACTTAATGTACAAAGGAATAATGTCGATCTTTGTTTCTTTTGAAATTTCCTGACCGCCATTGATTTTCTCATTTGTCCAGAAGTCATACCATACAGTTTCTAATGGCAAATATACTTTCGTAGATTTAGACTGAGTGAAGTTCAAAGACTGACTTTTATTTTCATTATTAGCGTCTTTTTTGTCCCAACCGGTTTCAGCATTTGATTTTACAATAGTTTCCGGTGTATATTGTGCATTGACTACCGGAGCTACCAATATTGATTTACCAAACATGTACTCGTTGTTCATGTTTCTAACGCTTTTATCGTTAAAGTCCATCACTAAAGCACGCATAAAAGTGGATTGGTTATTCGTAACCGCCCAGGCCGTAGAGTATAGGTAAGGCAAGAGGGAATAACGCAAATTAATAGCCTTGTCTATCGCATCGTAGATAGGTTCTCCCTTCTTCCCGAAGTTATAAATCTCTCTGGGAACATCCGTACCGTGCGAACGCATCATTGGGGTAAATGCCCCAAACTGAAGCCATCGTACATAAAGTTCCTGAAATAATGGATTTTTGGTTCCGGATCCATCCATCCAGCTTTTGTTATATGCGCCTGCGAAAAAGCCTCCAATGTCACTGTTCCAGTAGGGGATAGCACTCATGGAAAAGTTGAGCCCTGCAGGTATCTGATTGCGCAAATTTTGCCAGGAAGAATTCACATCGCCCGACCATGTAATGGCTCCATAGCGTTGCTGACCGGCAAATGCCGAACGGGTAAGGATAAATACACGCTTATCAGAGCTAGCCGAACGTTGATGTTCTGCAACGCCTCCCACTGTCATCAAAGGGAAAGCATTGCGTACTTTACGGAACGAGCCAAGGTAGGTTTTAATATCAAAATCAGAAGGTTTGAAATCCAGATGGTCAGGTTCTGTTGAATCCATCCACCATCCGTCAATTCCAAGCGAAAAAAGTCCTTTTTGGAGGTATTTCCAATATATATCGCGAGCTTCAGGGTTATAAGGGTCAAATGGTTTTACTCCTGATGGATATTCACGGTTTGGCGGCCAGGTCTCTAACCCCGATTGTGGCCATGTTCCAAAGTTCAAAAGCATACCCTTGGGTTCCATTTCGCGGTATTGCTTTGTTTGTGGTCCAAAAGAAGCCCAGATGGAAATAATCAGATGAGCGTTCTGTTTATGTATGTCTTCCACCATTTTTTTGGGGTTAGGAAATTCAGGATTCAAAAAATCCATAGCATTCCACAGGTAATTGTTCCCCCAGTATTGCCAATCCTGAATGATACCATCAAGTGGTACGCCCAGTTCACGGTATTTATTTACTACACCCACAAGTTCGTTTTGACTTTTGTAGCGTTCTTTACTTTGCCAATAGCCGAATGTCCACAATGGAAACATTGGAGATTGTCCGGTCAGGTCGCGCATGCCGGCAATTGACCCATCTATATTTCCACCGAACATAAGATAGTAATCAATGCAATCGCCTACGTCCGATTTGAGGGATGTATATTCAGGCTTGTCTTCAAAAATAGTTGGAGAATAATTATCCCAAAATAATCCGTATCCCTTTGTTGAAACCAGGAAAGGAACATAGTCGTCTGTGTTTCCTTGTACCATTCTGAGTCTTGCATTTCTTAGAGATAATTTGCCGCGCTGTTGCTGACCCAAGCCATAAATTTCCTCGTCTTTGTCAAGTACAAAGGACTGATTAATTGTATAGGTTTTTGATCCGGCATCGTTGAAATCAGTAAATGTGACTCCAGATTCTTTCTCGCTTAAAAGCAGTTCACCGCCTAGGGTAGTGTAAGAGATCATTCCCGACTTCATGTTCATATTAACTTTCATCTTGTCGCTTGTCAACGACACAACTTCTCCTAGTTGTTTGATGGCAATCTTGACCGCTTGTGGTTTTTTGGTTACCGAAAGACTTTCCTTTATAAAGGATTTACCTTCAGGTGATTTCAAAATTCTCACAATAGACGGACTATAGAATTGAATTTCAACTTCGATAGCGTTAATTTTAGATTTTATGCCCAAATCGGTTTTCTGAAACGTTTGAGCTTGTCCATAGATGCTGAAAATCAACAACAACAAAAGCAAATTAATTTTTTTCATAATCAATATTTAGAATTGTCATTTTAATTATTTTTGGCAGAGAACTTCCACCAATCAAAGTTAAACAAACAGCACTTTGCGCCTTTAAAAACAAAGTGCATGTCGCGAATGCTTGTTCTTCATTATTTTAAAATATATATTTCTGAAATGACTTAGAGCTTTTTGAGTTCTATCACTTCACCCTTTTGAGTGGTCACATCATACTCGTAAATTTTCTTAAGATTTAACCTGGATAATTGATTTTCAACATTGATCAAAGGGGTCTTAACATCAGGACTGTTATAGAATGAGTTAGTATTATGTCCTTCAGCTTTTTTTAGCCTTTTTCCAGTCAATGGATAATATGAACGAACACGGCAATTCCCTCCAAGTGTAGATTTAACAGAAGCTTTAGTTAATTCACCATCTTGCCATTGAATAGTCACTTCAAAACCACCTCTGGCTTTCAAACCGCTTATAATCCCGTTTTTCCAGGAAGAGGGGAGTGCCGGTAACAAATGAATTGCCCCGTCCTGACTTTGCAATAACATTTCAGCAATACCCGAAGTACAACCAAAGTTGCCGTCAATCTGGAAAGGAGGATGTGCGTCGAACAAGTTTGGATAAGTACCTCCCTTTTGTCTTCCATTGGGCTGAATTGATGGAGTTAACTGGTCGGTGATCAGTTTATAGGCATGGTCGCCATCGAGAAGACGTGCCCAAAGATTCACTTTCCACCCCATTGACCAGCCGGTTGATTCATCACCTCGGGCAACCAAAGAAGTTTTTACAGCTGAAAACAATTCAGGAGTCCGATAAGGAGAAATCTGATTTGATGGGAAAAGGCCGTATAAATGAGAAACATGGCGATGATTATCTTTGGGATTGTCCCAATCATACATCCATTCCTGAAGTTGTCCCCATTTCCCAATCTGCATCGGAGGAAGACGTTTTAGTGCTACATTTATTTTGGCAATGAATTCTTTGTCGATGTCTAAGATTTGAGCAGCTTGTATGGTTCTTGTAAATAAATCGAATACCAACTGGTTGTCCATAGTTGTTCCTGCCGAAATAGTTGATTCTGGATGACCTGAGGGTGCGTTTTCTGGCGATATTGAAGGGCTAACTACCAACCATTTATGTTCGGGTTCTTCTATCAGGAAATCGAGAAAAAACAAAGTGGCTCCTTTTATTATAGGATACACGGATTTCAGAAATTCCTTGTTACCGTTGTAATCATATTTGTCTAACAAATGTTGCGAAAGCCAGGCTCCACCCATGGGCCACATACCCCAGGTAGCTCCATCTACAGGACCATTGATGCGCCAGATATCGGTATTGTGATGAAGCATCCATCCACGGGCACCATACATATCCCTGGCTGTTTGAATACCAGTTTGTGAAAGCTCACGCACCATCTGAACCAGTGGCTCGTTCATTTCAGTTAGATTTGTAATTTCCGATGGCCAGTAATTCATTTCGGTATTGATATTCACAGTATACTTACTGTCCCAGGCCGGCATGATCTGGTCTGTCCAGATTCCCTGCAGATTAGCAGGTTGCCCACCCGGGCGCGAGGAAGATATCAGCAAATAGCGCCCAAACTGGAAATACAATGCGACAAATTGTGGATCGTTCCCTTTAGCAAATTGCTCCAAACGAACATCCGTAGGATTATTTACAGCTTCCGTCACTCCAAGATTAAGATTTACTCTATTGAAATAAGTCTGGTAGTCGGCAATATGGTCCTTCAACATCTGGTCATATTTCTTTTTCAATGCCTTCTGAAGATAAGCATTAACTCTTTCATCCTCATTGGCGCTGATATCATTATAATTTTTAAAGTTTGAAGCAATAGAAATATAAATTGTGGCAACATCAGCATTTTTTACATTTAAAGCGGCTTCACCGGTTGAAATTGTTCCACCTTGAGTCAAGATTTTTACTTTAGCTTCAAACTTAACCCCTCCCTTTACTTTTTCATGATCGCTTGTCAATCCTGTCAATATCAGCTCGTTGTTTCCTTTGGTTGAAACATTAACCTTAGAAGGCCTGTCCATATTAGCGATAAAAGTTATTGAACCAGGTTTATCAGCTTTTATTTGGACTATGATAACCTGGTCAGGATAGGAAGAAAACGCATTTGTTTCATATTTTACTCCATTGAGTGTATAATGAGAAGATACAACTGCTTTTTCAATATCAAGTTCCCTGTAGTAATCAGAATAATTGTCATGACCGGGGAAAGCAAGTTTAAGGTTACCTACGGTTTGGTAGGGCATCCCATGTGATGTTTTGGTAATAATATTCTGGTTAATCAGTGCCTGAGCCTCCTTGTATTTACCCTCAAAAATAAGTTTCCTAACTTCTGGAAGTGCTTCTTTAGCATTTGGATTATCGTTACGGTTTGGCTGCCCTGCCCACACAGTATTTTCATTTAACTGAATTACTTCATTCTTGGGGTCACCGAATATCATAGCTCCCAGTCGTCCGTTTCCAACTGGTAGTGCTTCAACCCATTGTTTTGCAGGATGAGTAAACCAAAGCTTTAAAAACTTGTCATTTTGTGCATTGGAGTTGAAAATTATAGCAAAAAAGATAAATGTGAGTAGAACTCTTTTCATGAAAAATTATTATTTAAAACTTATCCAATCGATTTCAATGTTATTATCATCCTGAAGTTGGACTACAAAGTTGTGAATTCCAGGGTAACTTTTTGATAATGCTGAAGAAGCCAGATTCCATTCTGTGCCTTTTGGTATTTCAATTTTTGCGATCACCGGGCCATTGATATTGTCTATCCTGATCTGCAGGTTCCCTCCTGTTTTCGAAGAGGCCTGAATAGCAATCTTTCTAATTTTTGACTTACCAAAGTCAACACTATTGTATTGGATCCAGGCGTCTTTAGCCGCGAGTACAGTCTTCCATCCGCCCATATAATTAAGGGTGTCGAGAAAAGCAATCGATGTACCTTTTTCACTTTTCAGGCTGTAACGGTCGATTTGGATTTTGTTGGTTGCTTTGGTTGTCCCAACTCCGCGCAGAGTGGGAATGACTTTCCGAATAGTTCTGTCGTTGTTGAAGAACAGACTGTCGGCACGAATCGATCTGTTCTTATCGAATTTCGGGGACATATCGTTATTATGGTAAAACAGATACCACTGATTTTTGAAGTTTACGACAGACTGATGATTTGTCCAGCATCCTGAAGCCGATTCATCCATGAGGACCCCTCCAAATGTAAAGGGACCCATGGGGCTGCTACTGGTGGCGTATTCAAGCCTTTCGATTTTATTTTGTACATGGGGATAAGTCATATAGTATATGCCATTCCTTTCAAACAAAAATGGTCCTTCAATAAGGCCTGTTTTTGGAAATCCAACTGGTTGCTGAACTTCGGACGCGAGTTCCAGCATGTTTTCTTTCAATTTAGCCACACTAAACCCTCTGCTTGACCAGTACAAATAAGCTTGCCCGTCTTTATCGATGAATACATTGGGATCGATACCATGAACTTTATCAATCGGCGCCGGCTGAGGGATAAATGGCCCATAAGGTTTATCAGATACAGCAACGCCAACTGTTGATCCACGACCATAAACAGGATCTTTTGCAGGAGCCGGAAAGTAGAAATAGTATTTCCCGTTTCTGGAAATGCAATCGGGAGCCCACATGCTATAAGTTGTGGAATCGACCCATTTGACCTTGTTCTGGCTGACGATCACGCCATGATCTGTCCAGTCTGTAAGGTTTTCGGATGAAAAAACGTGGTAATCTTCCATACAAAACCAACCGACACGTCCTTTTCCATTGCTACTTATGATATCGTGAGAAGGATAAACGTATATTTTATTGCCGAATGCTCTGGCAGTAGGATCTGCCGTGTATTGATTAAGAATTAATGGATTTTGTGCTTTTATGTTATTGATTGTAAATAATAACATTACTCCCATAAGGAGCAGAAGACCTTTATAAGTACTCATATAAATATATTTTATCTTTTAGTTTTAGTTCTCATTTTACCGAAATTATCAGGTTTGCGAAAAAGCAAAGCCTAAAACATGATTTCGTGATCAGACAGATACAAATATAGTGATTAAGTCACAAATTAATGTAAATTCTTCTCACAATCAGGTGATTAAAATTAATTAGCTGCAAACAAATGTAAAACATATTATTTTGTCAGACTTTTAATTTTAGATAATCAGCTTTAAGTTTTAGATATATAATTACCTTGGGACGTCTATTTTGAAGTATGTGGCATTCTGCCTTATTTTACTTCTTTACCATCAATGCTAACATTAGCATTTGTAAGTACTAACTTGTTTTCACCTCCTTTGGTAATTATTTTGCAATTCACCAGTTTAACGTTATTGGCAAAGAAAACGCCGAAAGGATTATCAGCTGTTATATTGACATTTTTAAAGAGAACATTGGATACTGCAGCTTCAGGCAAACCCCAGATCAAGCCGGCTCGTTTTCCGGGTTGAGCAGTTGCAGTAATGTTTTCAAAAGTGATATAACGATAGGTGGGTGTAAGATCAGTAACTGTTGCCGAAGGATATTTGGAAGCGATCTCAGGTGTTATTTTTTGTAAATCTCTATACTCCCTTTCTGTTGCCATATAAGTAGCATAAATTAGAATTGGAAGCACCACATTTGTCATTTTCAGGTTTCGATAGGTTAAATTCTGAAGTATTCCACCCCGATCACGATCTGATTTAATGCGAATTCCGCATTCAGTATTTGTGAAAGTGCAATTTTCAACGGTCAGATTTGAGACTCCACCTCTCGTGGGGCTGCCAATTGAAACACCATGTCCATTACCATAAGTGCAACCGGTAATGAGGACATCCGAAGTACCGCCCCCACAAGTAAAGTTATCGTCACCCACACTAACATCACAATTCTGAACCAAAATTTTACTTCCACTCACATCGCATGCATCGGTATTATGACTTGGATTTACGGGATCTGTTGATGACGGAGCACGAATAATCACATTGCGTACTGTTACATTTGATGATTTACCACCAATGGCGATATGAAACATGGGTGAGTTAATTAGTTTCACCTGATCAATCAATACTCTGGTGCAATCCCTGAATGCAATCATACGGGGACGTTTTGCAGTTTTAGATGTTTTTGCAAACGGCCACCATGGACTACCTTGTCCATCGATCATCCCTTTACCTGTTATAGCAATATCGTGAAGATTTGAACCACTGATAAAGGCTGTTCCCTCCACAATCCCCCCGGGATATTTATCTATAGGTAGCATCATTAAAATTGCTGCAGAGTCGATCTGCAATCTCAGGTTATTCGTAAACTGAATCGGACCGCTTAAAAATATGCCGGAAGGAACAATAACCTTACCTCCACCTGCCTTAGCTGCAGCATTTATGGCGTCATTTATGGCTTTGGTATTATCCGTCGCATTATCGCCAAATGCACCATAATCTTTTATGTTGAAAGTTTTATTAGAAATCGTTGGAAGTGTTGGCGCAACATATACCGATTGAGCTTTGATAGTAGCGTAATGTGTACTTGCAAAGAATAAGGAAACGGTTAAAAATAGAGAAACAGCCTGAAATTTTTTCATTGAAAGATTTTTAAAATTATGGTGACTTCGATGGTTGATAGTTTTAAAAAATATTTACAAAGGAATGAAAAAAATCATTGTTATTGATATGCGGTACAAGCAATAAAAAAGCCTTATAGTTTTTGACTGACAAGATTGTCCTGATTGCGGGGAGTTTTTAGCGGCTGGCAATTACTGTCTTTAAATAGTTATCCGGAGTCATTACACCAAGATAGCTGCTCTTGAAGTCTTTAACGTTTCTAGTGACTATTAAATCAATTAATCCATCTAATTCGGCCGAATAATTTTGCAATGCGTCTTCAAAATCATTAAAATTCGAATTCAAAGCTTTTAGGATAACCTCTTTGTCGGTTGTGAGTACTTCAGTTATTGTTATCAATTGTTTTAGTTTTTCGATAACTTTTTCATGCGTAGATGTTTGCCTTAATAGATAATATACATTACTGATTATCACTGATGTGATAAAACCTTTAATTTCTCTCGATTCACATAGTGACAAAACTTTTGCTGCATTATCAGAAAAAGGCTTTCTATCAAAAAAGAAGTCTAAAATTACGTCGGTGTCAATAAGAACTCTTTTCATTTGCTATAGATATTTTTCTGTTAATCTTTTAGAGAGTTCTTTCTTGTAGTTGATGTTTTTTGGAACCTTAAATGAACCTTTCAATGATTTTACAATCGGAGTCAATTCGATAGATTCATTATCGTCATCTTTTGTTATGACCTTAAGGTAGTTTTCAATAATATTGGATAAACTACGACCTTTGCCATTAGCATATTTCTTTGCTTTTTCTATTACGGTTTGTTCAATCGTTAAAGTCAATTTTGTATTCATGGCGATTGTGTTTTTGTTGAAAAAATACACGTGCAAATATACAAAAAATAATACGATACGTGTAAATATATTTAGTATTGCACGTGTAAATATTTGCTTGCCACTAACGGATTTGGTTTCGACAAGTGGCGGATAGCCTAGTTCGTTCAAATCAATCAACACGAATGCAAATGGGGACTGACCCATTAACTCCTAGGTATGTCAATATGCCTTGATCTTTTACTTTATAATCCCAAGGCAGTACGTATTTGTATTATGTAACTTGTTCCGGTTGTGATTTTAGTACAGTTTTTATCATCCAGAATCAAAATGAGCCGGTTGTTAAAATAACGATATATCTCACTTATTCTCTCCTTGTTTATAATATATGACTTCTGTACACGCAAAAAGTTAACAGGCAATTTTTCTTCCAGTTCCTGTAAGTTAAGGTCAGAGATGTACTCTTTGCCGGAATTTGTAAAAAGAGAAACATAACCATCGCTTGATTTGCAGTATGCTATTTCACTAAAATTTACCAGTATGATTTTTTGTCCGATCTTAACAGGTAGTGCCGATACTTCTTTTTTAGATTGCAGTTGATTGAATATATTCAACATAGCCTTGATGTCAAGCGCTCTGTTGGCAACACCCAAACGTTGTAGTTTCCGGATACTTTGGTCGAAACGGTCTTCCTCAACAGGCTTTAGAAGATAGTCGATTGAATTTTCTTGAAAAGCATCAAGGGCATATTGCTCGTAAGCTGTGGTAAATATGACCAACGGTTGGTGAGTTAAACGCGAAAGCATTTCAAATCCATTCATGTCGGGCATTTGAATGTCGAGAAAAACAAGGTCAGGATTTTTCTCTTCGATGATTTCTATTGCCTGCCTACCGTTTTGAGCTTCACCTATCAAGTGAATCATTGATTTATACTTTTCGAGCAAGCCCTGGATCATTAAACGGGCCGGGCGTTCATCATCTACTATTACGGCTGTATACTCTTTATTCATAATTAAGTTTCGATAAGGATACTAACTTGTTTTACAGGGGTGTTAAATAATGCCACTTCATATTTTTCAGGGAATAACAAATCCAGTTTATTGTACACACTTTTTAAACCGTAACCGGGTTCAAAGTTATCGACAAATGGTAACCCATTATCCTGAACCGATAACGAAAGCTTTTTGCCATCCCGCCGGGCATGAATATGGATAAACAATTCATGCCGGTCTCCTTTTAGGCCATGTTTAACAGCGTTTTCCACCAATGGCTGTAAAAGAAAACGGGGAATTTTCAATTCTTCAAGCCCCGGTTCTATGCTGATTTCATAATTCAAAAGATCTTCAAAACGAACTCTCTCGATTTCGAGGTAGGTTTCAACCATCTCCATTTCTTCCTGCAAGGTAGTCAAATTACTTTGCTCCCGGTTTATGCTGTAACGAAAAAACTTTGAAAGCGAAACTGCCATTTGACGGGTTTTATGACCGTCGGTCAAAGCCAAACCCGCAATTGAGTTGAGAGCATTATAAAGAAAATGAGGGTTTATTTTAGCATGGAGTACATCTAGTTGTGCCTGCGTAAGTTGTTCTTTTAATTTCAGGGTTTCCAGCTCTTTTGTTTTTTTGAGTAATTGTTGTAAACGGATTATGTATCGGCACCCAACGTCGATAGAAGCCACAAGTAATGCAACTATTGGATAAAAAGGAATTGTTTTTTTGAGATCTAAACCATAAATAGGCCAATTTGTACCGATCATGGCCAAATACATTATAATAAAGAAGATAATAAACTTTACTGCCGGCACCCATCGTCTGCTACTGTGTGCAAAACGATAAGTGAGTAAATAGTAAAGGTTAAAGCACACAAAAGAACTAATAACCATTGTATAATAGGCTTGCACAAATTGATTCAATTCGTCTGCCTCTCTCCCTGATTCGTGTGCAATTTTACCGTAAAGGAGGGTGAAATAATAGATTGAGTATATGAACATGAGTACAAATCCAACAATGTTTCGGCGAAGGATTGTTGAACGGATTATTGCAGCAAGCTTCGTATTGAGCCAATAATATGCAGAAAGAAAAACCAATGCGGTCAAAAAGATATAGGCGATATCGTCTATACGGTTTCTGAGCGATTCAAGCATTATTGTTATAAATTCAATCATGGTAAAAAAATTATTGAATAGTTACTTATCCGTTTTTATCTTTCAAAGAATATCATTGATGAATTTTATTAAAAGTTCTTTCTGACTTGGCCTTGCTGCACTTTTTGAAACGATATTACCTTTTTTATCGATGAGTACATAATGAGGAATACCCGATATCCCAAATTCTGCCGATAAAACTTTAAACTGATCGTCAGTAAGCAATATATGTTCGCCTGTAAGTTTATCATTGGCAATAGTCGCTTTCCACGATTCTTCGGAGCATCGGTTTGCAAGATATAAAAATATCACGTCCCTGTTCTTGAATTCTTTTTGTAAAAACTTTGAATAGGGCATTTCAAACATGCAGGGGCTGCACCAAGGTGCCCAAAAATCGATATAAACTACTTTGTCCTTATACTTTGTTAAAATTGTATCAATAACATTTTTTGAAACACTGCTTTTTATCGTTATTAAATTCGCTCCATCAGTTACCTGATTTGCCATAAACTTCTTCAATTTTACATGTTCGAAACTAATAATATTTATAAAAAACGGATCAGTGATAAAACGCGAATCGTAGAGTGCTTCAAATTCTTTTAATTGGTTACCCTCGATAGCATCGAGATAAAACTTGGTTAGTATTAAGTTTCGTGTAAACCCGGAAGTGTTTTGACGAATCATTCTAAGCAATATTTGAGCACCAGCTACAATTTCTTGTTTTTTGAATAATTGATGAGCCTTGTTTGCTGAATCGCCGGGGTTTTTTAACACAAAACGGTAATACTCACTCAGAAAATCAGCATATTTTGTAGAAAAAAACTGACAGTCATTCATATTATAAGGTTTTAATAGCGCATAATAATTATCAGGTAATTTGACAGAATCTTCGGCAATCATGTTTTCTCGTGCATAACATGATGGATATGTCATTAAATCCGCAAGAGTTTCATATTTTAATTGCTCTTCAACCCATTTATTAAAAAGGGATGTCGTTTTATTCGACTTCTGAAATTCATTCCAATAATTTCTATACTCTTTTTCCCGTCCTGTAATATATAAGATGAAGTCAGCGGGCAATTTATGTATTAAAGCTTCATCCCTGCTTTCTGCATAGAAAGCTTTACGGGGCAAACCTTGCATGAAACTCATCAGGTCGGTATTGTCTTTTATTCGGTTTCCCTTTGTTATCCTGACAAAAAAATGCCCATTTGGACTTTCATTGGAAAAATCATTAAAAATATCTGCATCGATATTCAGGAACAAACTATCGCCAGGCGTACAAAGCAAATTGATCCTGCTTCCATAGGTTAAATAAAAATCCTGAGGATAAAGCAAAGGAACTTTTATAAAAAAACTCCCTTTGCTGTCTATTTCAGCTGCGTATACGTTTTGCGAATTTCTGTTTATTAAATCTTTAAAGTAGAAGTTTATTACGGAGTGATCTTTGTGCTTCTCAAAGTTTAAAACCTTACCTGAAATGGTAACACTTTCCTTTTGCCACTTTACCTGCGCATATGACGACATTCGGCAAACTGCTGTGAAAAATAAAATAGTAACTAATAATTTGGATTTCATAATAGAATTGGTTTTTATTAATAATGACCAAAACTACAGTCAAAGAATCTTTCGCTAAATCGTTTTTCTGCAAACCTGATAAATTGATGATTAAAGTTGATAAAAGTGGTGTGCTGTTTTTATTTAATTACAAGTCTGTATTTCATGATATATACACCCTTAACAACATTTCTTATAATAAAGGATCTTGAGTTGTATTTGGGATTAATTTCACTTCATTCGTAAAATAATTAATAATTCTACGCAAATTCCTGAAATGAGAAGCAATGGTTGCAATTGAAATACCTTCACTTATTTTCTTCTTTTCAAATTGTTTAAGTAAGGTCGATGTAATATCAGTTACTTTAATTTCTGGTATTGGTTGGTAAGTATTAGAATGACAATGAAATGACTATCAGAACCAAAAGGACTGCAAGCACTAAAAAATTAGCTCTGATTTGGTTGAGCAATATCATTATTTTATTGGGGTGTTGCATAGGAATTAAATGTTAAAGTAAATTTTTATTAATATTACATAATTATACCCGATTAAACAATTATATAATCAAGATGGTTTAAATTAAAATAGGATTCAGCTCTTGACCGGTCACGGGCAAATCCCAGGATAAATCCGCCACCGCCAGAACCACAGAGTTTTAGTGTAAAATCGCTGCTCTTAATACCATGATCAAACGAAGTTCTCATTTCCAGAGGAATCATCTCTTTAAAGTAAGTGAACTGAAACAGGGAGTAATTAATCATCAATTGATCAAAATGCCCAAAATCAGCATTTTGGATAGCTTCAATTGTTGAATTAATGAGAGGAATATACTCCTGATTAATTATTTTTTTAAAATCAGGCTGCTTGTATCGTTTCAAAAAAGAACTCACCAGCAGATCGGTTTTTCCCATTGAATGGGTATTAATTAAAAAAAGCGTATAAATCTTTGAAAAGAGAGAAAGAGCAACCATGGTAATGAACGAGGTGTTGCTCCCAATGAGAACCGGCTTTTTCAACAAGGAGACCAGAGGATCGATTCCGGAACTCAATCCGTGAAAATAAGATTCAATCAAAGAGAGTTTTAATTTGATTGCCTGATAATCAGTCTGATTTTCCGGTAAGGCGTAGCGGTCGTAAAGGGCTGCTGTAAGTGCTCCGGAACTGCCCAGACCGGAACCAACAGGAATGGACGAATCAAAATACATACCTTTATTTGCGTCGTGATCAAGGCCTTGTAAGTCAAGAAATTGGAATTTATTCAGGTCTTTTTTGAAGAAGCTGAGTAGTTTTATAATTTCTATATTTGACTCTGATTGCGTTTTTAAATGAGGAGTGGTTGAGTTCTCTGGAAACCTGAACCCACCCGAAAGACGTGGATAGGGGATGGCCAGCGCCATGGAGCCGAGGATGATACCATATTCACCGAACAGAACTATTTTGGCAGGATAATTCATGTTAGAATTTTATTTTGGGTGTAAGCAATTGAGGGCCGGCACCTATTTTATCGTCAATCCATTGACCATTTTCACAAAACAGGCTCAGTACCTCTTTGACAAAGGGAAGAACCCAATGGCGTTGATCCTCAAAATAAATCAGATGGACATTAGGTCCGGCATCGATGGTGAAAAAAAGATCAAGCCCACTCTGATCCCTAAACCTTCTAATCGCTTCGATAATGCTGAGCGTATTTGGTTTGAGTAAAAGTCCGTCAGGCGACGAAGTCATAAGCAAAGCATGAAGTGAGAGCGCCTCATTTTCAGCAATTGCAGCAAGAGTATGATAATCATTGTTGCGAATGGCCAATGTGATCTGATGCATATTTTTGTTTGCCTGATCAATTCTCCCTTCGCGGAAAGGGTGCTGTTTCATCAATGAATGGCCCAAAGTACTTGATACTTTCTTTTCTTTTGAGGTGACAATCAGTATGATATCCGAAATTTGCCTCAGTCTGCTTTCCTTGGAGAGTGGGAAAGGGGTGGCGTATTCATCGGAAGAAGCAGCCACAAACGGACTCTCTCCCCATGTTACGAGACCACCATACACCGAACGGGAAGCACTGCCTGAACCGAGCCTCGCAATGACAGATGCCCTGCGAAAAAAATCATCACTGGAAAGTTTTTTCTGCCAGATGATCTCCTCCATACTCACCAGACAAAGCGCCAGGGCACTCATCGATGAAGCAGATGAAGCGATTCCCGTCGAATGCGGAAAATTATTTTCACTTCGAAAAACCAACATATAGTCGGCTAGAAATGGCATCTTGGAAATCAAATCATTGAGAAACAATGCAATCTTCTTTTCAAACGAAGGATTGCGTTGCCCATGAAAATAGTATTCCAGTGTGATCCGATTGTCAGGCTGATGCTTTTTTTGAAAAGCATGCGAAGTAATGGTCACTGATTTTTCAAGAGAAAAGCTCAGGGAACAATTCTCGGGAAGTTGGTGCCCTTTTTTACCCCAATATTTGATGAGGGCAATATTCGAAGGGGCCTTCCATTTTATAATTATCGCTTCATCGCTCATCATTGCAACCTATTCTTCTTGTTTAAATTTTGTAAATTATCCAATTAAAGCTGAACTACTTTCATCGAAAACAATCTCGTCATATCGGAATATGATGTTTAAATATTTATTATTAAAGTAGTTACGGACATATACTTCAGATGCGGCTGATGCCACCATTATAAAATCGCCACCCCAACCACCAAGCGATTTCACAGAACCGTCAAAATCAAAAAAATGCCTTGTTTTTACCGGCATTTCCTGAATAATTCCACCTAATATTGCTTCATGTTCATCAGCTAGCCGTTGAAAAGTTTTCAGTTCTGCAGCTTTTTCCATTTCAAGTGTAATTGTGGAGATCAACTGAATCTCTTCGGAGGTAATATTCTGAAGATTCATTTTTTGAATGCTCTCTCTGGTGTTTTGTTTTCTATTCAGGTAAATGAAATGGAGCTGCTTGCTAAACGGAGGGTAAAAGTTCGCTTTCCGGTATTCAGCTTTTTCGCCCTTCAGTTCAAAAATAATGGGTGACATCGATCTTGCACAGGCAATATCAGTTCCTGATCCATTAAATAACTGATTATTAAGTATAAATGGATCACAGTCTGCCCAATAAGCCACATTTGAAATAAATGAACTGCTCGACCCTATTCCCCAGGCAGGATCAAAATCCATTACTGAAGTTGCTTGAAACAGGTGCCTTGAAGTCAAAAAACGTGGATTCAATTTTTTTGCTGTTTTAAGCGTTTTTTGAAGGGTTTGTGCAAGATCGGCATTGTTGGTCTTCACCAGCTGAAAGTCGGGAAGGAGTAACTCCGAATAAAACCACAAATCATTATGAGCCATTGATTTCCATATCACAGATGGAGTTCCTTCCTTTTCAGTAATGGTGAGTTTTTGTCCAAATTGGAGCGGTAAGGCTAACGAAAGTGCTCCTCTGAGAACTGCATATTCTCCTGAAATCATCAGTTTGGCACGGGAATTAAATGTCTTATAGTTAATTGAGCTCATTTATTTTTCCTGAGATTATGAACGAAATTCTCTACTGCTGAATAGCTTACCTGAAGTGATGCAAAATGATGACGGGCAGAATCTTGCTCATCTGTGCTGGCATTTAGTTGGCTTAAGATATTTGAAAGATGCATCCTCATGTGGCCTGACTGAATACCTGAGGTGATCAGCGTTGCGATTGCTGCGAAGTGATTCGCAAGTCCTGCTGCAGCTGCGATCATCATTAGCTTTTGGGCATCCGGATATTTTAACATCGCCATTGCTCTTTTTACGACAGGATGAATTTGGGTGATTCCGCCAACAGTGCCGATTGCGATGGGTATTTCCAATTCAAAACGAAACTTGTCATCTGAAAGGTGTACGGATGTCAGACTTTTGTAGTTTCCATCCCTTGCGGCAAATGCATGAGCAGAGGCTGAGGTAGCGCGCCAGTCGTTTCCTGTAGCCAAAAGGACCGCATCAATTCCATTAAAGATCCCTTTATTATGGGTCACGGCTCTCGAAATGTCAATATTTGCAATATCAATTGATTGTTTAAACTTCTTAATAAAATCAAATGTCAAAAGTTCTTTATGCCATCCTTTCATTTTTTCTGTCGGACATTCAACCCAGCAGCGGACTTTGCAATCAGGGGTGTAATTCGACAA
>Ga0209748_1000674_pt1 | contig 17745 bp, 15 predicted proteins | sample BarGraIncu00421A_FD_185490 | JGI IMG/M metagenome (GOLD analysis project Ga0209748, IMG submission 185490) | Arctic peat soil microbial communities from Barrow, Alaska - Barrow Graham LP Incubations 004-21A (SPAdes) (version 2) | ecosystem: Environmental > Terrestrial > Soil > Wetlands > Peat... | reverse complement strand
GGGTTCTTCCAGAGAACATGCTGCACTCTGTCCCATGTACCTGGGAGTGAAAGGTGTGATTGCAAAGTCCATAGAGAGAATACACGCCGCAAATCTGGTCAACTTCGGCATAGTGCCATTCAAGTTTGCCAGGGATTCGGACTGGGATTTGCTGCCGGAAAGAACGGATATCCGAATACCAGGCATTCGAAAGTCGCTGGAAAAAGGCGACGAAAGCGTCCGGGCTCTGGCCGGTAATATAGAAATAAACCTGCTTATAAGCCTCTCCAAACGCCAGAGGGAGATCCTTCTGGCAGGTGGCTTGTTGCCCTTAACGGTAAAGAAAACGAAAGGAAAGTGAAAAACAGGAAATTAGCACTGCCCAAGTGTCGGCAGAGCTTTTCTCGTTTTCTCTAGTTCTTTTTCAGATACGACGCACTTCAGACGTTGAAGAAGGTTATGATATTCTGCGAAAGCATCTTTCCTGTTGCATCCTTTGCAGGCGTGCCCGTGCCGCTGGCAGTTGTCAAACTTCCGCTTGTGGCAGAAATTGACATGCCCTGATTCACGGCAAACCCGCTGTTCACATCTCTTGTCAGCGACTGGCTGTTCCGATCAGTTGCACTGAGAGCGGGAGCCGAGACATTGCCGTTGAAGCTCGATGACTTTAGCGGCAGGGGTGAGCTGAATACCAGGGGGAAAGAGTTCATCCAGATATCCATATCAGATGTTGCACTGCTATGGGTCAGATTTTGCTGGTTGGTGATATAAGATCCCCAATAAGTCTGGACATCAGGTTCAAAGGTCGATGAGCTTGGTGCATTGAAGAATGCCAACTGGCTGGCGCTGTAGCCCTCGCCCATGAACATGGTCTGGGCACCGGCAACACCCAATAGGCAGATTAGTGCTATTAATGCTACTATCGTTTTCATATTAATACATCCCGTTTTATTTAGTTGTTCTTTACTCCTGGAAATCTGACCCAACCTATTTATTCCTTATTGGTGAAGGGAGGCTTATGCCGGACCGTTTCGAGATACTGCACAAGGATCTGGCCGGAAGGATCGGCCGGCTTTCTACACCTCACGGCACCATTGAGACACCCCTGCTCATGCCCGTGGTCAATCCCCATCTTCCACTCATCACACCCGGAGAGCTGGCAGAGATAGGTGCAGATATGATCATCACCAACAGCTACATAATTAACCAGGATCCGGACCTGAAAATAAAAGCCATGGAGCGCGGACTGCATGAGCTCCTGGGCTTCGAAGGGCCGATTATGACCGACTCGGGCGCCTTCCAGCTCTCAGTCTACGGAGACATCGATGTTCAGCCCATGGAGATCCTGGATTTTCAATTCGCCATAAAATCGGACATCTCTGTGCCCCTCGACATACCAACTCCGCCTGATGTTTCCAGGGAAAGGGCAGAGTCGGAGCTGCAAACAACAGAGGAAAGGCTGCAAGAGGCTGCAGCTGCCGATAGATCGGCCTTGCTTGCGGGACCTGTTCAGGGCTCGACCTATCCCGATCTCCGGGAAAGAGCAGGCAAGTTTGCCCGCGACCTTGGATTTGACGTTTATCCCGTGGGCGGAGTGGTGCCCCTCATGGAGGCTTACAGGTACAGAGATCTGGTAGATGTGGTTGTGGCCGCCAAAAAGGGGCTGGGCTCGGGCGTGCCCGTCCATCTCTTCGGGGCAGGCCACCCCATGATCTTCGCTCTGGCAGCAGCCATGGGCTGCGACTTATTTGATTCTGCGGCGTATGCCCTCTACGCCCGCCAGGATAGATACTTGACCGTGCGCGGGACCTGGAAATTGGAGGAGATGAAGTACCTTCCCTGCTCCTGTCCCGTCTGCCAGGCGCATACTCGCCAGGAGCTGATGGACAGTCCCCATAAGACCCGAGATCTGGCCAGACACAACCTCTACGTATCGTTGCAGGAGATTCGGCTGGTCAAACAGAGCATTCGCGAGGGGTCGCTCTGGGATCTTCTGGAGACGCGCTGCAGATCTCATCCGCGGATGCTGGACGGCTTGAAGAGGCTCTGTGGCCAGGGAAAATGGCTGGAGGGCCTGGATACTGCCAGCAAGTCCACATTCTTCTACCTGAGCCCCGAATCGGCATCAAGGCCGGAGGTCATTCGCCATGCCAGGAGGGTCGGTCGCATCTGTCTGCAGGGCAACGTCTTGATCACCGACGATCCCGAAGCTGATAAGGCCGGCTATGATCATGTGCTGAACTTCAAGCCGCCTTTCGGGTCTTATCCGGCGGAGCTCTCTGAGACCTATCCATTCAATGCCGAGGTTCCAGAGGATGCAGATAATACCGCAATAGATCAGGCTGTGAAAATAACCAAGGAACTTATCAAAGCCAATCCCGAGGCCAGGTTCACCTTCAGGCTCAAGATCTGCGATTTGGGAGAACGCCTTGAGCAATAGTAAGCGTAACACCTGCCCTTTGATTACCGGTCAGAAATCCAATACCGCATCAGTCATCGTCTTGGAGTCCCCACTGCACATCCTGACGTATGAACTGCTCCTTCAGCTCGCCATGATGAGTCTCCAAGTACCGACGAACTGCTTCTACCACCAGGCTGTTGAGGTCAGGAAACCAGCCTGCTTTGACCTGAGCTTGCACGTCTTCAGCCAAGCGTTTCGGTAAGGAGATCTCCGCCTTCAACTCAGACATGAAAGGAGAATTAGTCACTTTTTATAGTTGAACCTTCCGATGGCAATTTGATTTCAATGTCTCACGCATATCATCTCTTTTTGAGGCATGCAAATGTCTAAATCCATCAATTTTGGCACTTCCAGGGTTTCATGTGGATAGGTCGAGGACTATTGCGGGACGAGAGACTTCAACATCTTCCAGACGGCTTCTTTCAATCGTCCCGCCCTGCAATCGTCTTCGACGCAAAGCTTCTTTTTATAGGATTATGTTATCATTGGAATTGATATGAAAACTTCCGCCTGCCATCCGAGACATTCCGGCATTCATGTGCTGCCAGGTGCATAAGCTATGACCAAGTACTTCGAGGTAGTCCGCCGCGACGGCCCGGCCCGCATGGGAAAGCTGCTCCTGGAGAGGTCGATCAGCACGCCCGGCTTTATCACGGGCGACGATTATGTAACAGCCGGCAGCGTCTACAGCTATGCCTCTGTGGATGAAGCCATACTGGCCCAGAAGACATTGAAAGGCCAACGGAAGCTGGCCGTACTTCCTTACGTTCTGGCAGCTCTGCACTCCGAGCCTGCCCTGGAGCTGCCAACGATGGAGACGGACGGCCCAAAGGGAGTGCTGGTTCATCCTTTCAGTGAAATAAAGCCGCAAAATGCGGACGTTTACTTGCTGGGCAACGCCGGGACCATCAAGAATCCAAGAGACCTGGTGAAGGCCGTTATCAATGTAAGGAACATGACCCCGCCAGATACTGCTCTTTATGCTCCAGCTCTCGCCACGCCTGCCAATCTGGCCTTGCTGGTGTACCTGGGCCTAGATCTACTTGACAGAACGCGCATGGTGGCTGATGGCCTCCTGGGCCGCTACCACACCCGCGATGGGATACGGATTTTTAGCGATCTTAACGAGCTGCCCTGCCTCTGCCCGCACTGCCGGAAGATGAATGAGAGCGGCCGGGAGACAAAGTTGCTCATTGCTCATAACCAGCATGTGCTGGAGGAGGAATTGCTCGCAGTTCGAGAGGCGATTCGCTGCGAGACGACTCGGGAATATATTGAACGGCAGGTGCGAGTAACGCCCGATCAGACGGCAGCCCTGAGGCTGCTGGGCGCGGAACACCAGTACCTGGAGAAGAGGACTCCCGTAAGCCGTCGAAGCATCTTCTATGCCAATTGCGCAGAATCGCTGCAGCGCGTGGAAGTCACCCGCTTCGCCGATAGGGTGATTAACCGGTATAAGGCTCCCCAGAGCGATGTTTTGCTGCTGCTGCCCTGCTCTGCCAGAAAGCCCTATTCCACATCCCGATCGCACCGGCTCTTTGCCGAAGCCATCGGATCTCACCGTCGCTATCTGCACGAGCTGATACTGACCTCGCCCCTGGCCCTGGTGCCGCGCGAGCTGGAGGAGGCTTATCCCGCCGCCAGCTACGATGTTCCCGTCACCGGCCACTGGGATCTGGAGGAGAGGGCTTGGCTGACTGAGTGTTTAGAGGCCTATCTCAAGAAGAACAAGTACGCCAGAATTGTCGCCCACCTTGATGGAGATCTGGAGGAGACTGTCAAGGACTCAGGCCTTGAGGCGGTCTACACCGGCGGCGGCACCAGCGGGCCGGCGCTGCAGCGGCTCGCCGATGCAGTTGCAGAGGCCTGCCGCGGCGGAGCCACGCGATTGCCCGATCTGCGCCTATTGCACTACCGTGCCCATGCGGATTTCCATTTTGGTCCGGGAGCAGGCGACGCTCTTCTGGCAGGAAAGATCGCAGTGAAAGGCAGAGAGATCCAAGATGAGACGAAAAAGCCGCTCGCTGCGACCACACCCAATGGCACGATCGCCATCTCCCTGGCAGGAGCAAAGCGGCTGGAGCCGCTGGGGTGCTACACCGTCCGGATAGGCGACTTCTTGCCCAAAGGCTCCTTGCTGGCGCCAGGCGTTGTGGATGCAGACGAGCAGATCCGGCCCGGAGACGAGGTAATAATCATAGGAGAGAAGGCCTTCGGCGTCGGTCGGGCCAGGATGTCAGGCTGGGAGATGAAAGAATCCCGCAGAGGCGTGGCAGTGGAGATAAGGCATATCAAGGAGAGATAAAGCCTTTCTCCGAATTTGGTATTACGGGCAGATAGCCCGGAAGAAGGAGCTTAAAATCGTGCAGTACAGGCAATATGCGTCCGCGGTATCAGGATGCTATGCTGCAGAGCCCTGGAGCCGATCCATTGGGGGTAAGTTTGTAGATATTGCCTGCCAGATCGACTTCAACATATCCGCCTTTCGGAGCGGCATCGAAGTTGTGAGTGACGAGATAGAAAGCAAGATCCTCAGAGTTGATGCGAGGATCGTCAAAGCCTGATGTTAAGGACCTCAGATCCGAGAGGGAATCTTTAGACGCACTGACTGCTGGCAGAGCCATCATGATTATGATCAAGATGATACCAATTGCACTTATCTCCTTCCATGCCATAGTCACATCTAAGGACTCTAAGAATCATATAGACGATTGTGTACAACTAGGATATAAAATTTAAACAGATGCGGCCAGAAACGCAGGAACAACGGAGAAAAAAAGTCTCCCCCGGTTGTTCCATGACGCCAGATAGGAAGGTCCATGAAAGGATGCTCTCGAATGCTAGAAATCGAACAATGACTTCTGCTTCTGCGCCTTCTGAGCAGCGCCTTCGAAGCTGAACAGATTGCTCTGAGCACGCCCAGCGCACAGCCGGTCTTTGGTGACCCCAAAGCTCTCGAAGATACGCAGCACTGGCGGAAGGATCTGCTTATCCACATAGTACTCCGTGTCCAGCGGCATGTTATTTTCCAAAACAAAAGCCGGATCTTCAGCTCTGTCTACGAAGAGCGCCTTGTTCTTGCGACTGCTCTTTCCCTTGATTATCACGAAAGGTACCCTGTCGCCCACACTTGGCACCTGTCCGCCCCGCTCTCTTATCTTCTCTACCAGTTGAATATGTGGCTGCTTGTTCTTGTAGGAGCCGGTGCTCTTAGTGTATCTTCTGGTAAGTGTCAGTTCCTCCAAAATCCCAGGATCCAAAGATAGATCCAGACTCTGCAACCTGACGACTACCGATCGAACGTGATCCACCGCCTCGTCCACTTTTCCCTCTTTAAGCACCAGCTCCAGGCAGGTCTTCAAGGTCTTGGAGGTCAGACCGCACCAATCACGCCTCACCGTCTCCATGCCGCGCACCTTAATTCTATCCTTCCAGACTTCACCCACCTGCTCGAATACCCAGAGAGCGTAGCGCTTTTTCGCCAAGAAGATTCCGCGTCTGGCGAAGGCCTCGAAGACCAGCTCCATAGGCGAGGGAAGACTGGACGTGACAGTCTCCGCAATCTTTTTACCGATCAACTCTGCGTCGTGCAGCGAGACGGGTCCGCCACCCGGACCGGCAGGGCTCAGGCGCACAAAGACGCTGTCTGTATCTCCATAAACGACTGCGAGATCAAAGCCCTTTGCCGCCGCCTTTCCAAAGGTCAGATCATCCTTGAATACGACCTTGCCGTCGATCACGTAAACCGAGCCTATCTCATCAATGACCTTCTTCGTGCGCAGGATGTTCTCCCGGCCAAAAGACGTAACCGCGTTGGCCAGAGCAAGGCTGTATAGCCTGGCCCGGGCATAACCCGAGTAGCCGTAGAAGCTGTTCAGCAGAATCTTCATGGCATACTGCTTGGCATCCAGAAAGCGGCGCTCCTCATCACCGGCCTTCTTCATCTGTTTCTTGGTCTCGGTTCTCTGATCGAGCAGCTCCTTCAGGACGCCCGGCATGATGCCTGGAGATATCTCGGTCGAGACGAACTTTCCTCCGGAAGGCGCGGTTATGATTTGATCAATTCCGGGCGAGTCTCGCAGCACGACTGTGGAGTAGCACAGGTTGTGGGCCATCATAATAGTCGGATAAAGAGACTTGTAATCCAGGATGACCACATCCTCCACCAGGCCTTTCTCAGGCACCAGTACGGCTCCGCCCTTCAGGTCAACATTTTCTATGTAACGTTCCTCTGAGATGTCTGCATCCGGCTTGGGGGGCACGACCCGGGATCGCTCGCGGAAACGGCGCAAGAGCAGGTTCTCTACCATCCCTGATTGGCCGCCATTGACGACATCCTGCAGCAAAGAACCACTGGCTCGAGCCATGGCGATATATTTGTCCATGAGCCGCAGGTCCAGCAGCATGTGCAGAGCTAAGACGGCATCTCGCCGAGAGTAGCTGATGAAGCGTTTCAGGCCTTCCCCATCACCGCTTTCCGCCCAGAGGGCCTCAATCTCTTTGGGGTCCACGTCGTACTTCTCCATTTTAAGAAGCTCAGCTGCAGCGTTTCGGAGCGTGTACTGCTTCAGACTGTAGGAGGAGCGGATGATGGGCAGGAGATCAACTACTACTCTGCCGGTGATGGAGACGTCGGTCCGATTCACGATCTTGCGCACGTACCAGGAATTTCCATCTCGACCGACCCTTGAATCTACATGCTGCTGTTTGGCCCTCTCCTGCAGATAGGGAAAATCGAACTCATTGGAGTTGTAACCTGCCAGAATGTCAGGATTGTAATCCCTGAGGATGGAGGCAAACTGGGCCAGAAGATCGTATTCATCCCGGCAGGATCGAGTGTCCGAACGAAGGCAGTCGATATTCTTTCCCACCAGTACCAGGTCTTTTTGGCCCAGATATTCCGGCTGGAAGGCCATGCTGATGAGAACAACCGGCGAGACTTCGGCTTTGGGCATGGCTCCGTGATCTGGCAAGCACTCGATGTCGAAGCTCATGAAGCGCAACGGTGCATTGGCCTCATGCTGCACTGGATGCAATGTTTGCACGTTTACGATTGGAACTGCCTGTGCTGCATGTGAGGCATCCTGGCTGAGAGTCCATTCCGGGATGGGCGCCTCTACCCATCCCATGCCGCCTAATCCCTGATCGATAAGAAACCTGTTCTTGAAGAGGATGTCTGTTTCATAGACGACTTTGATGCCGGGAACCTCACGCACACGTTCCCTGAGGCTGCGCACCTCTTTGGGATCAATGGCGGTGATCTTGAGCATCTTCTTGGGTGAATTCTGATATCCGATGGGCTCAAAGCGCTCTACCTCCTCGACCTCCAGCCCCAATGCCTGCAGATCCTCGGCCGCCCTTTTCAGGCAGCCTTCCTCGACGCCCGCGTAAAAGTAGGGCCGAAATCCTGCCACGCGACAGGTAACGCTTTTCCCCTCAGGCGTCGAGCCGAAGAGCTGCACCAGAGGATTTCTATTTGAGTCATAGGAGTAGTTGGCGTCCAGGATCTGGAAGATCATCACTTATAAATGGAAATTTTCGCATAAATAGCTAATCATGCCGACCTCATTGGTTCAAACCAGGGTTTCAAAATTGGATACAAATATGGGTTCTGCAAGTCCAAGAGCATCGGCCAGGATGTGTCGCCTGCAGATCATGGTACAAATAAAAATGGGAACCCGATATTCCCGTTATCTTTCGCTCTTCCACTTGACCTTATCTCCCTTGACCTTCACCACGTCGCTCTTCTCCAGCACCTTGGCCAGCTCCTCGGCAACTTCCTCCCCGTCAATCAAGATGTCGTCACCGTCTTCATCTTTCAGACGCATAGAACAGTTTTCTATGAATTCCCCAAAATCCATCTTTCGAGATGTGGGTGATGTGGCGAGCTTCTCGATCAGCAATCCCAATACTCTGAGATTCTGAAACTCTTCCGGATATAAATCACTGAACTCTTCATCGAGCTCGCTGGAGAGCGGCGTTGTGAACTCATCGACATAGACTCCAACGGTCTTTTCCAGATGGAACTCAATCGTGGTCTTATACTGCTCTGGTTTTGGGTCGTAATCTCTTGAATTGACTGGAATATCCAGCAGAGGGTCGTCCAGCTTATCACCCACGGGCTCTCCGATCTTTATATCGTTCAAAGAAAGAACAGACTTGGCAAAGATTTGGGCTTTCCCAAATTTTACTAGAAAGCTCAACCATCCTGTTGAATTGAAATCCAGGGATTCCTTTTCGACTTCCGAAAGGCTGTCCGGGTCCTGAGAGAGCGCCAGTATCTTATCCCTCTTTTCCGTCATAGTGGGGTCCAGCTCCGCCATGAAGAGCTCATCGAATTCCTCCTCGGTCGTGCTCCGGGCAAGGACGATCTTCAGCACTGATAAATAGCTCTCGTACTCTTCCATGTCTTTTGCCACATCTTTGAGCAGGCTGTGTCTACCATGAAGGAAACAAGTCTGCTCCTCCAATACCACAAGGGAAGGCTTGAGCTCGACTTTGATGCCGGCATCACTCAGAAAGGTCCGGATCTCTTTGGCCTCTTCTTCATCGTATTCTCCGAGATTGAACATGGGCGAGAGAATTATAAGAAGGACTAAAAAAAGCTTTACATGGGAGAGGCTCGAAGCCAGGGTGTCTGTGATCATCTGATCTGTCTCGTTGACACGCACTCCCTAATTCTATTTAAGGCTCATACGCCATGTTTGCCATCAGACTACGTGATCGCTCAATCGTGATCGCTCAATGTCTCGCGGCTGAAAGATTTATCATGTAGTGTATAGTTCGGTAATTCAGCTCGAACTCTATGGAGGCCTGAGTTGAAGATCGCTGTGGATATTGACGGGGTATTGGCAGATCAAGTCGGAGCTGTCCTGGAAGTAATTGAAAGAGAATACGGGCTGAGGTATTCCAAAAGCGATATTGATCGTGCCCACTGGAGCTTCGGGGGAATCGAGATCTGGACTGAGATCGGAAAGCTGCTGGCCGACCCGGAATATGTGCTGCAGGTACCCTTGATTGAGGGTTCGCAAAAAGCCATAAAGCGGCTCTTCAGGCATGATGTATTTGTGGTGACAGCCAGAAGGCCGAATTCAGAGGTGGCCACAAAGCAGTGGCTGAGTGCACATTTCCCAAGCCTGAAGCAATACCATTCTGCAAGTACAGGCTCCAAGCATAACATACCTTCAGATGTGTTGATTGACGACCTCGACATGAATATCGTAGAATTTGTCAAGAGCGACCCCAATCGACATGGAATTCTGTTCCAGCACCCCTGGAGCCTGAATGGCATGGATATCGAGAGCTACTCAGATCAAGTGTCATATTGCCCCGATTGGCGAAACGTGGTGTTGGCAGTCGAGGCTTTTGACCGCTCCCGCCAATGATCGTTCCCGATTTCTTCAAGGCCAATGTTCGGCCGAGCATCCAACATCTTTATGGTCTGGAATAGTAATTCTTTCGCCAGGATTATGAATTGAGGCTCATATATGCTGGAAAGGCTCAAGAAATCATTGCTGGAGGCTCCCGTATTCAAGCGAGGCAGCTACAACTACTTCATACATCCCATCACAGACGGCGTTCCCGAGGTCAGGCCGGAGCTTATCCGGGAGGTTACAGCCAACATCGTGCGCATTGCCGACCTGGAAGTGGACAAAATTGTGACCGTTGAGGCCATGGGAATTCCTATAGGCATCGGCCTCTCCATTATCACCGATATTCCCCTGGTGATAATACGCAAACGTAAATATGGACTTCCCGGCGAGATCGAAATCAGCCAGAAGACCGGCTACTCCAAATCGCAGCTCTTTCTAAACGGAATAAAAAAAGGCGATCGGGTCATTGTGGTGGACGATGTGATCAGCACGGGTGGAACTCTTCTCGCCACGCTGGAATCGCTGAAAATCGCTGGGGCGACAGTTGTCGATGTGGTAATAGTGGTGCAGCGAGGAGACGGTGTGGAGAGGCTGAAGTCCAAGGGTTATGCCGTCAAGACCATGGTCCAGGTCGAGGTCGATGAGAGCCGGGTGACCAGGGTCAGGGAATCCCATAACGATCGCTGTGCCGTTTTGAAGTGATCTGTGCCGGGGCATGAGCCCAAAAAGAGACCGATATGGATCCGGAAAAGAGTCTGGAAGAAGATCTGCAGATGGAGACCTTGAAATGGCTGAAGAAAGCAGAAGAGCTCTATTGCCAAATATCCGGTGATGAGCATTTCCTGGACAACGTCTCTGCCTATATCCATGACTCCCATTATTTCCTGGAAAAAAAGGACCTCATCAGGGCCTTCGAAGCTGTGATTTGGGCCTGGGCCTGGATGGAGATCGGCCTGGAGAAGGAGATATTAAAGCAGAAAGTGTGAGAGGCAAGCCAGGTACTGGCAGAGATGCCAGGCTTTATCTATCCTTCAGAAGTATAAAAAGGGCAAAGATTTAAACGATCAGTAACTTTAGGTTAGTATTATATACTTAGACTTAACAACACGGGATTAGAATGAGGATTGACTACGAAACCCGGTTGGATGAAGCAAAGTCCCTGGCGGACATATTCGAAGTTGTCAAATCACTGGTACTAAATAGCACGGGCAAGTGTAGAGGAGGGCTGATGCTGGGCATGGCCAACCTGGGAAACCATCCCCAGGGATTCTTCGGCGGCTTCTTCACCACAGGATCAAATGTCATAGTCCTGAATAAGATTCCGCTGCAAAGGATCAAGGAAACGAGGCCCGAGCTCTATAAGCCCTATGTCTTTCATGTGCTGCTGCATGAGTATATCCACTCCCTGGGTTACCTGGATGAAGCGGAAGTTCGCTCCAAGGTTCATCATATCACAAAAGAGGCTCTCGGAGAAGAGCACCTGGCGACTCAAATGGCTGCCAATACGATAGGCTTCATTAAACACCTGGCTTATCCCGACGTATCCTGGAAGCCGGACGATACCGGACTCGAACTGGTGGAAGGATTCGATAGGTCGAGCGTCTCATATATCGCTTAATACGTCCATGAAATGGCCATGCAAATGTTCATAATATCAAAAAGAACAATGCGGCAGCGACCGGAACGACGAGATTATCATCAATTGGCGAGGGCAGGCCTTCCACAATTGCGGTGATAGCGGCAAGCGCAACTCCAACCCAGCCCACTAACAGACAGACGGGAAGGGAAAAGAGGAAGAATGCAAGAGATCCCTCAACCGTTTTGCATCTATTATAGGGAAGCGGATGGCAAGCTCTGACCCCAAAGATCGTGGCCGCGGAATCACCCAGGGCAAGAGTCAAAATTGCGGTCGCGATTTCATTGGAGTTGCCGAGAAATAAAGCCGCCAGCAGCGTTCCCACAACATACCAGAAGGCTCCATAGCCGGGGAATCTGACGTTCTCTCTTTCGAATGTTTCCTCAAACCAGTCAGCGACCGGAATTTTTCGACCTTGTATTCTCCAAACAACCATAATTGATCCCAACAGAAGCAGCAGACTCAAGAAAATAATCAAATTTTTGCGACCAGAGTAAAATAGAATCGCTATCAAAAACAGGCCAAAAAACGAGTGCAAGAGCTTCCTTCTGATCTCAAATTCAAATGCCGCTCTTTTCATGAAACCTCAGCCTTCAACGCCCTCGATCTTCCTAAATGAGCCACACCGAACACTTACCTGAAGCACCTTCAAATTCATGATGCATTCAACCCTGCCCTTTTGGGCAACAGGTATCTCTCCTTATATTTCCCCAGATCTATGCCCAGAAGATAAATCAATCCATGAATAGCCCAGGTATTTATAGGCCAGGTTAATGCAAAAGTAATTGCCATAGGTTCCATGAAGTGATAATGCCATAGCCCCGCCAGAGAGCCAATCAGTTCCATATACCCTCCAACTGCCAGGCTGATTACCATAATGGAGACATTCCACTCGATTGAATGTCTCCATGAGTAAATTAGACCGATGACCGCCATAACGGCATACATCTCCAGAACCTCTCTTCCCGCAATAGCCAGATACCCCTCCCAATAGAAGAAGAGGGCAAAGACTATGCTAGTGAGGACAAAAGGCAAGATGCTCCAGCGCTGCATATTTTTAAAGATGCCAAGGCCAGGAAGCCATTTCATGGAGAGATCCGATAGCTGCAGAATGACAACCATCATCAGCATCCATCCGGAAACGACGAAAAGCGAAACATCCAAGCTTCCGGCATAAGCAAGCAGCCCGACCGAAACGTTGGTATGCTCGACAACAACCGAGACAAGTGCTGAGGAAAGCATCAGAGCTACCAGGTTTTTTGTTTTCATCCTTGCTGCCGCTACCAGGGCCACCATTATGGCCGCCAGGTAGCTCAGTTCGAATATGAGGCTGGAATGCCGGATGTATCCATCTGAATAGTAGCCTACCAATGAGGCCAGCGCCACCAGAAGCACTATTGCGATATTGGTCTTTCTCCTGGCAATATCCTGCTTGGTATCCATGAGGTCTTTGAGATTAAGGTAAACGATATCATTCATCAGCTGGAGAATGGTGGGCGTTAAGTAGCGAAATACCGGCAAGCGTCCCAGATCGTACAGGAAGAAGTCTGCGCCGATGTTGAAAAGGGTCTCCCAGCCAGGCAGTTTCATCAGAAGCTCGATACCCCATTCGTAAAATCCCTTGACCGACGGATCAGGACGGTCCCAGTTTCCATCTTTTCCTCCCGGATGGCTGTAAGGCAAGCGGTCGAGATCAAACTTGGCTGAGGCATTGCCAAGGCCGGATTCCTGCGCTATTCTTATATGAACCACGTTCATTGGATCGTAGCCCATAATTTGGCAGGCAATAGAGTCAGCCATGACCACATCATTGGAGGCGACAATAGTCTCAAAGGATAGCGGTCTTGTTGACAGGGGTCCTATGGCCTCTCCGCCAATGCTGCCGTCAATCACTACAAGGCTGGGGGTGAAAGCGTTATTCACTTCATAGATGGTGCGTTCTATGCCCTTGCGGTGATACTTTGCTTTGTCCACATCCGGGAAGGTGCCGTACATATTCTTCATGCCCAAAGTGACTCCCGTGAGAAGATGGGTCTTCATGGTTGGAACTGAGATTATTACATCGGCATTGATGGACTCCATAGAGACCTTCTCGACGCCTAAGACGCTGTCATTTCCGAAGTCGAAGTTCACAATCTTGGTCTCAGAGAGGTTCAGGAGCCTAACTCCTTTCGTTTTAGCCCAGTCCACCCAACCTGAATCCTTAGCCGCCTGCCAGAACTTGGTCCAGATCATATCGGCATCGACCAAAATAGGCTCCCCGCCTGCGGATCTGATCAAATCAACCAGCTCTTCTGCCACAACTGTGCTGGTATAGGATCCTTTGATCTCAGGAACGCCCCCACATATGTTGACTTTAACCAGTACTTTATCACCGTTTTTCACGAACTTGCCGATGCCACCCAAGGCGTTTATGGCATCTTGCGCGCATTTTGGTGTCGATTCCCCTGGTGACGGCGTATATCGATGGGGCCTTCTCGTCCTTTCTTTCGACACCTCCATCGTCACCATCCTCATCGATTTTAGTTCTGATCCGGTTCTTGCTTTTGACATCGGAATATGTGTAGGTCTCTTTGGAGAAGCGTCTCTTCTTCTCAACAAGAAGGGCAGATGCATATCCGGCAAAGATCCATACCGGGTAGAGCAGAAATAAAAAGGCAACAACGATTGCAGGGACATCCGATCTGGAGACACCGGTGAGGTTCGTGTGGAACATAAATTCAGAGGCCTTCATCCATGAGAAGAACGGGAACGGGCAGCGAACGGTATCTGCACATAGTAGGGCGCTGAAGATTATGAATGTTATGGCAATTGCTATCCCCACTACGATCTTGGCATGCCTGTTCCACTCAAGCCTCTTGCCCAAAAAGTAAATGGCAAGGCCGGAAAGAAAGAGCAAAGGCGGGTCTATCAGAAAACTCATTGTCGAACCTCAAATTTCGAGATCGCCTCTTTACGCCGTATATTGAGGTGATCCTAAATTGAAATAGGGTTAAAAATATTTAATCTTAATCCCGGGAATGGAATCGAGGAAAAGCCGATGCGCTCTTAAAGTAGGGTTGCATAAGGCCAATCCATTACTATTCAACACGGAAGAGTTGATTTCGTTGGCTTGTTAAGTGTTGATGCTTTCGTTATAGACTGGCGAATTGTCTCGTGAAACGGTATAAGTTGCATTGAGATGCAAGAAAAGCAAGGGCAGTCAGTTTCATGCGTCTCCGGATATAAGTTAGTACCATTACAGTATATTATCAGCATAATTAAATGTTAATAGGTTAATTTGATTGTGACGGGATACACTTTGATAATTGAATTGCATGATCTTGCTCCTGAATTTGGCAATCATCAGAAGCGCGATCGTTCCTCCTTCCTCTCGGCCAGATACGCCTTAGCCACCTTAGGGTCCGTCGCCAGGTCATTTATTCTCTGCTCTGACATCTCCCAAATCATATCATCCAATTCAATCTCTTCATCTCTCTTCTGCCACCAGGAGAGGCAAATCGTCGCCGCCAGCTCGCAGGCGTCCTCATCAGACATATGGAGAGATGCACAGAACGCCTCACCCACGCATGCGCCCGCAGGTGCTCTGGTACAATAATCACAAGTCATTATCGGCTCCTCAACTCCAAAAAGCTGCTTTCTTTAGATATTTTCTTATCGGCATTGGCTTCATCCCCGATTAGGGACGGACGTTTAATAGAATGTATTAAGCTATATCGATTCCCAGCTATATAAGTATATTACATAAACTAAAAAGTTCCAAAGATAGAGTTTTCGATCCATCTTCGCGCATTTGGGTTCAAGTTGCCGGCATTCCGACATATCCCTGTTTTTCAATCTTTGAAAATCAACGCTTGTAGTATGTGTTTATATAGAACCTCAAACATTGGTTAGCTATAAGAATTGAATCGCAATTGAATCGTTATCGAGGTAATTAATTGGCAGGACAATTTAACGGGAGCCCTATTTACATACTTAGGGAAGGCAGCCAGAGAACTGCTGGAAGAGAGGCACAAAGATCGAATATCATGGCCGCCAAGGCCGTGGCTGGTGCCGTAAGAACCACTCTCGGCCCCAAGGGCATGGATAAGATGCTGGTAGACACCATGGGAGACGTGGTAATAACCAATGACGGCGTCACCATCCTCAAAGAAATGGATATTGAGCACCCTGCCGCCAAGATGATGGTAGAGATTGCCAAGACTCAAGACACCGAGGTTGGAGATGGAACCACTACCGCCGTGGTCCTGGCCGGGGAGCTTCTCAAGCAGGCCGAAGAGCTGCTGGAACAGGAGATCCATCCTACAGTTATCGCAGCAGGCTATAGGGCTGCAGCCGAAAAGTCCATGGAGATCCTGCAGAGCCTGGCAGTAAAGGTCACCGTGAAAGATGAAGACCTTCTAAGAAAGATCGCCATCACAGCTATGACCGGCAAGGGCTCTCAAGCTGCCCGGGATGATCTGGCAATTATTGCCGTCAATGCCATCAAAGCAGTTGTGGATGATGATGGATCTGTCGACACCGACAACATAACAGTAGAGAAGAAAGTCGGCGGAAGCATAGGCGACTCGGTTCTCATTAGCGGTGTGGTTATCGATAAGGATAGACTCCATCCCAGCATGCCGAAGAAGGTCACCAATGCCAAGATCGCTCTGCTTAATGCGGCTGTGGAGATTGAGAAGACCGAGGTCGATGCCAAGATTCAGATCACCTCCCCCGATCAACTTCAGGCATTCCTGGACCAGGAGGAGACTATGCTCAAGGGCATGGTTGATAAGATTGCAGCCTCCGGTGCCAATGTGCTATTCGTCCAGAAGGGCATAGACGACCTGGCTCAGCACTATCTGGCCAAGGCCGGCATCTATACCGTGCGCCGCGTCAAGAAAAGCGACATGGAGAAGCTCGCCCGTGCCACAGGCGCAAGGGTTGTCACCAGCATCCACGAGATCTCCAAAGAGGATCTGGGAAAGGCAGGTCTGGTCGAGGAGAGAAAGGTCAGCGATGAGAAGATGACCTTTGTGGAAGAGTGCAACAATCCCAAGTCAGTCTCCATAATCCTGCGTGGCGGAACCGAGCACGTGGTCGATGAGCTGGACAGGGCCATGGAGGACGCTCTCCGGGTTGTAGGTGTAGCTGTCGAGGATAAGATGCTTGTCGCCGGCGGAGGAGCACCAGAAGTAGAGTTGGCTCTGAGGCTGCGAGCTTATGCCTCAACCGTGGGAGGCCGCGAGCAGTTGGCCATTGAATCCTTTGCTGATGCCATGGAGATCATACCCAAGACCCTGGCCGAGAATGCCGGCCTGGATCAGATCGATACACTCGTATCTCTGCGCAGCCAGCACGAGAAGGGGGTGAAGACTGCAGGTCTCGATATGGATACCGGCAAGCCCGTTGATATGCTGAAGCTAGGCGTGGTCGAGCCTCTGCGGGTCAAGACCCAGGCCATCAATTCTGCAGCCGAAGCCGCAGTCATGATTCTGCGGATCGACGACGTCATCGCCTCCAAGTCCGGAGGACCGGGAGGCATGGGCGGAATGCCCGGCGGTATGCCTGGCGGCATGGGCGGAGAGGACTTCGAATAGGTCCTAACCGCTTCTTTTTTGTCTATTTTTTGAATCTATATTTTGGTCATTCGTGACCGTTTGGTCGTTCTTGCAGTTTGTTCTCATCACTATGAATTAATGATGGAAAAGGACATTAACGTATTTCAGAGATTACATATACACCAAGGGCTTAGAGGAAATTGAGTCGGAGTCGGAGAATATCATGCGTTGAGGTTGAAATCATGAAAATCAGCATCTTGGTCGGAGCAAATGCATGAAAAAATCAACCATCTTTGCCATCTTCATACTTGTGTTGGCCATAATAGGCATTTCAATCATAAGCCAGCAAAAAGGCAACTTTTCCGTATCCGTGGAAGAGATCACGTTGGGTGCCCCCGCCCTCGAGACGAATGCGCTTGTCTACGTTGCTGAAGACCAGGGCTACTTCAAGAAAAACGGCCTCAATGTAACCTTCAAGAAGTACGACTCCGGTGGTGCGGCGGTTCCCGGTCTGCTGAAGAATGAGACGGATCTTGCTCTCGCTTCAGAATTTGTCGTGGTCAATACCATCTTTAAAAAGGGCGAGGTCCGGACTCTGGGGAGCATCGATAAGTTCGAGAACATGTTTGTCATCGCCAGAAAGGATCGAGGTATCGAGAAGATCACCGACCTTCGGAACAGGACATTTGGAGTTCCAGAGGGAACGATCGCCGACTTCTACCTTGGCAGGTACCTAAATCTCCATAATCTGAA
>Ga0209748_1000673_pt1 | contig 17746 bp, 18 predicted proteins | sample BarGraIncu00421A_FD_185490 | JGI IMG/M metagenome (GOLD analysis project Ga0209748, IMG submission 185490) | Arctic peat soil microbial communities from Barrow, Alaska - Barrow Graham LP Incubations 004-21A (SPAdes) (version 2) | ecosystem: Environmental > Terrestrial > Soil > Wetlands > Peat... | reverse complement strand
GGCGGTCACGACCGCCCTCATCACGGGATGGAGCCGCGGTGGCACTCGCCGCCGTAGCAGCCCTGAGGCCCAGATCCGTTGTTGCCGTGGCACTTCACGCACACGGCGCCGTTGCTGAACACTGCGTTGGCGTGGTCGTGCTTGAAGGCCGTACTGTGCGGCAGGGTCACGCCGTGACAAGCGGTGCAGAACGAGCTGCTGTGGCACTTGGCGCAGAGACCCGGCGACGAGATGGCCGTGCTCGGGTGCGTCGCGACCCAGCCGACGGGATGCGGCATCTGCAGGCCGTGACACGCGATGCAGAACGAGCTGCTGTGGCACTTGGTGCAGAGACCCGGCGACGAGATGGCCGTGCTCGGGTGCGTCGCGACCCAGCCGGTGGGGTGCGGCATCTGTAGGCCGTGGCACTTGATGCAGCTGTCCTTGCCGTGGCACTTGACGCACTTCTCGGGGTGGTCCAGCGCGTAATTGCCGTGATTGCTCGTCCAGCCGCCGGGATGCGGCATCGGCAGTCCGTGGCAGCGGATGCAGAACTTGGGGTCCTTCTTGAGGTGACACGACACGCAGATGGTCTTGCCCCGGTTGAGGACGATGCCGCCGTGGATATTGTTCCAACGTTTCGGGTGCGGCATCTCCAGCCCGTGGTGGCACTCGGTGCAGAAGGTCTTCTTTTCGTGGCAGCCGCGGCACTGCGTGGCCGAGACGTGCAGGCGCATGGCGATCTTGGGCGCGGTAGCCGGCACGCCGCCGATGTGACAGGTGCTGCACGTGTCGGGCAGCTGTTTGCCGTCGTGGCAGCGCGCGCAGATCGACATCTTGTTCTGGCTGCTGCGCGCCACCTCGAGCTGCGTGCCCGGGTGCGAGATGTTGGCGTGACAGGTCAGGCATTGGTAGCCGGCCTCGCGCAGGCCCTTGTGGTTGACGCGGATGTTGCCCACGACCAGGTCCTTCTCGATCTGGGACTTGGGATGGCACTGCACGCAGTTGGCCGAGCCGACATACGTGGTGACCGGCCGCTCGTACTGGTTGGAGACGTACAGGATGAGGTTGCTGGCGCCCTGCAGGTTGCGGATCAGGTAGTTGAAGACGCCGGGCTTGGTGTGGCACTTCTGGCAGCCCACGCCGGCGCGATAGTGCGCGGTCTGCTTGTAGGTGGCCACCTCGGGTTTGATGATGTGGCACACCTCGCAGGTACCGATGCGGTTCAGGGTGGAGAAGCCGATGATGGCGGCTACGAAGAGCACGCCGAGCGCCACGAGCACGCCGAGGATCCACCGGCGGGGGATACGCCCTTCCAGCAGAACGCGGCTCTTGGCGGGCTTGCGCTCAGCCACGGCTCACTCCACCCCTGCGATCGGTGAGGAGCTCGGCGCCGGCGTGGACGGAAGCGAGTACTTCACGCCGCCGAGCAGCTCGTGAGCCTTCGGGTCGCCGCTTGCGTGCTGCTCGTGGCACGCCTGGCAGTTGGCCACCACGTGGCAGTTGAAGCAGGTCTCGGCGCCCTTCTGGGCGGTGACCGCGGGATGGCTGTCGACAAAGCCCGCCGGGTGCGGCATCTTCACCTGGTGGCAGGTCTTGCAGTACTGCTTGGTGTCGTGGCACTGATCGCAGGCCTTGCTGTCGCCGCGCTTCTTGACGGTGAGGCCATGCTCGGAGATCCACGCTGTGGGGTGCGGCATGAGGATGCCCTTGTGACAGTCGGAGCAGGCCCCCTTCTTGACGTGGCAGGCGCTGCAGGTGGAGAGGATGCCGACGGCCCCGTGCCGCGTCGCCCAGTCGTTCTGCTTGTGGGTGAGCGGCACGGCCCCGTAGTTGGGCTTGGTGTGGCACAGGTCGCAGCGGGCGGTGGCCACCTGTCCCTGGGGGTCCTTGAACTGATTGTTGTGACAGATCAGGCACTGGTCCATCACCGGATAGGTCCGTGAGCCCTCGGGTACCGCCGTGCCATGCGCCTGCGTGGAGTGACAGCGCATGCAGAGGAAGCCGGCCTCGATGAGGTGCTTGTGCTGCACGCGGATGCCGTTCTTGGACACCGCGTGGAACAGCAGGTCGTTGTTGTGACAGCGGCGGCACGACTGGTTGAGCACGTAGCCGAGGATGGGCTTTTCGTAGTCGCCGGTGATCTGGGCGATCGGCTGCTGTAGGGCCTCGAGCTTGGCCGTAAGGAAGAAGAACGGGCCCGGCTTGCTGTGGCACTGCTCGCAGTTGAGGTCGCGGTGGGCCGACTTCTTGTACTCGTCCACGTAAGGCACGTGGCTCTTGCAGGTGCTGCAGAACTGCGGCGTCGAGGTCGCGGCGAGCGCGACGCCGATGCCCACCACCACCACCGTGAGGAGGATGGCGGCGATCGTGAGGCCGCGTATCGTGAGCCGGAAGCTCACGCCTCAGCGGATCCTGATCACAGTCGGCCTCGCGTTGTGCACGGCGCTTCTGTGGCAGAGCGCGCAGCCGTACCCGTTGGAATGCCGGGCCGCGCGGCCGTGGCAGCTCAGACACACGGAGCTGCTCGGTATCTTCTGGGCCGCGTGGAACTTGCTCTTGTGGCACCGCCCGCAGCTGGTGATATGCGAGCCGCGCTTCTTGGCGTGCAGCACCTTGTGGTGACAGGCCGAGCAGACCGACTTCTTCGTGGGGTTGGCCGAGTGCTGCGCCTGCGCCGCCCCACCGGACCCCGTGCCCTTGTGGCAAGTCGCGCACTTGTTCTGGGGCACGTTCTTGCCGGCGTGCTTCTTGGCGTGGCACGAGCGGCAATTCTTGAAGCCCGGGCTTGACACCTGGTGCAGGTGAAAGGCCACGGCCGACGAGTGGCAAGCCGCGCAGGAGACCTTGCCGGCGTGCTTCTGGAAGCCGTTATGGCACGCGGTGCAGTTATCGAACTGCTGGGCGCCGTTGTGATGCGGGCTCTGGCCGGGGTGACAGTCGAGGCAGGCGGGCGTCGAGCCGAGGTGCGGGTTGGCGCCGTGCGTGAACGCTACCGTGTAGCCCTTGTCGACGGGGCTGTAGAGATGGCAGCCCTGGCTGCACGCGGAGCTGGGCGACGAAAGCGACGAGGTGTCCTGGCCGGGGAAGTGGCAGGACCAGCACGTGTTGCCGGGCACGCTCACGAAGCCGGCGTGACACGCGGTGCAGGTGGCGTCGGTGGGGGCGCCGTTGCCGTGGCAGACGCACCCCGTGGCGCCGTCGTGCTGCCAGGTGTCGAAGGCGTGCGCCGGTGCTGCGGTGAACGCCAGCGCGACCGCCGCGCCGGCGCACAGCAGCACGAAGATGGCGACGGCCACGAGCGCGTGCTGACGCCGACCTGCCATAGCTCTCACCTCCCGGCCGCCCTCGAGGCGGCTCCGTAGCGGACCATCGTTGCCCCGGCGCTCATCAGTCGAACACCGACCAGATGATGAACGCCGTCATCAGGATAGCGCAGAAACCGGCGAACGCGGTGATGATCCACCACAAGACGTCGGCAGCGTAGGTCTTCCAGGTGATGCGCTTCTCGACCAGGACCTCATCGAGGGTGCCCTCGCGCACGCGGCGCGCGAACTCGAGCGGGCGCTCCGCCCTGTAGTGCTCGACGGGCAGCGAACCTGTGAAGATCACCTTGTCGAGCGGGAAGCTCTCGGGCCTGGCGTGAGCGCTGAAGAAGTGCACGAAGATGAAGATCACACCCATCGCCAGCAGCGCTTCGTTGGAGTGGATGACGAGGGCGATGTTGAGGAAGACGCCCGGCAGCACTTTCGTGAACCAGAGCGGGAACCACATCATGAACCCGGTCATGCCGATGATGACGGTGCCGGCCATCATGGACATGTAGTCGAACTTCTCCCAGTACGTGTAGCGGTCGAACTGCGGCTTGGGGCCCTTGCCAAAGAACCAGGCGAACATGCCGATCATGTCCTGCAGGTCCTTCTTGCCGGGCATCAACGAGCCGGGGCTCCTGAGCAGCTTGCCTCGGCTGTGCAACAGCATGACGACCATGAACGCGAACTCGGCCGTCCAGTAGAACACCGTGACGATGGCGGCGATGCGATGGTAGACGCCGGCCGCCGTGACGCCGCCGAAGAGGTCCATGAACCAGCGCGCCCACTCGGTGTCTTTGTACTTGAGCGGCATGCCCGTGAAGACGAGCACGGTGAAGCTCACGAAGACGAGGAAGTGCATCCAGCGGTGGAACACGTTGAACCGCCGGTACTCGATGCGCGTGCGCACTTTCTGGGGTGCGGCTTCAGCCGTGATGGTTTCGCCTGTAGAGGCCATCCTTGATCCCCCGGTTGATGTACAGGGCCGTGTGCACGAGGGCGAACGTAAAGACCACCGCGATGAGCATGATGTAGAGGGCGTAGAACGTCCAGACCGCGAACGACGAGCTCGGGCTCTGCGGGTCGACGTGCACCATGAAACCGGCGAAGTTCTCGTTGGCCCCCGGATGACACTGGGCGCAGGTGGCGACGAGGTTCTGCTTCGACACCTTGCTCTCGGGGTCGGACGGCGGCAGGATCTTGTGACCGCCGTGACAGTCCGTGCAGACGGCGGCCTTGGCGGCGCCGAGGTAGGACGCCTTGCCGTGGTAGCTGTCCAGGTAGGTCTTCAGCCGTTCCGCGTGGCAGCGCGCGCAGAGAGAGTCGATGGAAGCGCGGAAAGCCGGAGTGTCCGGCGGGGTGATGTTGTGCGCCACGTGGCAATCGGCGCAGACGGGCGCCTTGCCGTTGGACTCGCCAAACACGAGGTTGCCGTGGAACGAGCCACGGTACATGGCGAACACGTCGGCGTGACAGTTGTTGCACGCCGTGAGCTTCGCCGTCACCAGCCACGCCTGCGTCTGGTCGGCCCCGTGCAGACCGGGCTTGAAGCCGATATGACAGCTCGTGCACGCCAGCTTGCCGTGGCGGGAGGCATCGTACACCCCGCTGTTGACGAAGATGCTTTTCTGCCGGCCGCCGACGTCGATGGTTCGATTCTGCACGTCCTGCTGGCCGTGACAGTGGAAGCAGGCGTCGTTGCTGGAGGCATTGAGCGCCGACTCCGCGGTCGAGGTGGAGGCGACTGCCGCGGCGGCGAAGCCGAGCGCGGCCGCGCTGCACAGGAGCGCCGCGAGCAGGGCGTACCGCAGACGCGTCACGGCTTCACGCCCCTCTGCTGGTGGCAACGGTCACACATCGCCTGCGGGTGACACACAAGGCAGGCGCCAGGGCTCTGCTTGGCCACCGCGCCGTGCGTGGTCACCCAGTCGGCCGGGTGCTGGACCCGGTGACATTGAGCGCAGAAGACCTTTGAGTCGTGGCAACCCGTACAGCTCAGCGGGTCCTTCTTGGCGGTGGGGCCGTGCGTGTAGCGCCACTCACCAGAGAAGTGGTCGGGCGTGGGGCGCGCGTGGCAGGCATCGCAGAACTGCTTCTTGTCGTGGTGGCAGCGGAAGCACGCGGCCTGGTCGGCGAGCGCCTCCTTGCCGTGCGTCTGGAGGTAGTCCTTCGGGTGGACGTTCTTGGGTGGCGGAGTGACGTGGCAGAAGTCGCACTGGCTTGAAGCGCCCTGCGTATTGTGGCACATGCTGCAGACCGCCATGGAGACGCCGGTGGCCTGGCCGGGCTTGGGGTGGGCGACCTTGTCGTGGCAATCGGTGCACGTGAGGTTGCGCAGCTCAACGTGCACCTGGTGTGGCATGCGGATGGACCCGTTCTGGCCGGGGATACGGTTCAGAGTGTGGCACTTGAGGCAGTTGGCGTTGCCGGGGAGCTGCCCCTTGCTGGGCACGCGCGGCACATTGAGGTAGTCGGCCCAGATGTTGAGCCACTCGCGGCTGCGCCACTTGATGGCGTTGCCCAGACCGGGAGGGACGTGGCACTTGGTGCACGAGACCTTGGCGTGCGTCGAGGTCTCCCAGGCGATGCCGGCAGGCTTCGTGGCCTTGCACGACATGCAATAAGTCGGCGTGTCGGTCGCCCACACGGGGATCACGAGGACCACGGCCAGCACGGCGATGAAGCCCACGACGACGAGCATGGCGACCCACGGCGCGCGGTACCGTGCGCGAGGCTTCGGCCGGTATCGGTGACCGCGTTCAGGCAAACGGACGAACCCCTTCGGCTGCTTTCACTCGGAAGACGACGATGAGAGGCACCCCTTCTTCGACCGCCCATCGAGCGCCGCCATTGTACCACCCCGGGTACGCGGCGGCGAGTCGATCTCGCCTGCGTCGCAGGCTCGGCGGCTCGACGGCATCGCTCTGCGGCGGCGCCCGCGGGCCGCTCAGCCGGCCAGCACGGCGGCGATGACGACGGCGCCGTACAGCAGGCCCACGGCGCCGTTGACGGTCATGAAGCCCATGCCGACCCGGCGCAGGCCGCGGCGCGCGATGTCCACGTGCGGCCAGGCCAGCACGGCGGCGACTACCACGAGGCCGAGCCAATAGATCCAGTCGAGGCCGGAGAGCAGCCCCACGGCCGCGAGCAGCACGACGGTGGCGACGTGGGACACGGCCGCCACCACGAGAGCGCCGCGCTCGCCCACGGCCACGGGCACGGAGTGCAGGCCGTGGGCGCGGTCGAAGTCGAGGTCGAAGACCGCGTAGATGACGTCGAAGCCGCCCACCCACAGCCCGACGGCGAAGAACAGCAGCCAGGCCTGCGGCGCCACGCCGCCGGTGACGGCCACCCAGGCGGCCGCCGGGGCGAGCCCCAGGGTGAGCCCCAGGGCGTAGTGGCAGAACCACGTGAAGCGCTTCGTGTACGGGTACAGCACGAAGGCCGCCAGCGGAATGGGCCAGAGGTAGCGGCACGGCGGCGAGAGGTTGAAGGCCGCCAGCACCAGCAGCGCCACCGAGACGACGGTGAACACCCAGACCTCGCGGCGCCCGAGCCGGCCGGCAGGGAGCTCGCGCGCCGCCGTGCGCGGGTTGCGCGCGTCCAGCTCGGCGTCGATGAGCCGGTTGAGGGTCATGGCGGCGCTGCGCGCGCCCACCATGGCCACGGTGATCCACAGCAGATCGCTCCAGGATGGCAGGCCGGCGGCGGCGAGGAAGGCGCCGGCATAGGCAAACGGCAGCGCGTAGGCGCTGTGCTCGATCTTGATGAGCCGCGCGAAGAGCGTGGGCTTGGAGACGGCGGCGCCGGCGGCGCCCCCGGGGGTGGCCGCGGCCGCCGGCGTCAGGCGCCGAGTCCGGCGGCCGGCTCGGCGGCGTCGGCGGGCTTGGCCGCCGCCGCTTCGACGAACCCCGGTTCGTGGGCGAACTTCTCGAGCGCGAAGCTGGCCACGGCGACGATCACGGCGAAGATGCCGACCACGAACAACACCGTGTACACGAAGATGCTGGCGGGCTGGGCGATGCCGAGGTAGGCGCTGATGGTCCAGGCGATGATCGCGACCGCCCAGTTGGCCAACGAGAGGATCAACAGGTTGCGCCGTATGTGCTTGTCTCGCACGTCCGCCTCCTCGCGGTCTCGGCTAGTCGCCACTCTACCCCGCAGTGTAGAAGCGCGCCCCGCCGCTGTAAAGCGAGCGCAGCCGGAGCTTACGCAAACGGCAGCCCGAACTCCCGCCAGCGCGCCGTGACGCGCTGCTTCACGGCCGGGTCCATCAGGAGCTCGTCGGGCCACTCGCGCCCGTGACCCTCCTCGGGCCACGTCTTGGTGGCGTCGATGCCCATCTTGGCGCCGTAGCGCGCCAGGGGGCTGGAGTGGTCGAGCACGTCGAGCGGACCCGCGACGATGACGGTGTCGCGGGCGGGATCGACGTTGTTGAACACGCGCCAGGTGACCTCGCTGTAGTCGTGCACGTCGACGTGCTCGTCGACCACGACGACGAACTTGGTGAACATCATCTGGCCCATCCCCCACACCGCGTTCATGATCTTGCGCGCCTGGCCGGGATACGTCTTGCGGATCGAGATGATGGCGCAGTCGTGGAAGACGCCCTCGATGGGGAGGTCCATGTCGACGATCTCGGGCTGCACGAGCTGCAGCAGAGGCAGGAAGAGGCGCTCGGTCGCCTTGCCGAGATAGACGTCCTCCATAGGCGGGCGGCCGACGATGGTCGCCGGATAGATGGGATCGCGACGGTGGCTCATCGCCGTGAGATGGAAGACCGGGTAGTCGTCGGCCAGCGAGTAGTACCCGGTGTGATCGCCGAACGGCCCTTCGCGGCGCACCTCGCCTTTCTCGACGTACCCTTCGAGGACGATCTCCGCGTCGGCGGGGACCTCCAGGTCGACGGTCGAGCATCTCGCGAGCTCGACCGGCTCGCCGCGCAGGAAGCCGGCGAACATGAACTCGTCGATGCCCGGCGGCAGCGGCGCCGTGGCTGCGTAGGTGACCGCCGGGTCGGCGCCGAGCGCCACGGCGACCTCCATGCGGTCGCCGGCCTCGCGGAAGTTGGCGGCGCCGTCGTGGTGGATGTGGATGTGCATGCCGGTGGTCCGCCCGTCGTAGACCTGCAGGCGGTACATGCCGGCGTTGCGGCGGCCCTGGGCGTCCTTGGTGACGACGATCGGCAGAGTGATGAAGGGGCCGCCGTCGCCGGGCCACGTGGTCAGCACCGGCAGGCGCGCCAAGTCGGGCGGGTCGACGACCACGTCGCGGAAGGCCGCCCTCTTGACGACCTTGGGGGCGTAGGAGGCGAGCTCACGCAGCTGGCCGAGCGCCTTGACCTTGCCGATGAGGCTGCTCGGCACCTGGAGCTCGACGAGGCCGGCGATGCGCGCCGCGAGCTCGTCGAGCGGCGCCCCGAGGGCGAGCTCGAGCCGCCGGAAGGAGCCGAACTGGTTCATCAGCACGGAGACGGCCGGCGCCGCCGCACCGGCCGGCCGTTGCGGCCGCTCGAAGAGCAGCGCCGGCCCGTGCGCCTTGCTGGCGCGGTCGGCGATCTCGGCCATCTCGAGGTAGGGGTCGACCTCGGGGCGCACGCGGGCCAGCTCGCCCTCGCGTTCCAGCAGGTCGATGAAGGCGCGCAAGTCCACGGTCACCTCCCGGCGGGGTCAGACGGCGCGGCGACCGGGTCGGACGACGCGGCGAGGTTGGACGGCGCAGCCCCACCGCCGCCGCTCAACTCGCGCTCCAGGGGCGCGGCGTCGCGCAGCTCCAGGCGCCGCGCCTCGGCGCGCGCCATGCCACGCACGTCGACGGCCGTGCCGTCGGCCACAGCGGCATCGAAGCGCTCGAAGAGGCCGGCGGCGGTCGCCGCGGGCGTCCCCCCGCGAAGCGCCGCCAGGCCGCCCATCGTATAGGCCCACAGGGCGTCGTCGGCGGCGAACGGAGCGCCGACGCTGCGCAGATGCGAACAGGCGGCCATGAGGCGCGCCAGAAGCCCGACCGCGTCGGCGTCGCCGCGCGCGGCGATGAGCCGCAGGCCGCGCGCGTAGAAGAAGTCGCCGGCGAGCAGCGTGGCCTCACGCGCAGCCGCCGGCGTCTCGCTGACGCGGCTCTCGCGATAGTGGAAGAGATAGCCCTCGTAGATGAGCTCGACGGCGGTCGCGTAGTCGTCGTCGCCGTCCCCGTCCAGCGCGTCGAACAGAGGTCCCCAACGCAGGGCCGCCGGGGTGGCCGCCGACGGGCCGAAGGCCAGCCCGGCGGCGCTCAGTCCCGCTGTCACGGCCGCCGCGTCGACCACCTCAGGCCTGCTCCCGATCGAGATAGAACGAGAGCGACATCAGCTCGCTCGAGAGGTCCACCTGACGGACCAGCACATCCTCGCGCGCGTGTATCCTGACGGGCGCGAAATTGAGGACGGCCTTGACGCCGGCCGCGGCCAGGCGCCCAACGGTCGCTTCGGCCTCGCCCGCCGGCACGGTGACTAGACCGATGTCCACGCGTTCCTCGCTGCAGAAGTCCTCGAGGTCGGCGATGCTTCGCACGCGCCCCGTGCCGTAGCTGGCGCCGATCACCGTCGCCGAGCTGTCGAACATGGCGACGAGGCGAAAGCCCTGCTCCGAGAAGCCGCGGTAGCGGGCGAGCGCCGTGCCGAGCAGGCCGGCGCCCACGATGACCACGTTCCAGGAGCGGTCGAGCCCCAGGCAATGGGAGATCTCGTCCACGAGCCGCGCGACCTCGTAGCCGACCCCGCGGGTGCCGAACTCCCCGAAATACGAGAAGTCCTTGCGGATCTGGGCGGCGTTGCGGTCGATCATCTCCGCGAGGTCCTTGCTGGAGACGCGCTCCACGCCGCGAGAGCGCAGCTCGCGGAGCTTGCGCAGGTAGAGCGCCAGACGGGGCACGGTGACGGCGGGGACGTCCCTCTTGTCGACGTTGCGCACGGCTCCCTCCCCTTCTCAGCCTGCGAAGAACGCCGCGGCGGCCGCGGCGGCGCGGGCGATGTCGTCGTCGCTCAGGGCCAGCGAGACCATCGTCGCCTCGAACTGCGAAGGCGCCAGATAGATGCCGCTGTCGAGCATGTGCCTCCAGTAGGCGGCGAACAGCTTGGTGTCGGCCTGCTTCGCCGCGGCGAAACTGCGCACCGGCCCCTCGCAGAAGAAGAGCGTCATCATGGGGCCGACCTGGTTGAGCGTGAACGGGCGACCCGCCGCCGACGCGGCTTCGGTCAGACCGGCCGCGACGGCGTGGGCAAGCATCTCGAGACGCTCGTAGACGCCCGGTTCTCCGAGGACGCGCAGCGTGGCCGCCCCGGCCGCCATCGCCAGCGGATTGCCCGACAGCGTGCCGGCCTGGTAGGTGGAGCCCAGCGGAGCCACCGTCTCCATGATCTCGCGGCGGCCGCCGAAGGCCCCCACCGGCAGGCCGCCGCCGATGATCTTGCCCAGGGTCGTGAGGTCCGGCAGCACGCCGAAGCGCTCCTGGGCGCCGCCCCAGGCGACGCGGAAGCCAGTGATGACCTCGTCGAAGATGAGGATGGCGCCGTGCGCGGTGCACAGCTCGCGACAGGCTTCGAGGAAGCCCGGCTCGGGCGGCACGACGCCCATGTTGCCGGCCACCGGCTCGACGATGAGCGCGGCGATCTCCTCGCCGCGCTCAGCGAACAGCCCGGCCAGCGACTCGACGTCGTTGTACTCGACGAGCAGCGTGTCGGCGGTCGTACCTTTGGTCACGCCCGGGCTGTCAGGCAGCGACAGCGTGAGCACCCCGCTGCCGGCCGCCGCGAGGAACGCGTCGGAGTGGCCGTGGTAGCAGCCGATGAACTTGACGATCTTCTCGCGCCTGGTGAAGCCGCGGGCCACGCGCACGGCGCTCATCGTGGCCTCGGTACCCGAGTTGACCATGCGCACCAGCTCGACCGACGGCACGGCGTCGCAGATGAGGCGCGCCAGCTCGACCTCGAGCTCGGTGGGCGCGCCGAAACTGGTGCCCAGGTCCACCTGCACATGCAGGCGGCCGACGACGTCGGGGTGACCCCAGCCCAGGATCATGGGCCCCCACGAGGAGACGAAGTCGACGAACTCGTTGCCGTCGGCGTCCCAGATGTGGGCGCCCTTGGCGCGGGAGATGAAGAGCGGCTGGGGCATGCCGACGCTCTTCATCGCCCTCACCGGCGAGTTGACCCCGCCGGGGATGTACTGCCGCGCCTCGTCGAAGAGGCGCGCAGAGGTCTCTGTCTTCACTCGACCCTCCCGGGGAAGATAAGCCTGCCGGAAACGTTCAATATACTACGCGCCTCGTCCGGCACGTGAATCGCTGCACGATGTACCCGAAACGAGGATGATGCAGCCCTTGCCCGCACGAGGCGTCACGGCGGCGGCGACAGGAAGACGTCGGCCGCCACCGAAGCGCACGGTCAGAAGCGCACGGTGAGCAACGCCGCGCGAACCGCGAGCAGGAGAGTGAAGCCATGGCCGTGATCATCCGTCACGCCGGCCCCGGTGACGAGCCCGTCGTCGTCGAGCTCATCCAGGAGCTCGCCGTCACCTTCGACTATCCCACGACGATCGACGAGCACTACGTGCGTCACTTTCTGGCCTCGCCCGTCAGCGACGTGCTTCTGGCCTTCGACGACGACGCGGCCGTCGGCCTGCTGAGCTACGCCATGGCGCCCGGCCTCTTCCACGCCGCCGATTCGGGTCTCATCGAATCCCTGGTGATCACGGAGGGCCGCCGGGGCGAGGGCATCGGGCGGCAGCTGCTGCAGACCGCCGTGCGGCTGCTCGAGGAGGCGGGCTGCGCGGAGATCTCGGTGAGCACCGCGGCCGACAACGAGGCCGTCCAGAAGCTGTACTGCGACGCCGGGCTGACCGAGGCTTCGGTGCTGCTCGAGAAGCACGCCAAGCGCTGACCGGACGCCAAGTCTCTAGCTTGACCTGAGGGTGAGGCTTTGCCGGCCGGTCAACCGGCGGCCGGCGCGCACCACCCACGCGGGACGTAGGCGCAGTACGGTTCCTCGGCCATGTAGTCACCGGTCGCCTCGTAGGCGCGGGCGCGGCAGCCGCCGCAGACCTTCTTGAACTCGCAGGCGCCGCACTTGCCCTTGAGCCCGTCGAAGTCGCGCAGCTCGTTGAACAGCGGTGAGTCGCGCCAGACCTCGGGGAAGGTCTGCTCACGCACGTTGCCGGCGACCTTGTCGAAGTAGCCGCAGCCCTGCACGTCGCCGATGTGGCTGATGAAGCAGAAGCCGATGCCGGCGAGGCAGCCACGGCTGAGAGTGTTCATGCCGCCGTGGCTGTGCGGGTGCACCTCGAGCTTGCGACCCTGCGCCTTGGCGCGCTGCCGCATGACGCGCCAGTAGTGCGGCACGTCGGTCGGCTTCATGAACAGGTCGCTCTCCTGCTGCGCGTCGTACATCCACTCCAGGGCGCGCTCGTACTCCTCGGGCGGCAACTCCTGCTCCTCGAGCTCCTTGCCGCGCCCGGTGGGCACCAGCATGAAGGGGTGGAAGCTCACGGCGCCGAGATCGTCCGAGAGCTGAAGCAGCGCCGGCAGGTAGTGCACGTTGAGCTTGGTGATCGTGGAGTTGACCTGCACCTCGACGCCGGCGTCGCGGCAGTGGCGGACGCCGCGCACGGCGCCGTCGAAGGCGCCGGGGACGCCACGGAACGCGTCGTGCTCCGCGGCGTTAGGGAAGTCGATCGAGATGCTCACGCGGGCGATGCCGACGTCCTTCATGCGCTTCGCTACCCCGGGGGTGACCAGCGTGCCGTTGGGCGACATCACCGTGCGCAGGCCCTTGCCGATGGCGTGCTCGGCGATGTCGAAGACGTCGGCGCGCATCAGGGGGTCGCCGCCGGTGAGGATGAGGATGGGGCTGGCGAACGAGGCGATCTGATCGACGACGGTGAACGCCTCCTCAGTGCTGAGCTCGCCTTCGTAGGGCCCGTGGACGGCGGAGGCGCGGCAGTGCACGCAGGCCAGGTTGCAGCTGCGCGTGACCTCCCAGGCGATGACGCGCGGCGGCGCGACGCCGTCCCCGGCGTCGCCGGGCCGCGCCTTCATACCATGGGGGTTTTGTGCGTCTGGATGGTGCAAACCTCTCCTAGTGTGCCAGAGACGGGCGGGCGGCGCAACGCGCGCGCGTCACGCCGCCCGGGCCACGTCTGCGCGCGCCATCAACCGATCCAGCGCACGATGTCCTTAGCGTGGTAGGTGATGATGAGGTCGGCGCCGGCGCGCTTGATGCCGGTGACGGCCTCCATGACGGCGCGCTCCTCGTCCAGCCACCCGTTGGCCGCCGCTGCCTTGATCATCGCGTACTCGCCGCTCACGTTGTAGGCGGCGAGCGGGAACTTGGTCTCCTGCTTCACGGCGTGGATGACGTCGAGGTACGGCAGGGCGGGCTTGACCATGATGATGTCGGCGCCCTCCTCGATGTCGAGCAGCGCCTCACGCACGGCCTCTTCCCCGTTGGCCGAGTCCATCTGGTACGTGCGCCGGTCGCCAAACGCCGGCGCCGACTCGGCGGCCTCGCGGAACGGGCCGTAGAACGCCGAGGCGAACTTGGCCGAGTAGGCCATGATGGCCGTATCGGGGAGGCCCTCGTCGTCGAGCGCGTTGCGGATGGCGGCCACGCGCCCGTCCATCATGTCGCTGGGGGCGACGAAGTCGGCGCCGCTCTCGGCGTGCGTCACGGCCATCCTGGCGAGCAGCTCAAGCGTGACATCGTTGACGATCTCGCCGTCCTGCACCACGCCGCAGTGGCCGTGGTCCATGTACTCGCAGAGGCAGACGTCGGTGATGACCACGAGGTCGGGGAACTCGTCCTTGATGGCGCGCACCGCCATCTGCACGACGCCTTCGGGATCGTAGGCGCCGGTCGCCGCCGGGTCCTTGTGCGAGGGGATGCCGAACAACAGCACCGCCGGGATGCCGAGCTCGACGACCTCGCGCACCTCGCCGAGCAGGTTGCCGATGGAGAGCTGGAAGCACCCGGGCATCGAGGAGATCGGGTTCTTGATGTTCTCCCCGGCGATCACGAAGAACGGGTAGATGAGATCGTCGACCGCGAGCGTGGTCTCGCGCAGCATGTTGCGGATAGCCGGCGTGCGGCGCAGGCGCCGCATGCGGTAGCTGGGGTAGTACATGGGGTCGTGTCCTTTCGTACGGGAGCGGCTGCAAGCCCGTGTGCGCCAGCAATCTTCCCCCGCGGGAGGAGCGTTGACAAGCTGGCGGCGCCGTTACGGCGCCGCCTCAGCGCGCGACCAGCTCCAGCGCCGCCTTCACGACGCTCGTCACCGACTCGCGGTCGCGCAGGTGGCAGGGGATCACGGGCACCTTGGCGTCGACGCCCAGGGCCTTGGCCACCTGCTTGGGGCTCAGCTCGTCGTCCGCCATCGACACGTAGGTGGCCACCACCAGCGGCACGTCGCCCAACGACCGCACGAACGCCAGGTCGGCGCGGGTGGCGCGCAGGCTGTCCTGGTCGTTGGCGTTGGCCAGCAGCACCCAGGCCGAGCTCTCGCCGGCGAGGCGCCGCCAGGCCTGCTCGGGCGACGACGAGGCGGCCGTGAAGACGACGACCTCTTCGGCCGCCGTAGCCTCCTCCCCGTCGCCGTTGCTCGACGGCAGCTGGCCGGCGACCACGGGGATCTCGACCTCCTTCTCGTCGATGAGCTCCACGCGCAGCTGTTTGACGACGTTGGAGTCGGTGAGCGTGTTGAGAAACACCTCGTTATAGATGTCGATCGGACCGCGGACGGCCACGCTCAAGCCTCTGCCGATGCCCTCGATGGCGGGCTCGCTGACGCCGATGAGCCCGCTCGAGTACAGACTGTAGATGACCTTGGCCCCGTGGAAGCGGTCGAGGCCGCAGTCGCGCAGGATCACGTTGATGTCGGCGCGGCCGTCGATGTGGACGATCACGCGCCACTCCTCAGCGGTCAGCGTCATCTCGCCGCGATCCTCCACGCGCTGGCTGTAGGCGAGGTGCGGCACGCGCTCCAGAGAGCCGAGCTGCTCGAAGATGAGCTCCCACTCGTCGATGCGGCGGCAGCCTTCCATGATCACGTTCTCGACGTTCATCTCGACGAGGATGTCCTCGTCGGTCACCTGTTCGTCGGCGCTGAACTCGAACTCGCCGTCGAGCCAGCTGAAGAACTTGAAGGCGGTGTCCTGGATCTGCTCACGGACGGCCTGCTCCAGGGTCCCGCGGTCGATGACGCCGTTGCCGAGGAGGACGGCGCCGATGCGGGCGCCCTCGCCCTCCTTCTTCTGCGCCGCGAGCGCCGTCTTCAGCTGCTCGGCGCTGATGGCGCCCGACTTCACGAGGCGTTCGCCCAGAGGCAGGTGCTGCGGCACCGAGAAGGCGTAGTAGATGAGACCGTTGCGGAAGAAGATCTTGCCCCACTCCTCGCCACGGCGGATCGTGAGCGCCCCTGACTTGGCGCTCATCTTCACCAGCTGGAAGATGTTGGGGAGACTGAAATCCTTCAGGTTGCCCTGGAGAAGCACTGCACACCTCGATCTGCGGTAGGCCCGCCGTGGACGGCCGTCCGTCTCCTACATCGGCAACGGACGGCGATTCTCAATACTACGACGGCGAGGCGGCGCGCGCTGATGCGGCCGGGGCGCCGTCGGCGCGCACGGCCACGGCTTCGCTCAAGGCGTCGCCGGGCGCCGGCCCGTCGGGCAGGCACACGGGCGCTTCGCACGTGCCTGCCCGCAGCTGCCGGCGCCGCAGCGTCCAGTAGGCGCCGGCCGCGGTGGCCAGCGCCGACACACCGCCGACGGCGACCGCCGTCCGCACCCCGAAGCCGCGCGCGATAAGACCGGTCAGCGGCCCGCCGATGGGCGTGCTGCCGAGAAACACGACCGCCCAGAGGGCCATCACGCGGCCACGCATGGCGTCGTCGGCGTTGAGCTGGAGCAGCGAGTTCGTCGTGCTGATGAACAGCACGCCGGCGGCGCCGAGCGGCACCAGCAACACCATGCCCCAGAGATAGCCGGGTGCGGCGGCGAGGAGTACGGTAACCACGCCGAGCGCGAGGGTGCTGGCCACGAGCAGGCGCCGCGAGGGGCGCGCCCTGCTGGCCATGAGCAGGGCGCCGGCCAGCGCGCCCACGCCCATGGCCGCGGAGAGGGCGCCGTAGGCGCCGCCGCCGCGGCCGTACACCGCCTTGGTGAGCAGCGGCAGCACGACGGAGTAGTTGTAGGCCAGCGTGCTCACCACGGCCATCATCACCAGGGGGATGCGCAGGGCCGGGGTGCGCCACACGTAGCGCAGGCCTTCGCGCACCTGGCCGGGCTCGCGCGGCACCGGCTTGCTGGGGCGCAGCTCGTCGGTGCGCATCACGGCCAGGGCGACAATCACGGCGACGAACGACACTGCGTTGAAGAGGAAGCAGGGCGCGACCCCGGCGGCGGCGATGAGCAGGCCGCCGATCGCCGGCCCGACGATGCGCGAGGAGTTGATGATCACGGCGTTGAGGCCGACGGCGTTGGCGAGGTCGTCGGGTCCGACCATCTCATACACGAAACTCTGCCGCGACGGCATGTCGAGCGCCGTGGCGACGCCGGTGAGCCCCGCCAGCACCCAGATCATCCAGACGGTCACCACGTCGGTGAACGTGAGCACGGCGAGGATGAGCGCGAAGAGCGCCGCCGCCGTCTGCGTCGCCATGAGCAGGCGCCGCTTGTCGACGCGGTCGGCGAGCGCGCCGGCCCAGGCGCCGAGGACCAGCACGGGGCCGAACTGCAGGCCGACGGTGACGCCCAGGTCGACGCCGCTGCCGGTGAGCTGCAGCACCAGCCAGCCCTGAGCCACCGACTGCATCCAGGTGCCGCTCATCGAGACGACCTGGGAGATGAAGAACAGGCGGTAGTTGTGGATGCGCAGCGCGCGGAAGGTGCGGCGCAGCAGACCCGGAGCGGCTGCGGTCACGCGCGCTGCAGGTACACCCGGCCGTCTCGGGAGACGACCTTGACGCTCGCGCCGGATGCCTCGGCCGCCTTGCGCAGACCCAGCGCCAGCGCCTGCGTCTTGCGCCCCGGCATCTCGACGAGCGCGGAGCCGAGGCCGGAGGCGACGAAGTCGGCGACGGCCTCGGCGTAGACGCCCGCGCCGCGGCCGCGATGCGGCGGCGCCTCTGCGGGCACGAGCTTGTACGGTTTCGCGGTGCGGGGCATGGGCGGTACCTCCAGTCGGTGTCTTTCGGGCACCGCGCGAGTGCGCGGCGCGCACCCCAAGTCTACGCCATCGGTCGCGCGGGAGCAGCATCCACAGAGGCACGGCCGGGGGCTTCTGAGGACGTCTTTCGTCTGGGTCACGCGAGCGCTCCTGCCGCAAAGAGGACTCCGCCGAGTGTACAACCCGCGGAGGCGGCGGCGCGCCGGCCGCCGGCGTCAGGCTAGCCGGTGGAGGGCCAGCGAGTCGGCGCCAGCCTCCAGGCGCC